>Ga0180438_10000028_pt1 | contig 296653 bp, 211 predicted proteins | sample SS_ome_12_FD_132455 | JGI IMG/M metagenome (GOLD analysis project Ga0180438, IMG submission 132455) | Hypersaline lake sediment archaeal communities from the Salton Sea, California, USA - SS_3_D_2 metaG | ecosystem: Environmental > Aquatic > Non-marine Saline and Alkaline > Hypersaline >...
ACTTTATAGATGGCCCCAGAAAGAGAGTAAGAATCCCCCTGCCTCGCTAAGACTAAGCAGGGGTGTTCTGCTCACCCCGTTTCGCCCTCAGGCAAGACGAGGGCATAGCAAACAAAGTGGAGGCGGCGGGAATCGAACCCGCGTCCCGCGACATTTTCACACAAGCTTCTACGTGCGTAGTCGACTAATTTAGGTTTCGCTTACCGACCCCCTGCCGACCGGGTGTCAGGTTCGCTAGATCAAAACTTCAGTTAGCCGAGCGCGTGTCGATCAATGACGCTAAGCGAGTCGGAATTGGTGACCGGTTTTTGACCCTCTCCGACGAAAGGTCGCAACCGGGGTCGCCTATTTAGGCAGCCAGTGCGAGATTATTCTCGGCAACTAAAATTGATGGTCAGCTTTTAACGTGGCCAACTGACCAACCACGGCACGCCACTCCTGCTTCAGACTATCCGGTCGAACCCAGTTCGCCCCCTCAAGTATCTCGCGATTCTCAAATCCTCACCGCGTGGACGGTCGGCGCCGTACAATATCGTCGAATAACGACAACGCCCAGGCCCACAAGGTTCGTCTTTGAATCGCTTGCAGAAGACTAGGTTTGGTAACACTAGTATCGGCAACGCTTAGCGCGGCCGATCAGTTCATTATAGGCGGACGAAGGGCGCGAGGTAAACGCTGGGGGACCGGCGTAACCAACCAGAAACGTCTGTGAGCGCAAGGCAGTAGCTTCCCTACGACCAAATAGGTATCACAATCAATCGGCACTTCACGTTTGCGTCACGGAGTGCCGCACGACTTTGGGAGACGCCCCTACCCAAACAGCCCGAAACCCTTCCAGGCGATCATGGCCAGGCCGAGTGGGATTAGGTAGTAGGCGAAGTACTGGAGCTTACCAGCGAGGACCAGCCGCACCAGCAAGCACAACGAAACGAGCCCGACGGCGAAAGAGACGAACGTGGCAATGGCCAGGTTGATCCCTTCTGCGGAGCCACTAACGCTGGTTTCTCCGCCAATGAGATCGAGAATCTGAATCAATGAGACGCCGCCGATGGCCGGAATCGCGAGCAGGAACGAGAATGTGGCGGCCGCCTGGCGATTCAAGCCCAGCACGAGCCCCGCGGCGATGGTCGAACCGCTGCGGGACAAGCCAGGCAGCACGGCCAACGACTGAATCACGCCGATCGCGAGCGCCTGGCGGTAGCTGACCTGCGGAAGTTCTGTGTCTCCTGCCTTGCGACGGGCACTGAAAATCAACAGTCCGGCGGTGACCAGGAACATCACGCCGGAAACGACAGGGCTGGTCAGCACACCTGACTCGAACGCCGCATCGGCCTCTGGCGACAGCAGTTTCTTGAGCACGACGCCCACGACGCCGACCGGAATCGTGCCGACGATGATCGGGCCGATTAGTTGCCGGTTGGTCGTAAGCACCTGGCAGATGTCTTTCCAATAGAAAAGCAGGATCGCCCCTAGCGTGCCGGCGTGGAGCAGGATGCTCACCAGCAGCGGTTCTTCCATCATTTGGTAGCCGAACTCGGCGAGTAGCTCTCCGGCTACGACCAGGTGCCCGGAGCTGCTGACAGGCAGAAATTCGGAAATGCCTTGAACGATGGCCAGAATGATAAGCGGTAGAAGTTCCATGCTGGGCGGGTGAAGAGCTGGTGATTGAGTACGTAGAAGGTAGTAAGAGGGCCAGTATAGCTGCTAGCGGGTGAGCACGTCTGGATGTTTCGGCGTCTAATCCGCTTGTTTTGTTCCCCCTGTAAAAATGAGGGCGTTGTTGACATAATTCAGGGTCCTCACCTGGTCCCGTGCTCGGCCCTAGCGACCGCATCTGGCAGAATTGCGGCCGTGTCTTTCGACCAGCCTCCCGCCTACCTACGTGAACTGAACAGCAAGAAGCAAATGTATAAAGACCTGAATATCGAGTATCTCGGAATCTCTGGCCGTCAGAACGAATTGATCGAACTGACACTTTCGTATGGTTTTAAGGGTTTCAATCTCGATATTGAGCAGTTTGCTCAACAGGTGGAGCGGGACGGTCTCGATTCGGCCCGTCGTCTCATCGACAGCGCTCGACTTCGACTTAGCACCTTCAAACTGCCCGTCGATGTCGACACCAACGAACCGGATTACCAGGATCAACTAACGGCACTCAAGAAGTCGGCCTCCTTGGCGTCGTCCTTGGGTTGCAAGGTTTGTCGCGCCGTGGCCCCTCCGGCTGGCGACGCGTTGGCCTATCACGATCACTTTGAACTCAGCCGTCGACGTTTCTCCGAAATCGCCGAAGTGTTGGCCGAGTTTGATATTTCGCTCGGTCTGGAATTGTTGGCCGCCAGCAGCCATCGCGAAGGCCGCGGTTACCCGTTCATTCATCGCGTCGACACGTTAATGATGTTGCTCAAGACGATCAATCTTCCGAATGTCGGTCTGGTTCTCGACATCTGGAATTGGCACGTCGCTGGCGCCACGGTTGAGCAGCTATCCTTGCTCGATCCAGGCGACATCGTGGCTTTGGAGTTGGCCGATGCGGATTCTGAGCCGGGTGACGATTCAGCCTGCGAGAGTACCCGTCGTCTACCGGGCGAGACTGGCAAGATCGATGCGGAAGCGTACTTGCGTGCGGTTGCCGAACACGGCTTCGACGGTCCGGTAACGGCCAAGCCGCATCCATCGCAGTTTGAAGGGCTTTCTCGAGACGCGATCGCCAAACAGACGGGCGAGTCGATCGACCGCGTCTGGCGGGCGGTCGGTTTGAGCCGCAAGGGCAAGCTGGTGCAAGCCAGTTAGCGTCTCGCAGTCTCAATACAAAATGTTCTAAGCTGCCGCGGGTTCGCGCATCAATGCGAGGATGTCCGTGCTAAGACCTCTGTGGTGGGGTTTCTTTTGTGTGCGGTAGTCGTACGACGGCCTCGCTCTACGCAAACTCGTCGCGCTGCTTGTGGCAATTGAATTGCCACAAGAATGTGTCGACTTGTTGTTCCGGTTGTACTGCCCGTGTGGGGGATACGGGTGGCTCCGCCGGGTCGGCTTCTGTGGTTGTTTCGGACTGTCCTGTTCGGCTTTGTCCGGCTATGCGGGCTAGCCTGTTCGCCCTTTAGGGATTGTGCCCAGTTCCCACGTTTTTTTTGGGCTGCGCTCGATAAGCAGGTCGATTCCGCTACAACGAAGACGCCCCTTTCGCGGAAAGGAACTGTCATAACCATTCGATGGCAACGGATTGCTGGTCGGGTACATGGAGTACGGCTTGGTCATGTTAGAACGATTATTCGGACACGCTAAGAGTGAGCGGTTCCCTGTGGAGGAGCTGCGTACGACGTCGGCTTGGGGCTCCGCCGCTCTCGCCCTGCTCTGTTCGGCCAACGTCGTTTCTTATGCCAACGCGGATGATTTCGGTCCAAGGGCACCACAACTATTGGCGGCCGAGGCGACAAGTGAAGTCGTTCCGGTAAACCACCTATCTGCGGCCAAGCCGGAACGATTGCCACCGGTCGCTGGTCGTTCCGTCGAGCCAGCGCATCGCGTCGCCAGTGTTCCTTCCGCCGTGTGGGCAACGCCTTCGTCGAGACAGGTTCTCAGGCTGCCGCCGATTCATGTTGCTGCTGCCCCGGCCGTCCCTGTTGCGGAGCGGTTGCCGCCGGTTGCCACGCCGTCGCCCTATACGGATTCTCCGAAGATTGAGCGACTTCCTCCGGTGACTGGCAATGCGGCCAAGGCTAATGGTGCCCCGGCAGGCCGTGCGGAAATCGACCGGCAAGCAACGCAGCCCGCCTTTGCTCCGCCCCGGCTACGGCATACGGCCGCCACGACGTCGAACGTTGTGCCCTACGCGACCGATGGTTATCGCCCGACGGTGAACGGGGCCCCGACGCCTTCACAGCAACGTGAACTCAATGCGGTCAGCGGACGAGCGGACATGCTGGTGCGGCGAGGTTTTTCGATGGCCGGCAGGGGAGCGGCCTATTCGGCCCGCGCCGACTTCACCGAAGCGATGAGCATGATCGCGCAAACGCTCGATCGACAGCAGCAGACCGATCGGCACACGAAGGCTCTGGCGGCGGGCTTGCGAGCCATCAGCGAAGGGGAACAGTTTCAGCCGATTGGCTCGCAATTGGCCGCCGACATCGACATCGCGACGCTGGTCGCCTCGCACCGAACACCGGTGCTGCAACGTGAATCGACCAAGGACGGCGATACAAGTGCCGACGTCGAGGGAGTGTCGTTGTCCGAAGCCCGAGACCGGTACCACGAATACGCTTCCGAGCAGTTGGCGATCGCTGGTGGGAACTTGCCTGTTGCTTCGCTAGCGTTGTACGGGCTTGGCAAGACGCGGGCATCGCAAGCGACCGAACGACCGACCTTGCAGAAGATTCATTTTCCGGCGGCGATGGCACTGTACCGAGCTGCGGCGAGAATCGACGGCAAGAATTTTCGCGCCACCAACGAGCTAGGGGTGTTAGCTGCTCGGCTAGGTCAGTATGAAGAAGCCCGCGCCACGCTGCGTCAGTGTATTGCGACGGCTCCCACGGCCGAGTCTTGGCGCAACCTGGCGGTGGTTCATCAGCGACTTGGGGAATCGGACCTGGCCCGTCGCGCGATGATGGAAGCGTCGGCCGCTCGGGCTATGAATACGCCGGCCAAAGCGCATCCGGCGTTGGTCAAGTCGAACGTTCGTTGGGTTCCGCCCAAGAACTTCGCTCAGGCCGGCGGGCAGTCGTTCTCCGGCACAGCGAGACCTGCTTCGGCGGCGGTGATGCCACCGGCCGGTAGTCAACCGAACGCGGTGGCGTCGAACACGGCGGCCTCGAACACAGCGGCCACCAAGAACAGCTGGTCGGCGTCTAAGTGGCTGCCGTGGGTAAAACAGTAATAGCTCCGGCATATCGAGTGAACGATGTAAAAGAGGGCTCAAATCGGCCCCCCGTTATCGGCAAATTCAAATACTTGCAATTCAAATATTCTTGCAGCAAACCAGAGGCATGGCAGCCTCCCAAGGGCAGAGAGCGAAGGCGTATTGGCGATGACTTCACAGCGAATGGGAATCCGACAACCCAACGTCTTGGTTTGGGGGCTCGGCATCATGCTTTGTTTCTTGGGCGGCGCACAGGCGATTGCTCAAGCATTGGGGCCGGCGGCTCCGTACCCGATTTACGGTATCGACTGCGTGCATGGCAACTGCAACGACAGCGGTTGGAAGGCGATGGGGCCTGTCGATTGGCAGCGTTTCGGTCAGGGCGAGTACATCGGACCTCACCGCGATCCGCATGTGCCGGAGTACCGTCTGCGAGTGGATGATCAGATTGACTTCGTCTACCGAATCACCCGTAACCAGATGCCAAACTCGTACAAGCTCAACATTGGTGATCAGATTCGCATCGAGGTATTTGCCGACGAGGCGCTCAATCGAGATCTAATCATCTTGCCTGATGGCACGATCGTGCTGCTACTCGTTGGCGAAGTGCAGGCGGCCGGCTTTACCGCCGAGCAGCTCCGCGACAACATCGAGACGCTTTACAAGAAGTATTACAACACCCCAAATGTGGCCGTGACGCCGCTGGCGGTGAATACGAAGCTGGAAGACCTGCGGGCTACGGTCGATGCACGCGCTGGCCAGGGTGGTCAGTTCTTTACCACGCGGGTTACTCCCGACGGCACGGTGGCGTTACCGGCGATTGGCAATCTGCCAGTGAACGGTCTGACGCTGGCGGAAATCAAGCGTGAGGCCGATGCTCGCTACGACGAAGTGGTCTACGGCATCGAAGTCACGCCGGTGTTGTTGCAACGGGCGCCACGCTTCGTGTACGTCGTTGGAGAAGTTGCCAATCCAGGGCGATTCGAAATGGAATCGCCGATGACGCTAACCCAGGCGATTGCCATGGCTGGCGGCTGGAACGTCGGTGCTAACCTGAATCAGGTGGTCGTATTCCGCCGCGGCGACGATTGGCGATTGATCGCCACGATGCTCGACATCCGTGGTGCGTTGTATGGCAAGCAGCCCTGCCCGTCGGATGAGATCTGGCTACGCGATACCGATATCGTGATCGTGCCCAAGTCGCCGATCCTCGAGGCAGACGAGTTTATCGAACTCGTCTTCACGCGGGGAATCTACGGAGTTCTTCCGGAACTGCCCACGGCGGTCTCATTCAGCACCATGGGGGCGCTGTAACGCACGCCGCCGGGTCGTCTGTGCAAGAGGCCGTCCGAACAAGGGATCGCCAGCGTAGCCGTGATCGTATGTTTCTGATCGCAAGCGATTAGCGATCGGAATAGATCAGGGTGCTTTCTTCCTTGGTGACCGGCTGACGATGATCGTCGCTCTGCAGCTGGATGCGAATTCGTTGGTCGCCGGCTTGCAGACCTTCGGCACGAATACGGAAGGTCGTATCGGCCTTGGGTGCTAGTCGATTGAGCGACTCGAATACCACGCGACCACCTTCGACGGAACCTCGCGTCGGGCCATCGGCGGCCACGGCACGCAATCCTGGTGGCAACTGGGCAGACAGCAGGACGTTGCCGGCCGACTTGGTACCCTGATTCAGCAGTCGAATTTCGTACTCGACCTCGCCACCGACTTCGACGGGGTCTTGGACGTCGACGACTTCAAATACGAGAGCAGCAAGGCCATCGACTTCGATCGTCTCCTCGAGTTTGTCGGAGAGATTCTTCTCGGCCTTACCTTCGATCACGATCTTGTGGTTGCCCGATTCAGTCGGCATGGTGACCAACTCGACCGAGCCTGATTCACCTTCGGGCAATTCGGCCAGACTCCAGTAGACGGTGTGCGTACCTTCGTCGTAGTGACCGGCATTGTTGGCCGACACAAACTTGATTCCCTTCGGCAGGTGCGACATTAGCTCGACTTGCTTGGCGGGAGCGGTTCCATCGTTTGAAATCGAGACGGCGTAGACCGCCTTGCGTTCCAGGAAGCGTCGTTTGGGGCCTTCGATCGCAACCTTCAGCTGAGGCGCGATGACTTCCATCGAAACCTGGGCCTTCGCCGAAAGCGAACCGTCATCCCGTGCTTCAATGGTATTGACCAACTGTCCCGCGGCGGCGGCGGTCAGCGTCAATTCGATCTGTCGTGACTCGCGCGGAGCGAGATCGCCAAAATCGAATTCCAATTCACCGCCCGCCTCGTGTCGGAGTTGCGGGGGCAGGCTGTTGTAGAGCGTGATGCCGGTGGCCACGCCCGTACCTGGATTGGAGATCTGTAGCGTCATTGCCACCTTGTCGCCAATCATGACGCGTTTGGGCGCCGACAGGTCGAGTTTGAGTTGGGGCCGCGTAGCAACCGTGCGAGCCGAGGCTTCGGCGCGGAATTCGACGGAAGCGACCGAACCGATTTCGCCTTCGGTCTCAGGCATGACTTGCAGCGTGACCGATTTCTCTTGTCCTGGCTCAAGCGTGCCGAGCAACCAGGTCACGCGGGAATCGTTCGACACGTTGGCCGACGGCTTCGATTCGAGGTAACTGGTTCCCTCGGGAACCTGATCGACGATGCGTACATCATGGGCGGCGGTCGAGCCGCTATTGCGGACGAAGATTTTGAACTGGGCGGGCTTGCCGACCTGAATTTCCTTGGGGGCTTTCTTACGCAGACTCAATTGCGGTGACTGCGTCCCCTCCAGCTGCTTGCTGCCAGGGCGACCGGTACCTTGGACGGAACGATCACGCGAAGCAGACGTGGGATTGGCCGCGGCGAAACTACGTTGTGGTGCGTTGGCACGCGCCGCCGGCTTGGGCAACGTCGTGCTCAGCGGAGCAGCGCCGGCGGCTGCCGCAGGAAGCGGAGCCGGAGCGGCATTCGGCTTCGACGCCGAGTCGTATTGGGGCGCCGCCGAAGGAACGACCGCTGTTCGAGTAACAGGCGTCTTGGCAGGTAGAGCGCTGGGAGCCGCCGCAACTTGGCTCGTGGTCGCTACGTTCGCAGGACCGGAAGGAGGACCTGCCGAAGGCGGAGTGTAGCCAGTGGAAGCTTGGCTCGGTACCGGACCAGATGAGGTTGGCGGTCGATAGCCACTGGAAGCCGCCTTGTTGCGAAGACGATTGTAGGGCGTTCCGCCAGCGGGCAGTCGCGTGGTGGTCGTTGAATTGGATGTCGCGGACGACGTTTTGGGCTTGGACCGCAGTACCGAACCGTTACGGTTCGAGCCGGAGCTCGCCGGACTTTGAGCCGCGGCGAGTTGCACCTGGCTGTCCTGCCCATATTGGGGCGCGGCCGGAACGACTGCCGGTGCGGACGTAGAAGCTTGCGAATCGAGCACCTGTGCGCTCAACGCACTGGCGGCGAATGGATCGCTGCCGGTGGACGGAGTACTGTTGGTCGTCGACTTTGGAAAGGCTGCAGAGGCCGTCGACGGAGTCGCCTGAATTGGGGGCGGGGCTCCTTCGGGCGTTGTGATCTCGGTTCTCGTTTCGGTCGTTGTCGCGGCCGACGGGTCATTTCCCCATTGGGCCTGGGCATAGTAAGCCCACAGACCTAAGGCAGCGACGCCAGTGATCAGGGACGATCGAACGATAAAACGCTTCATGGGATTGATTCCAAAACAGGAAGTGATCGGACCACAACGCGCGTCTTGTCGGGGCAGAAATCATGCCGCTTTCAAGCCGCTTCAATTTCTCCGCGCAGCGTCGGCAACGCCAACACTGCGGAAGGGAAGGAGGGGGTAAGTACCAAAACGGCCGCTGGAGCGAAAGATCAAAGTCCGGAAAGGGGCATGGAGTGGCGAAAATCGCCGCGAAAATCCGATCACCGCGGCCGTTATGCCCATGACGCTCGTGAGCGGAAAGTCCAGGCATTGCTAGCACTTAAGAGATGGGTAGAAGTTTGATCGCCCGGGGAATCGAAAAAAAATTCTCGAAACTCAGCGTTTTCTTGTACGGATTTAGGCGATTCCCGCCACTACTAATACTGGAGGGTAGTCATCGGCGCGCTGAGTGTTCGCCGCCGTCCTCCTTCTTACCTAGTGCACCTGTTTTTCTGGAACATTGAGTTTCCTGGAGCGATGAGCGATGCGACTGACCCTACGAACCTTGCTGGCCTACCTCGATGGAATCCTCGAACCGGACGACCAGGAGGACATCGCCCAGCAGGTGAAGGATACCGAAGTCGCGACACAGCTCATTCATCGCACTCGTGATGTTGTGCGAAGGATGCGTTTAGAAGCGCCGGAGTTGATCGATATCGGAGTCTGTCGCGATCCGAATTCGGTCGCCGAGTATCTCGACAATACTTTGGCTCCCGAACAGCTTCAGGAGTTCGAACTCATTTGCCTGGAGTCGGACGTTCATCTTGCGGAAGTCGGGTCTTGCCACCACATTTTGACGATGATTTTGGGAGAGCCGGCCACGGTTGATCCCGCGAGTCGTGAGCGGATGTATCGACTCGGTGGCGAACGGCCAGATCTTGCAGCGGAAGCGGCACCCGGTCAGCCAACTGCCGATGACGCCCAAGCCAAACAGGATCGGGCCAAACCAGAGGTTCCCGAGTACCTTCGCGACGGTCGCGGCTCTCCTCTGCGATCTTTGGCAGTCGTTGGTCTCGTTGCCGCCGCCCTAGTCGGCGTGGCGATGATGTTCTTCCCGGACCTATTCAAGTCGCAGGACACCGAGGAGTCGTCTCAGGTCGCGCAAGGATCGACCGGGGACAAGAATTCGACGCCCCAAGCTGATGGGGATACCCAAGACAAAGTAGACGCAGCGGCGGCCGCCACATCGACCACCGGCAAGCCAGAGGGCGATACCAATCCGCTGAATGCCGGGGAGCCTGCGGAGGCACCAGACGCGGCAGGGGATCCTGCGAGTGGTAACGGGGACAACGGGGAGTCGGCCGCGAAAGACTCTGTGGAGTCGGCAGTTGACGGATCGACGATCGATGACGCCACCGCCGACGTGACCGTCGATGTGAACGGCGATGTGAACGGCGTGACGGGAGAACCGGCCGCTACCGAGCCGACCGTACCGGAAGCTGCCGACGTATCGCCGGTCGATGTACCAGCGGTTGTTCCGGAAGCATCGCCGGTAGACGTGCCAAGTGACGAAGGTAACAAGGCAGCGGAGAATGTCGCCGACACCGACACGCCCGCTGATGCAAATGCCGAGGATCTGGACCTAACCGACGACGCAGATCTGGTGGATGAGAGCCAGCCAGTCGCGGCACCGCAACCGGTAACTTTTGGCAAACTCCTATCCGAAGATCAGGTTTGTCTGCGCTGGAGTGAGGCACCGACCGATGCAGAGGCAGCAGGCGACGCCAGTCCAGAGGGACAGTGGAACCGACTCGCGCGCCAGGCTTCACTTCGTTTAGGCGATAAGCTGCTAGCGTTACCGACGTATCGTCCGATGATCGTTGTCGGTGGTACCACGATCGAACTCGACGGAGGTACGCTGGTCGAATTGACCGACATTGACGCCGAGGGTATTCGAGAAATTACGGTGCATTATGGTCGTCTGGTCGTTCTGTCGTTCGGCAATCCGAACGCCAAGATTCGTTTGGCACTCAACCGGCATCGGGGGGTGGCGACACTTAGCGATGCCGAATCGACATTGGCAGTCGAGCTACGTCCTTATCGCGAACGGGGCTCCAATCCGGCGGAAGTCACCAGCTATGCGGCAATCGATCTGTACGGTGCCAGTGGTCAGGTGACCTGGGAAGAGGACGGTGAAGTGACACCACTCGTTGGCCCAGCACACCTTGCATTGTCGGTGCACCCCGACAATCCCACCGGGGCTAGCGACAAGATCCCCGCCTGGGTCGAATCGGTACAACTGAGTCCGCTTGACCGACGTGTGTCGCCCCAGCTGGCCAAACGTCTGCGTCCCGATGGCATCAAGCTGAGTCTGGCCGAGAGAGCCGGCGATGCGCGGCCGGAAGTCCGCAGCCTGGCCATTCGCTGTTGCGCTCACATCGGATACTACGATCCGTTGATCGCGGCCCTCGACGACGAAGAGTTTCGCGCCAACTGGAGCACATTCACAGGCGAACTACGTGACGCCTTCGATCGTGATCAGGCGCAGGGAGAGGAAATCTTGCGGGTGCTCACTCGGACGCAAGGGGATGCCGCCGCACGACTCTATCGCATGTTGTGGGGTTACAGCGACGAACAGCTACTGGCCGGCGAAGCGAAGAAACTCGTACAGAGTCTGGAGGACGATCGACTCATTATCCGTGTCGTGGGATTCTGGAATCTTGAAGACATCAAGAAGGCCCGCTACAACTATCGACCCGAGTATAACGAGTCGAAGCGACGCCAGTCGGTCAGTCGTTGGCGCAAAGAACTGAAAGCCAACTCGATTGTCCGCAGCAAGAATCGGAATCGTCGTGCCGCGCCCAAGCCGCCGGCCTCGAATCCACAGCCGCCGAAGGAGTCCGCAACACCAGCTGACGAATCCGCCGACGCGGGCGGAGATTCGTAGTCCTATCGCCGGCTGCGATCGCGATCCAGCGGTTCGTTAGTAGGCTGGCGTTTCGCCTTACGCCTCGATCTGAATCGGGAGTGATACCCGGATCGTGGTTCCTTTGCCGGGGCGGCTAATGATTTCGGCATCTCCGCCGAACAGTCGAGCTCGCTCGCGAATGCCCCGGACACCGAATCGGTCTCGGGGGATTGCATCGGGGTCGAATCCAACGCCTTGATCGCGAACAGAAACATGCAAACGCCCATTCGATTGTTTTATTTGCACCGCCGCGTGATCGGTCTTCGCGTGGCGGCGAACATTGGTGATCGCCTCTTGCACAATGCGAAAGATGACACCTTCGAGTTGCGGATCGAGTCGCTCAAACTGAACCTCATGGTCGAAGGCGACCACGATTTCGCCACTGGCGTTCTCTTCCGAAAGCAGATGACGGATCGCCTCCACGACTCCCGCTTCATCAAGTACCATCGGTCGAGTGTCGCGAATGAGGCGTCTCCCTTCGGCGATCGCCTTTTCCAGCAGCTTGCCAACCCGCGCGGCCAATTGTTCGTTCGACTCCGGCGTTTCTGTAGAGTCGATACGTTGCAGGTGCATGTGTGCTCCGACGACGTCCTGCACGAATCCGTCGTGAATGTCGTGAGCGACCATCCGTCTCTCCCCTTCTTGAATGTCGATCATGCGACGTAGAAGCAGTTGCTCGGCCTGCAAAGCCTGCTGGTTCGTGTCCTTCTCCTGAATGCTTATTCTCAATAGTGCGATCACGGAGGTTGATGACAACCCGATCGTGACCAGGATTGCCAACATGCCGATCCAGGTTAGCCGAGCCCGCAAGATTGACGAGACCCAGTCGTGGGCCGGAAAATCGACCCCTAGCACCGCTTCCACGCGATTGTCCTTATCGTACATCGGCACGTACGCGCTGACCCACGTGCCCCAGCGGTCGGAGTAAGGACTGTCGTCGAAGCAGGTTTCCCCGGCATGCGCTCGCACGAGGAAGGGACTTTCTTCTTGCCAGATTTCGCCAATCTCGGTGCGACTCTCGCGATCTCCTGTAAACTTGCCATCTCGATCGTAGTCCGTTTCGGAATCGACAATCAGCTGGTTGCCTTTCTCGTGGTCGCGAAAGGTATAAATGTCTGAAACCGCGTGGTTGATGGCGAGCCAACGTCGCTGCTTCTCGATCATCGCCAGATAGGTGGGATCATTTGGATCGGTCTCGAGCGTAATGTCAGCATGCCCCATTTCCTGGAGCTCTTCCGCGTACGTGGGCGCAAGTCCTTCGATCTGTGTCCTCAGACGATTCCGTTCGCGATCACCCGCCAAGCTGACAAAGAACCATCCGACCAAGAGAATAATGGGCAGCAGAATCAGAACGTGGCGATGGGCATGTGGTCCGCCGTCTCTCCGGCGCAGCCAGATCAAGATCACGATCGAGGCTGTCGCCGCCGCAATAACAAATGCTGCGTAGTCGAGTGAGTATCGCAGAGCGAGTTCAGCCATAGCAGCATGCCCCAGTGGCGAGGAGTACGATATCGCAGTCGCATTATAAGCGTTCTCCTGGCGATTTGTTCAATATGTTTCTCAAGATCCGAGTGTACTTCCGCCCAAGGCTAGACACACGCGTCAGCTGGAGCGAGCAGGACAACGTCTTGTGGCAGCGAACCAGCCCGCGGCGCCCAATAACGAAAACCCGAATGCGTTGGCGGTGCCGTGAACGGCTTGCATACGCGGAATGGTCAACCACTCGATCGTAGTCGGTGGAAGGATTGCCCGTAGTCCATAGAGTCCTGCCAGAGTCATGCTCGCCAGGAGCGTGGCTCCGGCGATCGTCCAGAGTAAGCGAGCGATTCGAGGCCATTCCTTAGACGAAGCGAGCGATAAATACAGCCAGCCGACACCTGCCGCGGCGAGTGCCAACCAAAGGGCGGAGGCAACTTCCAGAATGGGCGAGTAACCGAGCTGCGTGCAGGTGATTCCTGCTGCCACCAGTGGAACTCCCGCGATCACCGCAAAGTTCAGACTAGGCAGCAGCGGGGACGTGAGCCGCGCGGTCGCCAAGCCAGTCAGCAGCGGCAACATGAAACCGGCATAGTGAAAATGAACGGCCGTCAAACGGACAATCACGGCGTCGAAGTCGAGCGGTCGCAGGCCAGCCCGATCGACCATGACCCACACGCCTCCCACGACGGGATAGATCAACGCTATATCGACGCAGGCCTGGGCAGAAAACCACCGGCGGTGTGTCAGTAGTCGGCAAGTTCCTGCAAGAGCCGTGGCGGATAATAGCAGGAGCCAGGGCAAGGATAGTGCGACCGCGATATCGTCGGGCTTGCGCAAGTAGGCTGCGGCCAATAGCAACGCCGCCGGAAGTTGTAGCCGGCTGACCCAAGTCCACAGAACGAGTCGCCCGCTGGATACGCCACTGGTTTGTTCATCACGATCCTGTCCATCACGATCGGCTGCAAGACGCAAGGCCAGCGGGAACAGCACCAAAGCAGCGAACAGCAGGAGCGATTCGCCCCACTCTTCGCTGCTCAAGCGAGGTCTCCGCACACCGATCACGCCAAGCCATGCCAGCGTGCCGACGATCGCGGAAACGTAACGGGGCATTGAAGCGTCCTCCTCACTTAGTAGCGAAACCGTCACCTGCTCCAGTGACGTCAAGCGCTGCGGCCACCGCTTGCTGCATCGATTCGAGCGACTCGCGACGGAACTTCGCCTGGAAGAGACGCGCGATCGGGAAGCCGACCCACGTCAACCAGTGCCGGGGCCGCGACCAAGCACGCAGGTCGTACCAGACCCGATCCTCTTCATCCCATTCGACCGCGAACTGCTCCTCTCCGGTCTCCACATGGGTTGGCAACGTTCCATAGGCAAATCCGTAACGCCTAGTCGGTCCTGTCTCGTCAAAAGTATGCACAATCCGACAGGCGTTCTGTGACCACAGACCGAGCGTCTTGATGACGAGGGCCACAACCGTACCTTCTTCCGGTGCGAGACCGGCTAAGCCTGCTGGTTCCACCGTGCCGGTCGCCTCGTCGCCCGTCTTCTTATGAGAGACCGAATAGACGGCCGTCCAAGGCGTAGGGAACATCTTCCACTCGTTGATCGCCTGGCAAGCCGCGAGGTACGCAGCCTCACCCGTGCCTAGCTGTCCTCGCTGATGATCACGTACGAAGCGAGCATCCGATGCGTCGCCACGAGAGACACCGACCTCTGGGTAGGAATACGGTGCGTCCGTCGACTCTCGCAGAAGCTGGCGAATCTGCGCGTCGGTGGGTCTTGTCAGTGAGAACATGCGACTCCTTCTTCGCTAGAAACGTGGGCAGGCTCCGTGATCCGCACGTGGACGGACTCACCTTCCCATGATCCTAACCGCAACGAAACGGAGGAGTTAACGGGGAGTTGGCACGGCCAAGGGGTGCCACTGGCTTTGCCAGTGCTCAATGCGACGCCCACTCACGAGGTCACGGCGGCTCGCACGCGAGCTTCCCCTGCCCCGTTGCCATATTCCTACCCAGCTGTGCTATACCATAGAGAGACTCAATGAGCTAATGGCAACCGTGAGAATACGATCATGGCGAAGACACATCTAGCAATCTTTGTGGAATTCTCGGACGATGCCAAAATTTGGGCGGTGGCCCGTGACTTCAACAAGAATTCCCATGTCTGCTGCGCTCTATTCGAGGAGTTGCTGCAGGGGCATCGTCCGATTGCGAGCTTGCGCAAACTGAACATCGAGTGCGTATCGAATGACGAAGGCAGCGACAGGTATTGGGAAGCGGACGGAATCGGCTGTTTTCATTTTCGCCCTGTCGATCTCGAAGCCTATTCAAAACTGGAACTGATCGATAAGCAAAAAGCAACTCTAGAAATGATTAGGGACGCGTTGTTGGAAATCGCGACGATTGAAGAGGTCGATGTCGATAATGTTAACTCGGCGTATGCCAATTGTCTCGAATGCGAGTTCCCTCTTGATCCGACCTATTTTGATCGGATGCTCCAAGCTCTTGAAGCAAGGCGGAGAAGACTAGGCTAGTTCTGTCACGTATCCTGTCTTATCCCGTTCATCCTGTCCAAGAAAATGAATCGCCGGGAACTGCCGCCCGACAACCATAGCGCAAAAAAAGCTCGGCGACCCGTTCCTACCTGAACAGATCGCCGAGCTAAGCTGGAAGGACTTCTGGCAAAGTCCTAGGCGGATATCTAAAGCACGTCTCCCGCCGCGGCGAATGAACGCCGAGGCAGGAGGCGGCGATTAATACATGTCGTGGTCGCCGCCGTGGCCGGCGCCCTTCTTGTCCTTGGCCGGACGATCGGCGATCAAGGCGTCGCTGGTCAAAAGCAACGTCGACACGCTGGCCGCGTTCTGAAGCGCGGTGCGGGTCACCTTGGCCGGGTCGATGACGCCCGCCTTGACGAGATCTTCGTAGGTGTCGGTAGCGGCGTTGTAGCCGAAATTGTCGTCACCTTCGACGACCTTCTCGCAGACGATACCGCCGTCTTGACCGGCGTTGTTGGCGATCGCGGTCAGCGGAGCACGACAAGCCCGCAGCACGATGTTGTAACCAACCTCTTGATCGTGACCGAGGCCCTTGGGCGAAACCTTGGAAGCGGCACGCAGCAGGGCGACACCACCACCGGGAAGAATGCCTTCTTCGACCGCCGCACGCGTGGCGTGCAGGGCGTCTTCGACGCGGGCCTTCTTCTCCTTCATTTCGCTTTCGGTCGCGGCACCAACGTTGATCTTGGCCACACCACCGGAGAGCTTCGCTAGTCGCTCTTCGAGCTTCTCGCGATCGTAATCGCTGGTCGAAGCTTCGATCTCGCGGCGAATCTGGTCGATGCGATCCTTGATGGCCTGCGTCGTACCGGCACCTTCGATGATCGTGGTGTTGTCCTTGTCGACGACGATCTGCTTGGCTCGACCGAGATCGGTGATGGCCAGGTTCTCGAGCTTGATACCGAGGTCTTCGAAGACGGCCGTTCCGCCGGTCAGGATGGCCAGGTCTTCGAGCATCGCCTTACGACGATCGCCGTAGCCGGGGGCCTTCACGGCACAGACGTTGAACGTGCCACGCAGACGGTTGATGACCAGCGTCGCCAGGGCTTCCCCGTCGACGTCTTCGGCCACGATCAAAAGCGGCTTGGAAGCGTTCACAACGGCTTCCAGAACCGGCACGATATCTTTGACGTTGGAAACCTTCTTCTCGAAGATCAGCACGTAGCAATCTTCCAGAACCGCTTCCATGCTGGTGGAATCGGTCACGAAGTAAGGCGACAGGTAACCGCGATCGAACTGCATGCCTTCGACCCACTCGACCTCGGTCTGCAGGCTCTTGCCTTCGTCGACCGTGATCACGCCGTCCTTACCGACCTTTTCCATGGCGTCGGAAAGGGTCTCGCCGATGGCGGCGTCGTTGTTCGAAGCGATGGAGCCGACCTGAGCCATCTCCTTCTTGGTCTTGATTTCGATCGACATGTTGCCGAGCTCTTCGCCGATGTCGGCGATGGCGGCTTCGATACCCTGCTTGAGCTGAACCGGATTGACGCCCGCCACGACGGCCTTGAGGCCTTCGTTGAAGATGCCTTCGGCCAACACGGTCGCGGTCGTCGTACCGTCACCGGCAACGTCGCTCGTCTTGCTGGCAACTTCGCGAACCATCTGGGCGCCCATATTCTCGTAGGCGTCTTCCAGATCGACTTCCTTGGCGACGGTCACACCGTCCTTCGTTACGGTCGGCGAGCCAAAGCTCTTCTGCAAAATCACGTTGCGGCCCTTGGGACCGAGCGTGACCTTGACGGCCTTGGCCAGCTTGCCAACACCACGACGCATCGCGTCACGGGCTTCTTGGTCAAAAGCAATCATCTTCGACATGGAATCAATTCTCCTGCGTCTGGATCGTTTGTATTTGGTTTGTATTGCTAAGGCGTGAGCGGAGCTTGTTACTCGATCACGGCCAGAATGTCGTCTTCACGCATCAACAACAGCTCGGCGTCGCCGACCTTGAAGGCCTCTCCGGCGTAGCTGCTGAACAGAACGCGATCACCCTCGGCGACCTGAAGTTCACCACGGCTACCGTCGTCCAGAAGACGACCGTTGCCAACGCTCACGATGGTGCCACGCGACGGCTTGTCTTGGGCCGAGTCCGGCAGCACGATGCCGCCTGCGGTTGTCTCTTCCGATGCTTGACGCTCTACCACTACGCGGTCACCCAGCGGCTGGAGCTTCGTCTTTGTCTTGGTCGCGGTCGCCATGGCTTCGGTTTCCTCCGGCTTGTCTTGCCTCAAAAGGTTCTTCGATATCGGTAAGCCAGATGGCTCTCATTCTGAGAGGTTCTGGCCCAGTGTTCTGATTTCCCGGTGTTTGGGTTCTCGCCGGCCGTGCTCATGTGGCGGCTGCCACTTTTGCGCACCGTCAGCGCTAAGTCGCTTCCATAATGCAATCAGCGCGCCAAAGACGATGCACAAGACCGTAAGTCGTATCTCTGCAATGACTTGTGATTTTCTGGTGTTCGATATCCAGCTGTGAGTAGCTGCCGGGGCGGCAGTCGGTAGGCGATCCCGCTGGAAATCGGGTGGCGGGCCCTGCCAATTTGGCAGCCGATCGTGACGTATGCTTGAGATGCCTCATTGATTGACCGACCCTGACACGACACCACGAGAAACTCTCTATATGGGCCGAATCTACAGCGGCATCAGCGGACCCGACATAGGCATTCAGCGAAATCTGCTCAATGCCTCGAATCAGCTTCAGCAGGTTACGGGCCGCCTGGCGACTTTGCAGCGAATCAACCAAGGCTCGGACGATCCGGCCGGTCTGATCGCAGCGGAGACGATTCGCGCCGAGCTCGAAGCGATCGACGCTGCCAATAGCAACGCCGCTCGGGCAGGTGCCGTGGTGGCCACGGCCGATTCGGCACTATCCCAGGTTTCTGGACTGATCAACACGATAGAAGATGCCATCGTTGCCAATGCCGGTGGCGGATTGAGCGAAGCGGAGACGGCCGCCTATCAGCTGGAAGTCGACGCGGCGATTGAAGCGATCAATCGGATTGGTAGCCAGGCCAATCTCGCTGGGCAGAGTCTGTTAGACGGTTCGGCCAGCGAACTAAGTTTCCTGTTGGCGGCCAACCCGGCCGACACCGTGACGCTGGAACTTCCGACTGTCTCTTCGTATGAACTCGGAAATGCCGACGGCACGCTAGCCGATCTTGCCAGCGGTGGCAGCCTTTCACTGGCGAGCGGCGAGTCGACAGCCGCCCAGGGTGTGCTCGACGCCGCCCGCGGCGCGATCAACTCAGCTCGTGGTTCATTGGGAGCATTCGAGAAGACCACGATCGAAGCCTCGACCGGCCTGATAGACAGCATGTACTCGTCGCTTTCGAGTGCCTACAGCTCGATCATGGACGCCGACGTCGCGATGGAAGCGGCCAGTCTCGTGCAGAGTGAGCTGGTACTGCAAGCCGCCTACGCCACACTCCAAGTCGCCGGCGACCGCCACCGCATGACAGGGCTGTTGTTGGATGCGATTTAGTTGGGGCTTTCTAGCCTTGGCCATTTTCTTTTCGACAGGATAACAGGCTTCGGGAGGGCGAGGCTCCTGCCGAGCCGTGGTTGCGTGGCGAGTGGACGCTGCCGGAACCATCATCCTGTAATCCTGTCCCTTTCTCGCCCCGCCATTCCCGCTCCAGCTTCCCCGTAAGCCTCGAAACGAGATTGACCCGCCGAGCGTTCCTGCTATAGCCTACCGGGGTTATTCGTACAGGAATTGCCCCCAGCTTACGGACTCTTCGGCCCGTCTTGGGGACCGCGGAATGGAAGCCAGCATGTCCGAGCAGCCCTCGGCCGAACTGCTATCGCAACTCGATCGACTCGGTCTCGCCACGGCCGAGCAGGTTGCCAGCATGCGCCCGCGCGTTCGCTCGCTGGCCGGCAAGCTTCCCTGGTTCGATTCGCTATGGGTCGACGCGCTGCGGATGGCCAAGCTCGTCACGCCTTATCAGGCGACCGAACTCTGTAGCGGCCGGGGTGGTGATCTTCAGGCTGGCCCGTTTGTGATTCAACGTCCGCTCGGACAATGTCATTTCGCCACGGTTTACGAAGCTCGCGAAATCGCCACCCGCGAACAGGTGCGACTGCTGTTGGCACCGCTTGGCAACACGGATGGAAGGGGTGACGACGCGAGCGGCATCTTGAAGCAGGTTCGTGGTCTGATTGAAACAAGCAAGCACGTCGAGATTGACGCGCTGTCGCCGCCGACGGATATCGGCATCGATGAGAAGAACAAACCGTATCGCGTGTGGGTGTCGTCCGCTCCGGTCGCGGGAACATCGGCCGGGGAGTGGATGGTCTCCTCCGGGAGATTTCCGCCACTGGCCGCTTTGGAAATCGCCACGCAGATGGCCGCGGCACTTGCCGAGCTGGAACGATTGGAGTGGGTTCACGCCGATCTCTCGGTGGCCGGGCTACTCATCGACGACGAAGGCAACGTGCGATTGCCCCATGCCGGGCTACGGGCAGTACTCCGCCCCGCAGAAGGATACGGCTTCGCCGACCTCGTACCACAGGCTTACGACGCTCTGGCTCCGGAACGCGTGGCCGATGGCACAGCGCCGTCGATCGCCAGCGACATTTACTCTTGCGGCTGTGTGTGGTGGCAGCTACTGACCGGTCGTAGCCCACTCGGTGGCGGTGATAGCCTCGCCCGCCTGCAAGCGGCCCATCGTGCCAAGATTCTTGATGTGCGACGGCTCGCTCCCGAGACACCACCGCAACTCGCCGCGGCGATCGACCAATGTTTGCAATTCGACGCTGCCCGCCGGCCGGCATCCTTTGCGGATCTTGCGAAGCAACTTGGCGAATCAACGGCCGAAGGTCGCCGGCTTCTGGCGGATTGCATCACGCAGACGTCACGCCCTTCCATCTTTCAGGAGTTGGGCTTCCGCGAGTCGGGACCGATTCAGAATTCGAGAACGGGCACCAAGACGACGGGCACCAAAACGTGGGCGGCGGCGACGATTGCCGGGGCCATTGCGGTCGGGGCGATCGCCTGGCCGCTTTGGCAGAAGCACATCGACGTGCCAGCTGCGAGTTTGAGTGCCGCTGCAGTTTCAGCCGATGAAGAAACGCAATCCACGGACGTTGTACTGGGCCAGGCCGGTGAACTCGGCCGGGCTGGAACAGCGGCGAACCAGTTCGCAGATGATGAAGATCTGGCACAACGTCAGGGCGTTTCACGCGCCGAAGACGAGATCGCTCAGGCAGCCGCGACCCGCGAGGACGTGTTACTGTTGTCGGCCGATCGACCGCTGTCAGCTTCCGACCTGAAGCTGCGTGCCGGGCAGATTGTGCGAGGGCTCAACGGAGCTCGCCCAAGAATCGTGATTTCACAGACGCCGCTCGTCATCGACGTCGACGATGTTCGTTTTGAGAACGTCGACTTTGTCGCCACACATACCGACATATCCCGTGCGAAGTTACGGTCGCAGGCTCTTGTTGATGCCAGGTGCCGGCGAGTTGAGTTCCGCGGCTGTTCGTTTCAGGGCGATCTGGGTGGCTCGCCTGTTGCCATCGACTGGAAAGGCAGTGCGCAGGCGGCCGATTCATTGGGGCCTAGCGAACAAGTTCTGCTGATGTCGGACTGCCTGCTGCGTGGCGTGGCAGCCGGAGTGGTGATGGAAACACCGCAGGGTCGGACCGTGGAGCTGGACAACAGCTTGGCACTCGGCCCGGGACCCTTGCTGCGAATCGAACAATGTCCGCCGCTCGACGAACCGCTGGCGGTAAATTTGGCGAACGTGACAGTCCGTGGCGCCGCGGCGCTCGTAGAGTTCCGCTACGACGTCGTGCATGACGAGCCAGGCATGGTCTCGATTCACGCCACCAACAGTGTGTTCTCGCCCATCGCCGGTGGAACACTCTTCTTCTGCAACGGCTTGCCATCGCCGGCGAGAATCTTGCGGCGGATTCACTGGACCGGCGAAGGGTCCCTGCTCGCGGAATCGGCCATCGTGGCTTCTTGGCAATCGGACACGGCCACGCCGATGACGGTTGACGATTCTCAACTCGCGATCGACGGGCTCTCCCGCAGTCGCTTCACCTTTGCGGCCAGCGACTTGGGCGACGCAGCCAGTAGCCAGGTGGTCGAGTGGAGTGCCCCTCTAGCAACACAAACACCACCCGGCATTCGCAGCCGGATGGTGTTGGATAGACGCGTCGATTGACGTTTTCTTTTTTTGAAGCGAAGACTTCGCCGTTATCGGCCGAGCTGATCTTCGTTGCCGATGATCTCTTCGCCGTTTCGCGTCGAGTAGGCACGCCAGACGAGCGGATTGATGTCGTCAGCGACGGTGTAGACCGCTCCGCCCATCATCACGACATTCACACCACCGGGGTGGTAGCTGCGAGCGGTGATTGCGGCAAAGGTTTGCGTCGAAGTGGGCGATGCGGCAGCAAGGCCCTTACCTTCTTGCCAGTTGGTCCAGTCGACGTCGTACTCGGTTCCGTTCTCGGTGCAGATGACCTTGGTGTTGGGCGCGAAGGTCGTCGTGAAACCGGTCTGATGGGCACGACCGTCGATCCACTCGGTGTGTCCCGAGTTCTGCTTGAAGGCATCGTTGTCGAGACCGCAGATAGCCGACGGATTGGTCGGGTCCGGAATACCAGGATCGGTTGCCATGGCACCGTTGCGGTAGTAAGGGTTCCAGCCTTTGACTTCCGCGGCACAGAGCGTTTCGTTGGCACCATCTCGCAATGCGCTGGAGCTCAAGCGGCTGTTCGGATAGAAGGCTCCGTCACCACCGTTCCCGCTTTCTGGGTCGTAGACGAACCAGGTACCGAGGTTGAAGCCGTAGTTGATCGGGTAGTACTCGGGCACGTTGCTGCTGTCGAGTCGCGGTTCGTCGCGAACTTCGGACGGGCAGAGGTAGGTCGGAACACGCATCGAACCAAGTCGAGCATTCGTTCCGTCGGCCGTTGTAAGCGTAACGGCGGAGCTGTACGACTGCGTGAAATCAATGTTGTCGTAGAGCTTTCCTTGCTCTAGTCGCGGCAGGATGATTGCTTGGGCCGACCAGCCACCGATGTCGCTGCTGCCGGTCGCGGCCGGAGTTCCGTTCCAGCTTGACGGATAGCGGTTGAATGCCGCCTCGTAGCTGAACACGGCCTTTTGGATCTGGCCAAGGTTGTTCTTGCAAAGAGTCACATTGGCGTTCTCTCGCATGCTGCTGAAGGCGGGAAAGAGCAGCGCGGCGAGCACGGCAATGATGACAATGACAACCATCAGTTCGACGAGCGTAAAGCCGCGACGACGGTTCGACGAGCGATTCTTGGCGATAGCCATTTTAGAAACCCTTTGTTGTGTAAAAGGCGATGCAAGAGTCTCATTTTGTGATATTGAGACTCGTTATCAATTAGTTATCGGCCTTATTTTAGCGACTCTTGATACTGTGTCAATCCAGGGTGGCGTTCCCGGTAAAAGTCACACGTGGCGGCCATAAGATGTTGTTAAAAAAACGGTTACGTCGTGCATATTCTCGGCTTCCTGAATTCCGTTCAGTTAAGATGCGGTGACTTGAGGGCCGTCTCGTGGCATTTGAAATTAGATCCCGCTGTCTCAGAAATGCTGCCAGGCCATTCGTGGGCTCGAGCAGCGGCAGCAGGGCCTCTCGTGCTAGCTTCCGCTAGAATGCACCGATCGATTGACTGCTCCGATCTAACGCATTACCCATGATTTCCATCCGATCAAACGCGCGGAATCAACAGGGCAGGGCGGCAACGTGGCACGTCACATCGGTGTCCGCAGATTTGAATTCCGAATGAAGAATTCGCAACGAATACCCCGCGCGCTATACAGCAAAAATCGCGTGCCGTAAAATCTGGACGTGTTAGAAACGAAAGTGACTGTCCAACGGATGGACGCCTCAAGAAAACCTACCGACGCGCGCCCTCCAGCGTCGTCTCAGCCTCACTGCCTCCCGACCTCAAACGCCACTCGACATTCAAGTCGTCACGCACGCCAAGATGTCGTTCTTACCTAACCAAGAAGCAATGGCCTTATAAAGGATTCTCTTTGATGAAGATGTGGATTGCTCGCGCTCTGACTTGCGTTCTCCTACTGTCTACTTTGTGCTGCGAGAGTCAGGCTGCCGACTGGCCGATGTGGCGATACGATTCTGGACGCAATGCGGCTAGCCCACAGCAGCTGCCCGCGGATCTGCATCTGCAATGGACGCGTCATTACGAAGCACCCAAGCCGGCCTGGCCGGAAGATAAGCGGTTGATGTTCGATGCGGCGTACGAACCGGTGGTGATGGGTTCGACGTTGTTCCTGCCATCGGCCCAGAACGACTCGGTGACCGCCATTGATACCAAGACGGGCGAAGAGCGTTGGCAGTTCTTTGCCGAAGGGCCGGTTCGCTTCGCTCCTGTCGCGGTCAACGGTGAAGTCTATTTCGGCTCTGACGACGGCTGTGTGTATGGCGTCTCGGCCAGCGACGGTTCCTTGCTCTGGAAATTCAACGCTGGTGAGTCGGCCCGCAAGGTGGTCGGTAACGATCGCCTGACTTCGGTCTGGCCGATCCGTGGTGGCCCGGTGCTGTCTGAGGGCAAACTCTATTTCACGGTCGGCGTGTGGCCCTTTGAAGGAAACTTTCTGTACGCCTTGGACGTGACATCGAACCCGGGTGACGGAACGCCGCCGAGCCACACGGTCGAAGCCCTGCCCGATCTGACGCCGCAAGGTTATCTCGCGCTGAGTGGAGATCGCCTATACATTCCCTGCGGACGTGGCGTGCCCGGTTACTACCACCTCAAGGCGAAGGCGTTTCAGCCACTCAACTATCACGCCCGCGGACTGACCGACTATCACGTCACGGCGAACGGTTCTTACCTGTTCCACGCCCATCGCATCATTCGCATCGAGACCCGCAAGATGTTGCCGCTGAATGTGCCGCGGCCAGTCAGCGAAGGCTCGATGATCTACATTCCACAGGGTGCGAACGTCGTCGCTGCCGATCTCGACAATCAGCCGGAGCCGACGCCTCCGCCCAAGGGATCCAATAAGCCGGCCGAGCCGCCGAAATTCAGGTCAAGCTGGTTTGTAGCCGGCGACATGATCAAGGCCGCCGTGGGTGAAGAGCAACTCAAGAAGTTCGTCGAAGGTGAAGTCACCGTCGATCTCAAAGCAGGATCGCGCGTCTACGGCCGCTTTGGCAACATTGTCTTCGCGGCCGACCAAGGAGAAGGCCAAACAAAAGTCAGTTGGGCGCAGGTAGTCGACGGCGAACCGGCCAGCATCATTGCCGGAGCCGATCGTCTATTCGTTACCACCAAGGCGGGCGACCTACTCTGCTTTGGCGGAGTCGAAGCCGAGGCCACCGACTACCCGGCGATTGCCGTGAAGTTGCCGGCAGAAAACAAAAAGCTCAGCGACGACGTTGCTGCCTTGATCAAGAAGACCGACGCCCGGGCTGGTTTCGCTCTGGTGTGGGGCGTGGAGGACGGAGCCCTCATCGAAGAGCTGCTTCGCCAAACCGACCTCCGTATCGTAGCGATCGATCCCGATCAAAGTCGCATCGACGCCTTGCGAGGAAAGCTGAACGCACGAGGACTCTACGGCTACCGCGCGGTCGGCCTGGTGGGCGATCCTCGCACGATGTCGCTTCCACCCTACATGGCGAATTTGATTGTCTCGGAAGATACGAGCCGCTTGGGCAACATTCGCGACGAGAATTTCGGAAAGACGCTTTACCACCCGCTCAGGCCCTACGGCGGAGCGGCGGCGCTATCGTTGACCTCTGCCCAACAGTCGGCCTTGAAGACGCAGGCTGAGAGTCTGTCGAAGGCCAAGACGGAGCAACTCGGACCGTTCACGTTGGTCACTCGCGAAGGAGCCCTGGTTGGTGCAGCAAACTGGACGCACGAATACGGTGATCCCTCCAACTCGCTGATGTCGCAAGATGTGTTGGTGAAGGCTCCCCTGGGCGTGCTTTGGTTTGGTGGTCCTGCTTCCGATACCAAGTTGTTCTTCGATCGCCACTTCTGGGGCCCTAGCCTGACGGTGATCGACGGACGGATGTTCCTGCAGGGACACACCACGCTGGGAGCGGCCGACATCTACACCGGTCGCATGATGTGGGAGAAGACGATCATCAAGGGATCGAGCCCCGGCCGACGCGGCAATTTCTACGACGGTTCTGACCACACCGGCTACCATTTCTGTGCGGTGAAGGACGCCATCTATTTGGCCTATCCCGATACCTGCCTGAAGATCGATCCGGTGACTGGTAAAACACTGGCGGAGTTGGAGCTACCGATCAAAACTGGCAGTTGGGGGCGCATTCGAGTCTGGAACGATCTATTGATCGGAACCGTGTTCGATAAAGAAAAGTTTGCTGGCAAGGCACCAAGCAAGCTTGTCGCCTTGAACCGACACACCGGCAAGGTCGTTTGGATTCACGACGCGGTTTCCAGCTGCCCCGTGGTGGCCATTGGCGGCGATCGCGTGTTCTACTTCGACGGTCACCTGCGAGCGTTCTATAACGATATTGGTCGTGGTGGAATCGTTCCCAAGACCGGCAAGACTCGCCAGCTTCGGGCTCTCGATGTGGCGACCGGTCAGGTTGTCTGGGAACGTGAGTCCCCGGTCACGATCACCTGGCTCGCTTATTCCAAGGCCCAGGAAATCTTGGTCGCCTCGAATCGGCAGGGTATTCAAGCTTGTCGAGCCGAGAACGGCGAGGTTCTGTGGAGCAAGGAGGCCAAGGGAAAAGGTTTCCTCGGCCATCCGGAAAGCCGCTGGGATCGCGTCATTCTCTGGAAGGATCGAATTATCGATCAGCGTGGTCCAGGCGTGCAGTACTTTATGGAGACGGGCAAGCCGATCACCACGGAGCACCCCGTTAGCGGCGAACAGGTCGAATGGGAGTACACCCAGAGTGGTCACCACTGTGCGTATGCGATTGCGAACGAACATCTCATGACCTTCCGCGCCGCCACGGCAGGCTTTGCCGACATGACGACCAGCAGCACGGCTCGCCTCAATGGCTTTCGTGCCGGTTGTCGTAACAGCTTGATCCCGGCCGGTGGCGTGCTCAACGCCCCGAACTTTGCCCACGGCTGTAGCTGTAGCTTCAATCTGTTCACGTCGCTGGCGTTGGTTCATCGTCCCGAGAACGATACCTGGACCTACAGCGCGGTGAAGTCGCCCGAGGCGCCGGTCTCGCGAGTTGGTGTGAACTTTGCCGCCCCAGGCGATCGTCTAGCCAAGAACGGTACGCTGTGGATGGACTATCCCAGCAAGCGTAGTGCAGAGTATCGGCTGCCCAACGTGTCCGGGCCTTCACCGGAAGTGCCGGTCACGTACGAGGCGGAAAAGATCCGTTGGTTCCGCAACCACCCGACCCAGGTCACCGGTGGCGAAAACCACTGGGTCGCGGCATCGGGCGCCGAAGGGCTGTCGAGCGTTACGGTCGATGTGAACAAGTACGCGACTTCGCCTACGAAGTACACGGTAACGCTTTACTTCGCCGAGCCAGAGGATTATCAGCCGGGCGAGCGGGTGTTTAACGTCAAGGTTGGCGACAAGCAAACGATCGAGAACATCGACGTTGCTAAGCTCACAGGCGGACGTAACCGTTTACTCGTCAAGAAGCTCGAAGGAGTCGAGGCTGCCAAGCAGTTGAAGGTCGAACTAACGTCGGTGCAAGGTATGACCTTGCTCAGCGGTATCGAGATCGTGGCTGAAGAACAAGCGGCAGACGAAGAGTTCGACGACCTTGAGTAAGGTCATGGTAATTTTTACGATGCCTTACGACGCTCACGGATGGCACGCTCCAACTGCTCCAGGCGTTCCTGGTAGGCGGCTTTGAGCCGTTGCGGCGCCACTTGAATGGCCCGTTTCATCGCCTGGATCGCGTCGGTGGGGCGGCCGCTTGCGATCGCTGCCTCGGCAAGCGTACCGAGCCATGCGTGACTCTTGAAATCCGTTCTGTCGCAGCCACTGGCCGCAAGCTTCATGGCCTCGCGGGGATTACGCACCGCCGCGTCGCGAGAATTGGCTAACAACCGTGCCAGGTTCATTGCCGCCGGCAAGTCCTTTGGATTCCGTTGAAGAATCTTCCGGTAGCCCTGCTCCGCTTCTCTATCACGTCCTAGTTGTTGGAACAGCTGCGATCGGTACAGCGTCGCCGTAACATCATTAGGGTAGATCTTGATCGCTTCATCGAAGTCCGCAATGGCCGCCATGGGCTGTTCTGTCCGAGCGTAGGCCTGGCCTCGCTTGACGCGGGCTAGGTAGTGCTTCGGATCGTAGGCGATCGCCTTGCTAAGGTCATCGATCGCCTTTGAGAGTTGCCCCATTTGTAGGTAGCAAGAACCACGGGTGTGATACCCGTCTTCGGCAGGGCGGAGACGCCGGCCTGGCTGCCCAGGCTCAACGTCCGAGTGCTCCTTCCATAGTTCAATAGCGCGAGAATAGTCGTCCGCCGCCAGGGCAAGCTGATTTTCACGAACGTGAAAATTGCCGCGCGAGGTATACGTCTTGGCGTGGTCCGGGCTGATCTCGATAACTTCGTCGTACGCCTTGCGGGCTTCGTCCGTAAGTTTCAGTACGCCGAGCGCCTCGGCTCGGGCGACGCGAGCTTCGATGACCATGTGCATCAAGATCGGCTCGCGTCCCGGAATATGCTTCTTGGCATCGGGGTAGATGGCCATCAGGTTTTCAAAGTCGGTCACGGCCTTTCGCAAGATCGCATTGTCGCGCCGCTTCTCGTACTCCTTCAGATACCCGAGTCCTCGCCCCAACAGTGCTCGAGCGGAATTCGGGTTCTTGGCGAGGATGTCGTCGTAAATGTTCGCCCATTGGGCGTTTCGCTCGACGGCGGCGTACGAGAGCACGGCGATAAGCGTGCAGGAAATCATGCCTGCCAACGCTTTCTGGTTGGCGAGTAGCAATGTCCATAGCGCGTAGGCCACGCCAAGCGCAACACCAACCAGCGGTAAGTAGACACGGTGCTCGTAGACCATCTCCAGAGGCAAGATTGTCGACTCCAGAGCTAGATGGAGGAAGAACCACAGCACGGCGAAGGAGAGCAGCGGCTGCCGGCGGGCGTAAACAATGGCCGCGCCGATCATGCCGAAAATGGCCGCCAGCGACAACAGCGTGCTGGCGTTGAAGAGCGTGCGGTACGTCGGAAAGTCGTGCAGCAGGTTCAGCTTGCCTGGTGACGGATACGCGGTGAGGTAGAGGTAGTACATCACCACGGCGGGCTGTGTGTAAAGCCGATCCGCCATGGTGAAGTCGCGACCGGCGTATCCGTTTGTGAGTCGGGCCATCGGGTTCCAGACGACCTCTTTACCCTCTTCGTATCGGGCCATGGCAACGGCAGCAATGGCAAGCGCTACGAGAGGGGCCACGATCAGGGCGATTTTCACTTCGCGCCGCTTGAACCAGGCGAGGCTCATGTTCTGAAAGAAGTACCACTCGTAGAGCGGAATCACGATGAAGATTGGGAAACCGATTCGCTTCGATCCCCAGGATAAGGCGAACGAAGCCACGGCACCGATCCATAGCAAGATGCGTCCCCAACCTTGTTCTCGTTGCCGGCCGAGAATGTAGAGCACGAGCGTGAGCAAATAGAACAGCGTGGCCATGCTCGTCATTCGTTGCACGATGTAGGTCACGCCTTGGGTTTGAATTGGGTGCGCAACGAACAAGGCGGCTGCAAACAGCGACATCCAGAAGGTGGTGTCGAAAGGAACTTCCGTTGACTTGCGTTTCTTGTTGTCGCTCTCCGGAGCTTGCGATCGGCCCAGGAGCGTAAAGGTCAGAAAGGCGAAGCAGTAGACCAGCACGCCATTGAGGCAATGGATGATCGTGTTGACGACGTGAAATCCGTACGGCTTGAGCCCGTCGCCGAAGTAGTAGTTGAGCGCGTAAGAGGCAAAAGCGACCGGTCGACGGCCGTCGTCACGACTCTTGTAAGCGGCGTCGTACAGTTTGGATGTGGAGAAATCACTCATCCAAACATGCGAATTGTCCTTGATCGCGTTGTTGTCGTCGAAGGCGAAGGGATGTTCGTACGTGCCCGAGTAGATAGTCGCGCCGAGAGCAACCAGCGCGGCCGCCGCGACGAGGTGTCGCAGGGTAAACCAAAGCGTGCCTTGTTGTTGATTCAGTGCCATAGGTTTCCGGTTCTGTCGATCGCCAGGAGGAAGGCTGGGTGGGCTCGGTCTCTGCCCCCGCACAACGGGCTTTACGGCGTCCCCCGTACAATTAGTTTCAGGGGGCTGACTCCGCCCTGTCTGCAAGGGAGTCACTTCGCTCGAAAATCCGCGTACCATTCGAGTTTAACTCATAACCGGCCTGGCGTGCAGTTCGTCCTAATTACCCCTGATTCGCCCTGCTGCCGGCCCCGCCATGCGGAATACAACCAAGACGGCCTCGACTCTCCAGCTGGAAAACGCCGCCGCAGGGGCGTAATATGGAGCGAACTGAACTGTTGATTTTCCGGGCGACCATGCCCTATCGACGACCAAGCCATTCTTCGAGGACCGATGATGCTCCGCATGCGAATTTTTCTGGCCCGGCAAACAACCGCCGCACTACTTGTTGCCTTGGTACTCGGTGGGGTGCTTCTAACGACCGGCGTCACCGCCCTGGCCGATGACACCGCGGAAGCCACGGCGGAGAAGAAATGCGACAAGTCGGCAAACGAGAGCAAGGCCGATGCGGAGTTTGTGACGCTGTTCGACGGCAAGACGCTCAATGGCTGGACGCCGAGTTATCCGGGTGGCTATGTGGTTGAGAACGGTGTGATCGTCTGCCTGAAGGACAAAGGGGGCCGGCTCTTCACCAACGAGGAATATGGCGACTTCGTTTTCCGCTTTGAATTCAAGCTGACCGCCGACGCGAACAACGGCCTCGGCGTTCGTACACCCCGCGATGGCGATCCGGCCTACGCCGGCATGGAGATCCAGATTCTCGATAACTCCTCGAAGAAGTGGCCTGGCTTGCAGCCTTGGCAGGTTCACGGTTCGATCTATGGCGTTGTGGCGGCCAAAACGGGGCACCTCAAGCCGGTCGGCGAATGGAACTCACAGGAAGTTACCTGTCGCGGGAAGCATGTCGTGGTCAAACTCAACGGTGCCACCATCGTCGACGCCGACATCGAAAAGGCGAGCGATCCCACCACGGCTGACGGCAACGCCCATCCTGGGTTGAAGCGAGCTAAGGGCTACATCGCTTTCTGTGGTCACGGCTCCCGCGTCGAATTCCGCAACATCCGCGTAAAGTCGCTCGACAAGTAGCCGAGAGTTGACGGTCGACGCGAGTTGCGATTCTCTCAGCTGCCGTTCCAGTGACACGGTCTTCCGCGTTATCACAGCCGGAATAACCGGTTCAACTAGGCTCGGCGGAAGTCAGGTTTCTGCTGCGCCAATGCGGCGGCCCATCCTGTTTTGACCCGTTCTGGTTCCAGACATAAGGTTGTGATGGACCATTGTGCCAGGACATGTATGCGCCTCGCCAAAGTTGCACCGCACTATCACCATTCGTCGCTTCCTATCTTTAGCAGACCGAGCCACGCAGATGCCTGAAACACCCTCGGAAGATCTTCTCTCGCAGCTTTCCACTGGTTCGGCTGAGGTGTGGGACGAAGTTGTCACCACGCCGGCTGCCGACGCGGCCGAAGCCACGGCTGACGAGAAGCTCGAAGAATTACTCGGTCGGGTGCGAGAGGCCGTCGACAATGGTGGTGTTCCCGGTGCTTCCGGCGATGGCGCCGTGGAAATGCCTGCGGAAGTGGAGATGCCTGCGGCCGCCCTGGCCGCCGACACCCAAGATGAGGCTACTTCGACCCCGCGAGGGCCCGTCGTTAGTGGCGAAGTTCCGATCGGTGGCTCGAACTCGATCGCCAGCATTACGAATCTGGTGGGAGACGACACGTTTGCTCCCCGCGAACCGACCTCGTTCGCCGAAGCCAAACTTACCAACAGCGAAGTCGAAGCGTTGATGCTCAAGTACCTGCTCTCCCGCGGAGACGCGGCCGGCCGAGAGATCAGCGATCAGGTGATGCTGCCCTTCCTGTTGATCGAGAGCTTGCTTGCATCGCTCAAGCGAGAACAACTGGTGGCCCATCGGGGTTCCGCTCCGATGAACGATTACATCTACACATTGACCGATACCGGTCGCGAGCGAGCCCGGCGTCTGGCCGAGCATTGTGCGTATTGTGGTGCCGCACCGGTGGCCCTGTCCGATTACATCGCCAGCGTGAGTGCGCAATCGCTCAACGGGCAGCACCCCACGGCCGAGGATCTGCATCGTGCGTTTGAGGATCTGTTGATTGACAAGAACATGCTCAAACGTCTCGGTCCGGCGATCAACTCCGGACGTGGACTGTTCTTGTTTGGTGCTCCCGGCAACGGCAAGACGAGCATCGCGGAACGAGTGACTGGCTGCTTTGGAAAGACGGTCTGGATCCCGCGCACGATCGGAGTCGACGGCGAGATTATTCGCCTGTTCGACCCGGTGAACCACGAGGAGGCTCCGCTGCCTGCTGGCAGTGGCCTTTTGCAGGACAGCAAAATCGACCGCCGCTGGATCCGTATTGAACGCCCGACGATCGTGGTCGGTGGCGAATTGACGATGGACAGTCTGGAGGTGGGCTACAACGGAGAGACTGGAATTTCTGAGGCCCCGCTCCAGTTGAAGAGTAACTGTGGCACTTTGGTGATCGACGACTTCGGTCGCCAACGAATGAGCACGGACGAGCTGTTGAATCGTTGGATCGTGCCGCTGGAAAAGCGTTACGACTTCCTAAACATGCCAAACGGGAAGAAGGTTCAGGTACCATTCGATCAGCTGATCGTGTTTTCGACGAACTTGGAACCGAAAGATCTGGTCGACGAAGCCTTTCTGCGACGTATTCCTTACAAGATCGAAGCGGTCGATCCTTCTGAGACCAACTTCCGCAAGCTGTTTGAAATCATGGCCCCCATCGTGGGTTGCGAATTCGACGCTGAGGCCGTTGATCATCTGATCGAGAAACACTACAAGGCGGTCGATCGCCCGTTTCGTTGCTGCCAGCCGCGTGATTTGCTGATGCAGATTCGCAATTTCTGTCACTACCAGAAGGTCGAACCGCGGATGACGCCGGAGATGTTCGACTTCGCTTGCGACAACTATTTCGCCGTGATGTAGTCGAGGGCGCGTCGCACTGCGGCGATCGCGCTTGGCGGGGTCGCACTTCCCTGCGACGACTTGTTAACGGCGGCCTCGCGGCGTCTGCTCGACGCTGCGGAACTGTTTGTTACGGCGGTAGAAATCGTGAAGCCGCTTCTCAAGGGTCTCTTGTACCTTAGGCTTCCTGCGCTCTTTGGAGTAACGAATTGCTCGGTCGAGCGAAAGTTCGGCCTTACGAAACCGATCATTGGCCGCATGAACGGCCGCGGTCACCTCGTGATACTGAGCCCAAATGCCGCCCATCGCTGCCTCGCTTTGCTTCTTCTTTTTCTTTTCATGCGCGGATTCATTGGGCATTTCATTAACGTGCTTTTCCAAGGCTTCTACCGCTGGGCGAGTTCGGAGCATGATTTCGTCTGCTTTATCGCCGTCGAAAATCTTGTTGTCTCGGCAGGTCGACAACAGCCAAGCGTAGTCGAGCAGGATGGGCACCCAGTCGGGACGCAACTCGAGCGCTCGTTCATATTTCTGAACCGCGAGTTGATACCTGCCTTTCGTCTCCGCATCTCGTCCCGCCTGTGCGATCTTGAAGAGATCCTTACCCGAGACAACGACAATGCCCTGGTCTTCTTCCGAGAGTTGGACTTCGACGTCCGATTGTTCCCAGCCGAATTGTTCCATGAACAGCGTTTCCAGGCTGTCGAAACTCAGGCCGCCGTAGACCTGGCCCTTCGGCAAGAAGATATTCGGAACCCCGGTCAAGCCGAACTTGGCTCCCAGACTGATGTCCTGACGGCTTCGCATCCAGAGTTCTTCCGATTGCAATGCCTCTTCAAACTTCTCTTTCCCGACCAGGGCGTGGGCTTTCTCAAGGGCCTGTTTGTCCGTGATTTCTCCCTGGTTGTCGTAGGCCCAGTCGGCGAACTGCTCGAATTTGTCGGCTTCGGCAATCGCCACCGCAACCGCAAACCGGGCGAACTTGCAGGCATACTTGTGCTCTTCGGTGAACAAGACTGGATTCATCAGCTTGTTACATTTCCAGAGCGGAAAGAATCGCATGTCGACGCGAAGCTGACCCGGGTAACGCTTCATCATCGCCTTCACGACGTTGTTCACGCGTTTGCAATGCGGGCAAGTAAAGCAGCTATAGGTGACGATTCGGTGTTTCGCGTCACGCGGCCCTTTGCTAGTCCAGATCGGTTTTCCCTTGGCAAACTTTCCGTCGACTGAGAGTTGATCGAAGACATCGCCAATCGACTTGATATCGAGATCGGATGTTAGCTTGACAGCAACAAGGTGGGCCTTGTCGCTTGATGGGCCGCTGTGAAATAGGCTCATGGCAACGGCCTGGCCGGACACGAGGAGCACCGCGAGTGCAGCGTGCATGAGGATCGGCGTCGAGGGGAACAGCGGTACGTTTGCTTTCCAACGGCGGTACTGCCGGTGTTGCCAGTCTTGCCGGGCGTAGATAATCGCCAGCACAAAGAATACGAAATTGCAGCCGTGCAACGTTAAGCAGTACATGCAGAAGTCGTTTAGCTTGAAGGCCATGATCGCAATCGACCAAACACCGGCTCCGACCCCCACGGCGGTGGCCACCGCCAAGAGTAGAGAGAATGGTGGCGCCAGCGATACTTGGAAACTGAATCTGGCAGCCACCAAGGCGATGCCCGCCGCGATATAGAATCCAATTGCCCAAGTTGTCAGCGATACCCCGAGCACACGACTGTAGTCACTGGTCAGAACGACTCCACAGCCGCCGCCAGATCCGCAACCGGGCGGCAAGCCGTCGTCGCTGGTGGACCATTTGAGAAACAGGGTGACGCCAAGACCGATGGCCCAGACAGCCCACATCGCCAAGTACAGAAAGAGATTCGCCTCGGCGGCGCGAGACGATTTCGGCGGCTGTTCGGCCGCGGGCCGAGCGGTACGTGAAGTATCAGACGATTTCGACATCAATCAACAAGTCTCGCACGGTTATTCAGCGGTACTTCGTCTGCTCATTCGCCGGCCACGAGTTGCCTCATCGGCCACGATGGGATTCCCTAGAAGCACGAATGCTTAGAGAGCTAATCCAAGCAGGCACAAGGGTATCAAGCAGATAATCGACAAACCTCAATTATAGGCTCCCGCTCAAGAAAGCGGCTACCCTTAGGGCAATTCGCCACTTGAACTATGCCGGGCGGGGGCGAAAGATGGGCTAGACCGATTTTCCGTTTTGTAGCGAATCCATTTGGCAGCCCCCACGATGTTTATCGCCGTAACCATTCTGTTTGTGATTGCGATCGTGGCATTCTGGATGCTGAATCTGCTTTCACTGCCTGGCAACTGGCTGGTCGCCGCTGCGACGACGGCCTATTGGTACTTTCTGACACCGAAAGACGGCTCGGGACTCAGCCCTTGGATCGTAGTGGCCGTGGTGGGATTGGCACTCGTTGCGGAGTTGGTCGAGTTCGCCGCCAGTAGCATGGGAGCGGCCAAGGCAGGGGGCAGCAAACGGGCGGCCGTGCTGGCCATTGTCGGCTCGTTTGTCGGTGCGATCGCGGGTGCTGCGTTTGGTGGGTCGGTGGTGCCGATCATCGGCGTTCTGATCGGCGCGCTCTTGGTGGGGGGACTGGGAGCCTTGATGGGAGCGATCCTGGGCGAAACGCTTAAGGGCCGATCGTCGGAAGAGAGCTGGCAAGTCGGCAAAGCCGCCTTCTGGGGACGCATCTTTGGCAGCCTGGCCAAATTGCTAATCGGCGCCGTTGCCGTGGCGACGGTGATCGTTGCCGTCTGCATCGAGCTTGCGCAAATCTTCGCCTGACTGATCAGCGATAACCGTCCCTGATAACGATCGTTAGCTGTGCGACCGTTCTAGCCCAAAGTCGAGCTTGAGTTGCTCGTCGTCATCTTCTTCGGGGTTCAATTCCTTGAACAACAAACTCGGTTGAATGTCGCGGTTGTGTTGGTACTTGTCGCTATCGTACTCGCTGAATTCACCGGTCAGCTCGTGATAGAAGATCTGGCAGATGGGCACGCCAGGATAGATGCGAACCGGCTGAACGGCGAACATTTCCAGCGTCCAGTACCCGCAGAATCCGACGTCGCCGAACCCGGCCGTAACGTGCACGAAGAGCCCTAGTCTTCCAACGCTACTGCGGCCCTCGATCATCGGCACGAGGTCGTGCGTTTCGGTTCGCTCCGCCGTACGGCCTAAGTAGAGCTGATTGGGACTAAGCACCAATCCGTCGGCGGGAATCTCAATTCGCCGCACGCGATTGGCGCTCTTCATGTCCAGCACCACTTCCTCGTACACCATGAGTTCGTCATGGAGCGTGAGGTTGTAACTGTTGGGGTTGAGATTCTGCTCGTCGAACGGCTCAATGACAACGCTCTCGCCCAAGCGTTTCTGGATTTCCTGACCAGAGAGGATCATGATCGGTCGCTTCTCCTCAGTGACAAAGGAAGTGGAAGATCACGGGGTGCAATCTCGCCGTCGCTCGGCTCTTACGGTGGATCGGCCTTCACGCGGAAAGCCCTCAACCGCCGTGTTCGTGCCAACGGGCCACATCGACGATACCAACACGAAAGCGATCGTACCACAGGGGCGGCCGAGCCGATACGGACCGTCGGGCGAGATGCGCCCGGAGCCCCGGAATCCGAAGGGGCACAGGGCCGGAAAGAGGCGGTCGATCAGCGGACATCGACGCGAGGGCAGGTCTCCTCCAGCATGCATTCCTCGCATTTTGGCTTGCGAGCGGTACAGATCGCCCGACCGTGGGCGATGACCCGATGGCTGAAGTCGATCCATTCCCTGCGCTCGATTCGAGCGTTGAGATCAAGCTCGATCTTGACCGCGTCCTTGGAGTCGGCTTTCGTCATGCCGGTACGTTTGGCGATTCGCCCTACGTGGGTATCGACGACAACCCCGCCGGCAATTCCATAAGCCGTTCCGAGGACAACGTTGGCCGTCTTGCGACCGACACCAGGAAGTTCAACGAGAAGCTCAAGCTCGCGCGGGACATCACCCCCATACCGATCGACCAGTTCTTGGCAGCACGCTTTGATATTCTTGGCTTTGTTGCGATAGAAGCCCGTGCTCTTGATGGCCCGTTCGAGCGTCGACAAACGAACCTTCGCGAAGTCGGACGCCGTCTTATACTTCTTGAAGAGCGATTTCGTTACGATGTTGACGCGCTCGTCCGTGCATTGAGCCGACAGGATTGTCGCCACGAGCAATTGAAGCGGCGACTGAAAGACAAGCGAACAACGAGCGTAACGATACTCTTGCTTGAGCGCGTTGACGATCTGCGCAGCATGCCTCTTGTCTTTAGCGGATACGCGCACCGATCAAACCTACGCTAATCTCTTGGGTTCTGCCACAAGCCCTGTCAAATCTGACGGGGCCGATTGTACACGAACGATCGTGCCTGCTGTCAAGTAATCGCCCGATACCTCGGAGGGCGATGGCGATGCACGTCTGTTGGCACTAATGTGCAATGCAGGTAGCCGGCCTCTGTTTCCTGGAACACGAAGACGAGGTCACTGCAGCGGGGCAAAATGACAGCTGCGAGCTTGATTCTTTGAGGGCTCAAAATACTCGACAACATCGATAGAATAGAGGCAGCTGAAGGTGCTCTTGAGTGACAGCTGCCTCGGGCTGCTCCAACTCAACGCCCAATTCAGGTCACCCCTCTTTCGCACCAGATTAACCCAGCTTCACCATGAACCCTGACTCCGAATACACGCCACTCTATGTGCGGGGCGTAGAACTGTTTAACGAATGTGAGTTCTACGAATCACACGATGTATGGGAAGAGCTTTGGGCAGAGTACCGCGGGCCATCGCGTGAATTCTATCAGGGCCTGATTCAGACGGCCGTAGCCCTCCATCACTTTTGCAACGGCAACATCCGTGGAGCTCGCAAGCTTTACCACAGCAGCCGTAAGTACCTAGATCCGTACCGGCCCAAACACATCGGCATTGACCTCGATCGGCTGTTCGACGAGATGGAGGCTTGTTTTCGTGAAGTCGTAGCGAGCGACGAAGACTTTCCCAATATCGAGATCGACGCGGACCTGATTCCGGACATCGGACTCGATCCGGTGCCCCCTTCCCCTGCCCCGGAAGCGTCCGAATAGGCGTCGCCCCAAGCGACGACTAACAGCTTCCGCAGCCGCCTCGGCCGTCGTTTTTCCGGACCGTTTCCGTGACACATGAAGCGGGATCTCGCGTTTGAACGTCTATGCCCCAGCCAGGCCGTACCTTGACCGTCGAAACTTGCCGCTTTAGGATCAACGGATTGGGAATTTAGCCGAAAGAGCGAGTAATATGTCCGCCGCCGACGAGATTGAAGACAAGGTCCAAGGTAGCCTGATGGGCGAGAACGACGAGCCCGATTCCGCGGCCCCCGCCGGGGCCGATTTACCCCGCATCGAACGAGCCGTTCGCGAGATTCTCTCTGCGGTTGGCGAAGATCCCGACCGCGAAGGCCTACTCGACACGCCCGGCCGCGTGGCCCGCATGTACGCGGAGCTGTTCTCCGGATTGCACGAAGATCCACGCACCCACCTGCAGCGCTGCTTCACCGAGGAGTATGACGAGGTGGTGCTGGTTCGCGACATCAGCTTCAACAGCACCTGCGAGCACCATTTGCTTCCGTTCATGGGCAAGGCCCACATCGGCTACATGCCGGATGGCAAGGTCGTTGGCCTCAGCAAACTAGCCCGCGTGGTCGAGGTCGTGGCCCGGCGTCCGCAGGTTCAAGAGCGCATGACCGAGACGATTGCTCACTTGCTCGAAACCGAAATCAACGCCAAGGGCGTTGCCGTGGTTATTGAAGCAACGCACACCTGCATGACGGTTCGCGGAGTGCGAAAGCCAGGCAGCCTTTGCGTCACCTCGGCCATGAAGGGTCTCTTCCGCTCGCATCTGTCGAGTCGTTCGGAAGTGATGTCGCTGATCTACGGTAGTCGTCGGCAGTAAATTCTGGTTGTTACCGCGGATCCGTCTTCTACCGATTAGAAGAAGCTCATGGAGACCCTGCTTCAGTTTGTTCTTCGTTTGGCCTTTGGTCTCGCGTTGGCCATGGCGTTGACCCCGCCGTCGCTGGTCACGTCGGGCTTCTATCGCGTTCATGCTTACGTGCTATTGGGACTGCAGGTTCTTGCGGCCCTGGTCGCCAGTACGCTCGATGGCTACAGCGTGGCGGCGCCGATTACGGGCGCCGTCTTGAGCTATGCCGCCTCCGTGATGTGGCTGGCCGAGATGCGTCGGCCCGGCATTGTTCTGTTGGTGCTGGTCAGCATCGCCTCCTTGGTCGGTATGTGCTGGCCGCTGATGATCGCCGCCGATATAACGACCGCCGCCGAAGCGATTACGGCAACGGTCGCCGAGCCGGCAACCGCTGCTTCATCGGTCCTGGCCTGGCTTGCCCCTGTTTCGGGCGGACTCGTACTGGGAACGACGATTGCTGCCATGTTCCTCGGACACTGGTACCTTAACTCACCTTCGATGGAGCTGGCCCCGCTCCGCCGGCTGCTCAAGCTCATGACGGCGTCGCTTCTACTGCGGCTTGCGGTTTCGGGCGTCGGCCTGGTGCTGGTGCTTGGCGAAGAGACCGCTCCCGAGAATATGTTTCAGTGGCTGCTGGTGTTGCGATGGTTCTCGGGCATCCTGATGCCCTTGGTGCTCACCTGGATGACCTGGAAGACGCTCGATATTCCGAACACCCAGAGTGCGACGGGCATTCTCTACGTGGCGGTCATTACCACGTTTACTGGTGAGCTAACTGCTCAGCTACTGTCCACCCGTTTGGCTTATCCCGTATAATTTTCGATATGAACGTCACGTTCGCCTGCCCCAACTGCCGTGAGCCCAATCGAGCCTTCATCGAGTGCGATGATGCTCCGCTGAAGTGCGCTCATTGCCAGGAAAGCAGTGCCGTTCCGAAGGACGCCTGGATCGGGCCGAAGCTGCGAAAGTGCCTGGTTTGTCACTGCGACGATCTGTTCACACGCAAGGACTTTCCGCAACGGTTGGGAGTCGCCCTGGTCGTGATCGGATTCGTTGGCTTTGTCGTGGCCCACTACTACTACATGGTAGCCCTGGCCTACGGTTTCTTGCTCGGCACGGCAGCGATCGACCTGCTCTTGTACCTGTGCGTTGGCGAGGCGCTCGTTTGCTACCGCTGCGATGCCCACTATCGTGGCCTGGACGAGGCCGGTGGACACGGCGGATTCGACTTGGAAACCCATGAGAGGTATCGGCAGATAGCGGCTCGGCAGAAACAGGCGGGTATTGAAGCTTCGGCGCCAGTGGTCGATTCCACCGCTGACGCTTCCGGGGTCGGCTCCCCTGAAGCGGATATGCCAAAAGTGGAAGTGCCCAAAATGGAAGTACCCGAAGCCGACTCACCAAAGGACGCGAAGGAAGTGGCCAGCGGGGACTGAGCCAGACGCTCGGGCTGTGCCTGCCTAAAACATGGCGTCTGTGTAGAATAAAGCTCTAGAGAAGGACGTCGCGATCGGGGCGACATCCGAATGGGGCCAGTCGCGGTGTGGTCTGCCAGTCGCGGCGCGGCGCCCTAGGCCCATGACATCAGCATTCGCGGGTACCGCCAGAAACGTTCATGGATCAGGAACGAGAAAGAATTCTCGAGGATCTGCGCGGGATTGTTGACGGCGAAGTCCGTTGCGACGATCTATTCCTGCAGCTCTTTGCCAGCGACGCGAGCATCTATCAGATTCGCCCGCTCGCGGTCGTTCGTCCGCGTTCGGTTGCCGACGTGGTCGCCTGTTCGGAATATGCCTACACAAATAATATTTCGCTCTTTCCGCGCGGAGCTGGCTCGGGCCTGGCAGGTGAGTCGCTCGGCGCCGGCATCGTGCTCGATTTTTCTCGCTACATGAATCGCGTGTTGCGAATCGACGACGAGACGGTTCGTTTGCAGCCGGGCGTTGTGCATGCCCATCTCAATCGCCGGCTTGCCGAGACCGGGCGATTGTTCGGCCCCGATCCCGCGATGAGTCGCGTTACCACCATGGGCAGCGTGGTGGCGGTCGACGCGGCCGGAAGCCATTCGTTGCAATTTGGCTCAGCCCGAGACCATGTGCAAAGCATGCAGGTAGTCTTGGCCGACGGCGAACGCATGGAAGCCGCGCGAGAATCGCTCACGAATCCAGGCGGACGGAGTCCGCGCAAACAGGCGATCGTTAGCGAGATTGCTAGTCTGATTCGTGACAATCGCGATTTGATTCAAGAGCACCAGCCAGAGGTGCCCCACAACCGGTGCGGATACCAGCTCGCCGATGTGCTCACGGATACCCATCTCGATCTTGCGAAGCTGCTCTCGGGCAGTGAAGGTACTCTGGCTACGACTACGGAACTGACTCTCCGCACGCAGCCTCTGGCGAAGCATCGCGGTGTCGTGCTGCTGCTCTTCGACCGCCTGGATCAGGCGGCAGCCGCGGTTACAGAGATTCTCCCATTCAAGCCGACCGCTTGTGACCTGATGGATCGTCGTCACCTTAGCTTGGCGAGAGAAAACGACGTCCGTTTCGATCTGCTAATTCCGGCAGATACCGAAGCGCTGTTGTTGGTCGAGGTTCAAGCAGACGAAATCTCCGAGATTCGCAGTCGCCTACGTGAAGTTACGGCTCGCATTCGGTACGAACTAAAACTGGCCCTCGGCTCGCGTCAGACGCTTGAGCCGGAAGAAATCGACCTCTACTGGGAATTGGCCCGCAAAGTCGTGCCGACGCTGCATCGACTCAAGGGTTCGACCCGCCCCTTGCCGCTGGTGGAAGACATCGCGGTACGCCCGGAGGCGCTACCCGAATTTTTCAACCGCATGTACGGAGTGTTGAAGCGGCACCACGTTACGGCGTCGCTGTTTGGTCACGTTGGTCACGGTCAGCTACACGTACGACCGTTCCTCGACCTTGCCAATCGAGAAGATGCGACCCGCATGGAACGGTTGGTCGAAGACCTGTATGCGGAAGTCTTCGCCGTCCGGGGAACCATCAGCGGCGAGCATGCCGATGGCCTGAGCCGGACCACCTTCATCCGTGAGCAATACGGCCCGCTCTACGATCTGTTTCGAGAAATCAAACGAATCTTCGACCCCCACAACGTTCTCAACTCGGGCAAGGTGATCAGCGACGAGTCCGATTTGTTGACTCGCAACTTGCGCCCCGTCGGCGCGGCGATTGGTTCCTCCGGTGGCAGCGAAGCGGGTGGGGTTGTCGGCGCGGTGGCAGAAGGCGCTAACAACGATGTGGTTAGCACCGCTGGTTCGAGCTTAGGCCCGGTACCGCTACAACTCGAATGGAACATCGAAGAGATGGCCCATGCTGCCCGGACCTGTAACGGCTGCGGTGCCTGCCGCACGCGTCTTCCGGACGAGCGGATGTGTCCAATCTTTCGGCAGTCGGCGCGGGAAGAAGCCTCGCCGCGGGCCAAGGCGAATCTGTTGCGTGGCGTGTTGACCGGGCAGTTAGAGCCGGAGGTGGTAACGACCGATGAATTCAAGGAAATTGTCGACCTCTGCGTCAACTGCCATCAGTGCCGATTGGAATGTCCGGCCAGCGTCGACATTCCCAAGCTGATCCTTGAAGCCAAGGCGGCTTACACTTCCGTCAATGGACTCTCGCCGACCGACTGGATCGTTTCTCGGCTCGATCTATTCGGCTCGCTCGGCAACCGCTTTCATCGCCTTGCCAATTGGGTCATTGGTCATCGTGTCGCCCGTTGGCTGCTCGAAAAGATTTGCGGCATCTCGCAAGGCCGTAAGCTGCCCCGGTTCGCGAAAACCAGTTTCCTGCGACGGGCCGCCCGTCGACGACTAACGCAGCCGGGCCATCGCGGTTCCGCCAAGGTGCTCTACTTTGTCGATGTGTTCGCGAATCATCACGATACGAAACTGGCCCAAGCCTTTGTCGACGTGTTGGAGCACAATGGCGTGGCCGTCTATGTGCATCCCGCGCAGGTACAGTCGGCCATGGCGATGATTTCGCTCGGTGCCGTTGAAAAGGCCCGCCGCTTCGCGGAACAGAACGTGGCCATCCTGGCAGAAGCGATTCGCCAGGGCTACACGATCGTGACGACGGAACCGGCGGCGGGGTCATGCTTGGTACACGAGTATCCGAGCATGATGAAAGACGAAGACACGCAGCTCGTTGCTGAGAACACGAGGGACGCCTGCGACTATCTTTGGAAACTACATCTCAAAGGCAAGCTCCAGCTCGATTTCAAACCGGTCAACGCCACGGTAGCCTATCATCAGCCGTGTCACCTGCGATCGCTTGAAGTTGGCTCGCCGGGTGAGAACCTAATGCGACTAATTCCCGGCCTAGTCGTTTCCAGGCTCGAACGAGGCTGTTCCGGCATGGCGGGCACTTTTGGATTGAAGCGGGAGAACTATCGGGCCAGCCTGCGTGCCGGCTTCGATCTGATCACAGGGGTACGTGATCCGGCAATTCAGGCCGGCACTACTGAGTGCAGCGCTTGTAAAATTCAGATGGAACAGGGCACGACCAAACCGACTATTCATCCGGTCAAGTTCCTGGCCCTGGCCTACGGCCTGATTGACGAAGCAGATTCGCCACTGCTCGCGCGAGGACGGGAGTTGATAACGACATGATCGTAGAAGTAAAGATGTTCGCTGTAGCCCGTCAGCTCGCTGGCAGCGAAACTTGTCGTGTCGAAGTGGGCGGCGAACACACAGTTGCCGATCTTCGTGACGCTTTGGTCGAAGCGGTGCCTGCCCTGGCTTCTTTAGCATCTCAGATTCGCTTCGCGGTAAACGCAGAATACGCGGGCGACTCCAGCGTGATTCCGGATGGGGCGGAAGTTGCCCTGATTCCTCCGGTCAGCGGAGGCTAGTTCGTCTTGAGCCGCTTGTCGATTGCAGGCCGCGAATTCTTAGAAGTCGCCATTTCTTAGAAGCCAACGAACATGGCATCGCTGTACGCCTTGGTCGACCGCTTGTTCTTGATCGCCGTGTCCAATAGCACGTGTGCTGCATCGCGGTAGACTTCATCCGCCTCGCTGGCCGCATCGATGACGCGAATTTCAGGGCATTCTGGTCGCAAGGCGAGAAAGATCTCGCGAATCTTCTCCAAGGCACCCTGCCGCTCAAACTCGTTGGGCGTATCGCCACGCGACTCGGAAACGCGAAGCAGCGTCATGGACGGATCTGCGTCAAGCAGCAAGACCACATCGGGAATCGGGAACTGCGAACGCATGTCGCGCGTCAGCTGGTCGACGTCGGCGCCCCGTTCGCCCTGGTAGGCGATCGTGGAATAGAAGTAGCGATCGACAATGACGACTTCACCCCGTTCGAGTGCCGGAGCGATCACCTCGGCCACGTGCTCGTGTCGGTCGTCGATGAAGGCCTGAAGTTCCGACTCCAGGTCCATTCGTCCGGTCGTAGCCGATTCGCGGATCTTGGCGCCGTACTGCCCGTCGGTCGGCTCCTTAGTGCGAACGACCGTCTCACCAGCGGCGGACAAAGCAGTACAGAGCCGGTCGACAAGCGTTGTCTTACCGGCACCGTCGACCCCTTCGACGGCGATGAAAATTCCCGCACTCGAATCTTCCATGCGGAGAATCCTGCTCTTTCCGCCGTGCCGCTGGAACGAACCGCTGTCGACCTTGGCGGACAACAGAGGTGACGGTGTATCTAGAGAAACGTATCTCGAGGAACGCTTAAAAAGTGCCGAAGAGAGGACTCGAACCTCCACGGGCTAATGCCCACATGGACCTGAACCATGCGCGTCTGCCAGTTCCGCCACTTCGGCTCATGCTGTTGGTCAGGCACCCAGCTGGCAGGCTCGATGCACTTGCATGAATCGACTCTTATATCGCATTGGGGCTGTTTCGACAAGCGGACGCGCCCGCCGAGGGCTACCGCTTGAGCAGTTCGATTTGGCACCGGGTACGGAAGAAAGGGGTCGGGTGGAATGTCTGGCCACAAAAAAAGCCGCCCCGGCGTTTGCGGCACCGGAGCGGCTTGGAATGACAGAGTCATCAAGGACTATTCGTCGCTATTGAATAGGTCCGTGATATTTCGGTTGTCGCGTCCGTCACGACTGATCAAAGCCCGATAGGCCAAGACGTCGACATTGTCGGTGATTGGCTGAACGCTTCGACCCCCAAGGAGGTGGTGCACGATACCACCGTGGAGACTACTCGGTCCCCATTCCATCTCCATGTTGTTGCCAATCTGACCATTATTGAAGGCTCGAGTCGTGTCGAGGAATCGAGTTTCATCCTCGGCGCTCATCGGCCCCACGTTCAGACCGGTGATGCCGAGCTGCTGTCCAGACTGGTCACTTTCGTCGTTGATGACACCAGGAATCGAGGCGAACGTACCGTCGATCCAGGCAGCAAGCCTTTCTTCTCGCGTCTCACACAATAGCGCCGTACTGCTGGCAGCCTGCAGCTTGGAGATCGATGGCCTGCCCCAGGGGTGAATGGCTCCGCCACCACCGTTTGAAGACAAGCACAAACCTGGATCCGCAAGGACGTCGACCGTGGTCGCGCCGAGGGCCTTGTACTGCGTAAGTGCCGGTGCGTTGACGGTGTCCGGGTGATTCGTGTAGTTGTCGGTGTCGAGCGTTTCTTCGGTAATGTTGAAGCTCGGGCAGCGGAACGCCTGGATGACCGTCGCGGCGACTCCAAAGTTACCACTGCGTTGGACTTCGGTTTCGAGCGTACCCTGCTCAAACGGTCCGACCTCATGATCGATCGAGTCAAAGTCGGCCTGACGTTCGATGAACGGCAGCAGGCTGACCAAGAAGCTATAGGGAGCTCCGTTCTCGCCCTGTCCGGGTTGTCCCGGCTGAAGGCTGCTGAGGTTTTCCAGTCCAGCTTGTCGTGCCGTTTGGTTTTTCAGCTGAATCTGGACGTCATTGCCCATGTCGTCTTGGCGTGTGCCGGTCATGTTGTAGTAGAGCGAAGAGGTGAGCTGTCCCTTCGCGACCTGCATTGCGAGACCTAGCTGACTGAGCTTGTTCTGGCATGCCGACTGTCGTGCGCTTTCTTGCACCGTTCCGAATACCGGAAACAGTAGACCTGCCAGAATTGCGATCACCGTAATGACGACCAGCAATTCCACGAGGGTGAACCCTCGTCGTAATGAACGGACCATGACTTACCTCCGACTGAAGAAAAGATGATTGAGAAATGATGCCGTGGGAGTTGGATAACTCCTCTCCGCTATCGTCCCTTTTCGTTCGCCAGCATGAACGCTAGCCACTCCAAAATGAATACCGGATAATTTGATTGCCAGGCGACCGCCCGGACGTGTGATTAGACCTTTACTATAGAGGGTTGCGGCAAATCCTGTCAAACTTGTCGAGCCCAAGATTTTTCGAAAAATTACCCTCTTTCACGACGTAATTCCTTGTCCTTGCGCTAGGTTACCCCTCCCAATCGGCGGCACCCATACGTTTCAAGATCGGCCGCCGAAATCGACGTTTTGAGGAATTTGGTAGCCGAGCAGGCCTGTTCGCCGAAGTCGCCCCAGACAACCTGAAATCCCGCCTGGTCGACGGTTTCCGATCACCGACAAGAATGCCAGAATACGGGCGTTGATCGCTGTGGGATCGCTAGAACGGAATCGCGATTCAGGCGAATCAAGTTACTTTGAGGGGGGATGATTTGGATTCGGCTCGCGTCACGATCGTTTGCTCTTCCGCGCGCGGCGGCAAAACGGAAAAGCTCTTACAGCGATATCGTGGGGCGCTTCGAGACGGAGCTCCCGGCGTCGGAATGTGGTTAACGCCCACCAGTCGCGGAGTATCTGAAATCCGTGGGCGGCTCTTAGGCGATCAGCTTACCGCTTGCCTGCGACCTCAAGTTCTCACGTTTGATCGGCTGGCTCGAGAAGTTCTTGCCGCGTCTAGAACGAACGTCCGCCTGATTGCGCGTTCCCATCGCCGGCAACTTATTCGTCGGCTAATTGACTCCGCGGCGGCCGACGGCGCGTTTCGTCACTTCGCCGGTATTGCCGATACCGACGGATTGATTGGCCAGATCGAGGCCTTCATTACCGAACTCAAACGACTCGACATCTGGCCTGAGGAATTGCGCGAGTCGTACCAACGTTTGGGTTTGTCAAACAAAGACAAAGAGTTTCTCGCCATCTACGAGGCGTACCAGGAATCGCTCCGGCGTCACGACCTGTTCGATGCCGAAGGTTGTAGCTGGGCGGCCCGCGCGAATCTAAAGGCCGGACAAGTCGCCCCCTACGAGTCGCTACGTTTAGTCGTGGTCGACGGCTTTACCGACTTCACGCGAACCCAGCACGAGATTCTCGAGATACTCGCCGGGCGAATTGACCAGCTGATCGTCTCGTTGCCACTGGACCTGTCACCTCTCGAAGGCGATTCTTCTAGTCCTTCTCGCGAAGAACTCTTTGAAAAATCGCGTCAAACGCTCGACGAATTGAAACGTCGCCACGGCGACTGTGATGTGGAAAGCCTGGCGAGCGAATCGCACTCGAATTCCACGACCGCCATCGATGCCTTGGCGGGAACCATCTTCGCGCCCGTTCGCCAGCGGCAGACGCTTTCCGACGTGCAGGGCATTAACGTCATTGCCGCGGCCCAACAGGTGGGCGAAATTCGCGAGGTCGCCCGTCGCGTGAAGAAATTGCTGGCCGACGGAGACGACGTGCGTGGTGGCCGGCCGGTGCCGGCCACCGACATAGCCGTGGTGTTTCGTTCGCTTGGCGATAATGTCGCACTCATTCGCGAGGTCTTCGCCGAGTACGGATTGCCGATTGCCATCGAAGCACGCGAGCCGCTCGGCACCGCTCCGGTTCTCAAGACGCTGACCAATCTGCTGCAGCTTTCAACCGATGACTGGCCCTATCGTCGCCTGCTGGCAATTGTCACGCATCATGAATTTCGACCCACAGGTTCCCGTGCAGGTGAGTTGCCCTCGGCAACCGACGGAACTGGTTTGAGCTCAAACGATGTGAGCGTCGCGATACAAAATGCGGAGCAATTGGTTCGCCACCTGCAAGTTCCCCAAGGTCGGCACGAACTGCTTACGGCCGCTGCACGGCTGGCTCAGCGCGAAGTACGAAGTGGCAATGTCGAACGGGAGCGTCGCGAACAGCTGTGGCGACAACGGGCGCAGTCTGGCCTGCCACCGCTGGAGCAGCTCGACGCGGCGCTCGCGCAGTTGCCCCATCGCGCGGAGCTTTCCGCTTGGGCGGCCGCGCTCGTGAAGCTGTTAGAGGATCTAGGCTTTCTGCGTGACGACTCAGATGCCGCCAAAGAGTCAACGCAGCAGGAATCATCGCAGGAATACGGCACTGCCAAGAACGACGCCGTCACAAAACTGGTTGAGACTCTCACCTCGCAGGGAGAACTACTCACGGCACTCGCTGGCCAGCCGCAGCGAGTCGATCTGAACGAACTTATCTTGGTCTTGGAGGACATCTACGAATGTGAAACGCTCCCGCAGACCGAAGACCCGACGGGGCGTGTCCGCGTACTCTCGGCCGCCGGCGTGCGAATGCTGAGCGTTCCCTATCTTTTCGTCGGCGGGCTAACCGAACAGGCCTTTCCTCCGCCGCTCGACGTGGGACGACTCTACAGCGATGCCGAGGCGGCACGGCTGATCGAAGCTGGCATTCCGCTCACGTCGCGCCAGCAGCGGGGCCATGAAGAGATGCTACTCTTCTACGAGGTCATCACCCGCGCGACCGAGCAGCTGACATTCAGTTACCCGGCGACCGACGCTAAGGGGGAGCCGCTACTGCCGAGCCCGTACCTCGACGAAGTGATTCGCATTTGTGGAAGCGATCGATTGGGACTCACGGCCGTGACCAATCTGCGTCCGTTGCCGGAAGTTGACACCCCGCTCAGTTCCATGGAGATGCGGATTCAGGCGATTGAGGACGCTCTCTCCGGCGATACGGCCACGCTGGCCGCGGTTGTCGAAACGGGAGACGTGTCCTCTGGAGCGGCTAACTTGCTGCCGGCCATTGCCGCCGTGCAGAGCCGCAGTGACTCGGACTACGGTCCTTTCGAAGGCATGCTCACCAGTGCCGCGGTACAAGCCCGACTGCACGAGCGATTCGGACCGCTGCGGGCTTGGAGCCCCAGCCAACTGGAACAGTATGCAACCTGTCCGCATCAGTTTTATCTTGGCGAAGTGTTGGGCTTGGAACCGCTCACGGAGCTGGCGCTCGAAGACGACTACATGATCCGCGGCTCGCTGCTGCACCACACGCTGGCCCACGTGCATCGCGAGTTGAATCGGCTCAAGGGAGAGCCGACCTCGCCGACGAAGACCGACGAGGCGGAGTTCCTCAGACAGTTTGACGAAGTGCTGGGAGAGCTCGTCGAGTCCTGGGGAAGTCCCGGTGCGGTTGAACGAGCCCTGCGAGAAGTCGATCGCCGTCGACTGCTCGATTGGGCGCAAAGCTATTTGGAACAACACGCCAAGTATGACAAGCAATTCAGCAATCTCACTGGTCCGCCGCAGCCGGAGTTGTTCGAAATCGGCTTCGGCCTGGCAGAAGACGAAGACGCCGACGAACACTCAACGCGGACGCCGCTCGTGCTGACCGAAGGTGAAGAAACAATTCGCGTGGCAGGGCGAGTCGATCGCGTCGATGTCGGCGATTGCAAAGGGACGCCAGTATTCAACGTTATCGACTATAAGTCAGGGAGCACGGTCAAGGACAAACAGGAACAGATCGAGGCGGGTCTGGCCCTGCAGCTACCACTTTATGCCTTGGCGATGCAGGAACTGGGACTCGTGGCCGAAGGTGCCGTTCCCTGGCAAGCCGGTTACTGGCGAGTTCGCAAAGAAGGTTTTCCTTCATCGAAGAAGAGCACGCTGCAATTCTACGAGGCAGCAGAAGGAGGGCCGGAACCGACCGCCAACTGGGAAGAACTTCGCACCACGGTCGTCTCGCGTGTGGTTTCGTTGATTCGCGGGATTCGCCAGGCCGAGTTCCCAATGCACAGTGCCGAAGACAATTGCACGCAGTTTTGCTCGTTCGCCAAGACCTGCCGCGTCAACCAAACTCGCTCGCTACAGAAACAATGGGCGTCTCCGGCAGCTGACGAAGGCAAGAAGCAGGAGGACAACGCATGAGTTCCTCCACTTCGAACAACGCCGCCATGCAAGAGTCATCCGGGCAGGAACAACAGCTGGTGGTGCGCTACACCGATGAACAACAGGCCGCCATCACGATGCGTGAGTTGTCGGTCGCCATCTCCGCCGGGGCCGGCTGCGGCAAGACCTTCGTGCTCACCGAGCGGTTCCTAGCGGCGCTTTCGCATGATGGTCCGCCGGCCGGAGAGTCGTTGGAGGAAGGGCTAGTCGCGGACGAGGTGCTAGGGGATGGGCCGGCCGATACGACTGCCAGTCCGCTGCATCGGGTTGTGGCGATCACCTTTACGGAACGGGCTGCTCGCGAGATGCGTGATCGTATTCGCGAGAAGCTCTACGCGCGCGAACGTGCGGCGACCGATCAGCGGGAGGCGGCCCTCTGGCAGCGACTGATTCGCGACCTCGACGCGGCCCGTATCTCTACGATTCACTCCTTCTGCACGTCGCTACTCCGCGGACATGCGGTGGAAGCAAAGCTCGATCCGCAATTCTCGGTGCTCGATCAGACGGAAGCCGACACACTGCTGACCGAGACCATCGACGACGCGCTGCGCGAAATGCTGGCAATCCAACGGCCCGATGTGCTGGAGCTTGTCTATCACTATCAGATCCAAGGATTGCGGGAACGACTGCGGGGGTTGATCCTCTCCGCTACGCAGACGGAACTGATCGCTTGGCACGAGAAGAGCGTTGATGAAGTAATCTCGCTCTGGCAGGCCTTTCATAAACAAGAAGTCCTGCCGGCGGCGCTTCGAGAGGTGGCCGAGAGTGATAATGCTCGTCGCGTGTTGCTGTTGCTCGCCGAGGCGGCGGAGCAAAACGAGAAAGTGCTCGCCGTTCGCGGTACGCTAGAAGACCTGCTCCGCAATCTGACCACGAGCAGCAACCCGGCCGGCGATCTGGAGGTGATTCACGAGACCGCCAAGGTGGCCAAAGTTGGCAGCAAGAAGGCCTTCGCCGATCCGAACGACTACGACGACTACAAAGCAAGCTGCGAGCGGCTGCGAAAAACAATTACTAAGCAGGCGACACTCGTCGATTTCGATGTCGATGCGGCTCGCCCCGCTGCGGAACTTGGCAAGCAGCTGCTGGCCGTCACGCTCTCCGTACGCCAGGAATACGAAGAGCGGAAGCGGAGCCAGGCCCAACTCGACTTCAACGATCTGCTGGAGCGAACGCATCGCCTGCTGACCGGCCCGGATAGCGAAGCCATTTGTCGCAAGATCGGCGGTCAAATCGACCTGCTCATGGTCGACGAATTCCAGGACACCGACCCGGTGCAGGATGAACTCGTGCGACGCCTTTGCGGCGACGATCTGGCAACCGGAAAGTTGTTCTTCGTCGGCGACTTCAAACAGTCGATTTATCGTTTCCGCGGAGCCCAGCCTGAAGTCTTCAAGAAACTGCAGGAACAAATCCCCGATCGTGGGCGGCTTCCCCTGTCGCGGAATTTTCGCTCCCAGCCAGCGATTCTCGAATTCGTCAACGCCTTGTTCCACGACGCCTTTGGTGGTGACTACGCTTACGTGCCGCTTCAGCCGAGCCGCGCTCAGGTCACGCCACGCCCCGCGATTGAGTTTCTGTGGACGCATGCCGAACGGGCGACCGTGAAAGGGAACACCCGCAAGGCTCGCCAGGAGGAAGCCGACTGGATCGCTCGCCGGATCCGTAAGTTGATCGATGAAGAGACGCCGCTAGTCTATGTTGACGACGATTCGCCGCCGCGGCCAGTTCGCCCCGGCGACGTGGCCCTGTTGTTCCGTGCCCTCTCCGATGTCGACATTTACGAACAGGCGCTTCGCGAGCACAATCTCGACTACTACCTCGTTGGCGGTCACGCCTTTTACGCGCAGCAAGAAATTTTCGACCTGGTAAATCTGTTGCGCGCCATCGCCAGCACTTGTGATACCGTCAGCCTGGCCGGTGTGCTCAGAAGCCCCTTCTTCGGACTCACCGACGAAACCCTCTTCTGGCTGGCCCAGCACCGAGCCGGTCTCTATGGTGGGCTGTTCGACCCGCAAGTTTCGGAGCAGATCCGAGACGATCAACTTCGACAGGTGCAGTTTGCCGCACGTACGCTCCGTTACCTGGAAGAGCAGAAAGATCGCCTTCCGGTCGCTCGCCTGATCGGTGAAGCGATTGCCCGCACCGGTTATGACGCGGTGCTGTTGACGGAATTTCTCGGCGAGCGAAAACTGGCCAACCTACACAAACTGATTCAATTGGCTCGCAACTTCGATCGTATCGGCAGCTTTGGACTACCCGAGTTCATCACGCAGCTGACCGAGTTTGTCGCCCGGCAGCCAAAAGAGTCGCCCGCCGCCACGCAGGTTGAAGATACCGACGTGGTGCGACTAATGACGATTCATCAGGCCAAGGGGCTCGAGTTCCCCGTGGTCGTAGTGCCGGACATGAACCGCCAGGGTGCCGGACATGGCGAGACGGTAGCATTCAATCAACAGCTCGGTGTGCTCGTACAACCGGCGGCCGACAAGTCGTCCAGTGCTAAGTCAACAGCCACGGCGATCACCGGCATGGACTTGCATCGGCACTGCGATGCGATCGCCGAGGAGGCGGAGCGGAGTCGGTTGTTCTATGTCGCGGCCACGCGTGCGGCCGATTACCTGATGCTCTCCAGCAGTGTGGAGGATCTCGCATCGCCCAAGTCGAGTTGGCTTAAGCAGCTCGCCGCGCGATTCGATCTGGAGACGGGCGAAATGCTCGGGGAATTGCCTGAGGGTTATCGCACGCCGGAAGTAACCATAACGACTCAGCGTCCGGAGCTGGCTCGCCGCGGCAAATCGACGGAGCGGCGACGTTTGAAGTCGGTTCTCGAAGAGACCCACCAGCGATTGCAAGACGATGGCAATCGGGTACCAGGCCACGCGGCCGCGATCGCACCGAATTCGGCGGAGCGACGCGAGTTTTCCTTCTCGCAGCTCAGGCGGCAACTTGCCCAGAAGTCAAAGGCCCAGAAGTCCAAAACAGTCGAGAGCATCACCGCAGAGGCTCACGCCGACTTTGAAGACGACTATAAGGACGCCGACGCAGAAGCCGCACGCAGCGAAGGTGCTCTGCTCGGAACACTGGTGCACAACGTGCTGGCCGAGGATCTTGGAAAGGCGCCCCCTTCCGCGGACGTTCTTGCTGCCGTCGAAAGGCATGCTACCGGGCTCGAAATCCCCATCGGGCCACTTCGCGAGGAGGCAGCCGAGCTGATCAGCCGATTCTTGGAGACAGGCGTGGCGGCCGCCATTGCAAACGCGGCCGAAGTTCATCGTGAGGTCGAGTTTGTGCTCCGCTGGCCGCCAGACGCAGAGGCCTCAACGCTGCGCACCCAAATCCGCGGGTTTATCGATTGTCTGTACCGCGATGCTGCTGGCGACTGGCACGTGGTCGACTACAAGACGAACCGTACGACCGCCGAAGGTGTCTCAGAAGTGGCCGCCAGGTATGAGATGCAGATGCTGCTGTACGCCCTGGCGGCCGAGCAGGCGATCGGAATCGCTCCCAGCAGTCTGACGCTCTGCTTCTTGCGGCCAGGCGTCGAGCAGACAATTCCGTATGATGAAGAGGGACGCCGCCGGCTCCATGAGTTTGTCGACGAGGCAATCGCCACGGCCTCGTCACCAACAACGCAGCACGACTAGTCCTTCGCAACCGACGAACAACGTATGACCACGCTCGATCCTCAACAGCAACGACAGTTCGCCGTCGACGTAACCCGTCAGCTGCGCGACGCTGGCTACGAAGCCTATTGGGCGGGGGGCTGCGTACGCGATCAACTGCTCGGTCACACGCCCGTCGATTACGACGTGGCGACGAGTGCTCGTCCGGAGCAGATTCGTGATCTGTTCGGTAAGGGACGTACCTTGCCGATTGGTGCGGCCTTTGGGGTGATCACGGTGCTGGGGCCCAAGCCAGCCGGGCAGATCGAAGTCGCCACCTTCCGCCAGGATGCTGACTACAGCGACGGTCGTCGTCCCGACGAAGTTCACTTCAGCACAGCCGAAGAAGACGCACTGCGTCGTGACTTCACCATCAATGGCATGTTCTACGATCCGGTCGAAGAGAAAACCATCGACTATGTTGGCGGCCAAGAAGATCTTCGGCGTGGCGTGGTTCGTGCCATTGGTAACGCGGCGGAACGGATCGAGGAAGACAAACTGCGGATGCTCCGCGCGGTTCGATTCGCGGCCACCTTCGATTTCAAGCTTGACGAAACGACGACCGAGGCCGTACGGCAACACGCAGGCCAACTGACTGTGGTCAGTGCTGAACGAATTGGTGCTGAAATGCGCAGGATGTTGCTGCACCATCGCCGCGCGATCGCCATCGAGAAGCTGCGCACCACCGGCCTGTTGGAGATCGTTCTGCCAGAGCACTTCGAGGGCCTGACCGGTGCGGCCTGGGATGAAACGCTCGCGCTGCTCGCGGCACTCGAAGAGCCGAGCTATCCGCTCGCGATCGTCGCGCTTCTGTATCACCATACCGACACCGAAACCTTGCCGGCGATCACCCGCGGCTGGCGGCTCTCGAACAAGATTGCAGAACGGACCGCCTGGCTGCTCGCTGGAGTCGAATCGCTCGACGGAGCGGCTGGCATGTTCTGGCCCCGCGTGCAGCGGATTCTGATTCACGACGGAGCGGCCGAGTTGGTCGAGCTGCTGGCCGCCCGCGTCTCGCTGGGAATAGCGGCAGCCGATGATCTGGCGTTTGTGCAGGATCGGCTCGCCTGGCCCGCAGAGCGGCTGAATCCACCGCTATTGATCACCGGCGACGATCTGGTCCGCTGCGGCTACAAGCCAGGCAAGGCTTTTCGTAGGCTGCTCGACGCCACCCGCGACGCTCAGCTGGAAGGTCAGATTCAGACGCCTGAGGAAGCCTTACGGCTTGTCGAGCGGCTGGTGGCCGAGTCGTCGTCCGGCGGTCGATAATGACTCAAGTGACATAGACAGAAGGCTAACGGCCGCCTACGATCAGCCGTTAAACCAGAACTACCCATTCCCCCAACACTCTAAGCCGAGAGCCCAGACGCGGTAAGCAGACGGCCAGAATTGCAGAGGGTTAGAATTATGGAACTCGACATACTTGGTATCACGCTTCGCTGGCTCCACATCATGGGAGCCATCACACTTTTTGGCGGACTGATTTTTCGGGCCGTTGCCTTAGGACCCGCTTGTAAAGAGTTGCCGGAGGCGGAGCGAGAAAGTTTCTGCGAAGCCGTCCGCCGTCGTTGGGCCAAGGTGGTGGGAATTTCGGCGCTCATCTTGATCGCCACGGGTGCCACAAACCTGGTGATGATCATTCGGGAGTACGGTGTCGTGCGTGGTGCTTCCGACAAGCTTTCGGCATTCGGCGGGTATGAAGCCGAAATGGCTCTCCGTCTGCCCGATTGGTACAAGTACATTCTCTATACGAAGGTCGGTTTGGCGCTGATTATCTTCTTCCTGGCCAGCTTGTTGTTTGGCAAAGGAAAATTGGCCCAGAAGATGCGTCCCGCCGCCGGTAAGTGGGTTTGCCTCACCGCGGTACTGGCGACCATTCTTGTGGCCATGTCGGCAGTCGCCCGATCGACACACACCGGTCCAAGTATCGGTACGGTGATGGAAGTATTCATCGACGAGGATCCAGCACCGGAATTTGATCCGAATGCGGCGACATCGACCGACGATACTACCGATACGACAGAAACCGCCGCGCCCGAAGAGGCTCCTACCGATCTCGACTTCACCATCCCCGACGCGGGTACTGAGTAGACAACGATGAATAAGAAGATCAAGAAGAAGATTGACGTTCTCAACACCCGCATGCAGAAGCTACGGCAACAACTCGCTGGCGCCAAGCAGCAGATGGACGAGCCAGACGAGGTGACGCGTATTGAGTCGGAGATCGCGGCCACCGAAGCGGAACTGGCCGAACTTAAGGCGCAGAAGTAGTCAAGTACGCCCGTTTGCCGTGGATCGCTCCGCGATCCGCTTGGGTGTAAATCGCAGCTGATGTAGGGTGCGTGCTGGCACGCACCGGAACTCCTCGGTGATTCTTCAACGCCGTTGGACCAAAGTCGTGCGGCACTCTGTGACGCTAACGGAAATGGCCGATGGACGTGAGCAGTTTCTACGCGACTAACAGAAACATGCCACGCTGGCCGTACGGTTGTCCGAACATGGAGCGTATCCATTCTTGGCCGAAGGCCATGCACAAATCAGCCCAGGGTAAAGCACGCACCGAGCGATAGCGAGGACGTGCTGCCGCCCTGGGTTAGAATCACACAGAGCCTGTTGTGAGCCCTGAATGGGCGCCACAAAGAAAGCCAATTGTCGCGCCCTTTCAGGGCTTACGACATTCATTCGGTCCCGTTTACCCAGGGCGTCGCTTCGCTTTGCCCTGGGCTATCATGTGACGCCCCTTCGGGGCTAAAAGGTGCTGGTTTTCCCGTACTCGATTCCCGGACGGGTTCACGCTTGTCGTGGGCATGTGAGTGACAGGATCGTAGGAAGAAACATGCTCACCGCAGGGTGAGGATGACACCCGGCGTTGCGTTGGGGCGCACCTTGTCCACTTCCCTAGCGTCGTTCACGCAGTGTCGTCGACGGTAGCTCCCCGATCAACTCTCGGTACTTCTCAGCGAACCGCCCAAAATCCCAGAAGCCGAGACCCGAGGCGACTTTGCTGACGCTGGTGCTCTCGGGATCGCCCTCACGAAGCAATCGTCGTGCTGCGTTCAGCCTTCGGATGCTGAGGTACTGATAGGGCGAGATGCCAAAACTCTCGATGAACGCCGACCGCAACGTTCGCTCCGAAACGCCGGTACTATGCGCCAGCTGCCGAACGGTGGGCGACATGTCAGGGCAATCTTCGATCAATTCGATCGCCGCTGAAACAAGCTGATGGCGGCTGGATGCTACTCGTTCGTTTTCCGCCGAGCTGTTGCGCCGTCCGAGTAGCTTCTCTAAGAGTCGTAGAGTCTGCTCGGAAAATGACGCAACCGGCAAGGGATCGGTTGCGACCGCTGGCTGCTGTTGAACGGCCGTTACAAAAGTGCTCACCTTAGTGCGTAGCTGCTGCGCCAATTGCTTGTCGGGGGATATGACGATACCCATCGGGGGGGGCGATTCACCATTTTCCTCGGACGCCGGAAGGTGGTTTGTGGGAACAAATACGGAGAACCAAGAAAGGGCTTTTGGGTTGGCAAAGCGAAACTCCGCGCCCGGCGGCAAGACCATGACGTCATCCGCCATCATTTCCACACCGTTTGCCAGCACAGGAAGCGGACAGGAATGCATAAGAAAGACCCAGCCGTCTTTCCGGCCAACGCCTTCGCATGCAGACGTCGAGCCGCCGATCACACTCTGGATGTGGAGCGGACCGGTTTGCAGTTCCAATATCGACCACGGACGTACCGCAGCGGACGTCTGCGCCATGCGCACATCGACATCCTGAAGGGTTGCCACGTATTCGTCAAAATCGTCGAAAGCGAGGTGCTCCATGCATCGCTCCAAAGATAGGACCCGCATTGTAGGAGAGGACGGCGGCGGGTCGAAAGTGGAGTCGCAGGTGGTTGCCGAAATTACGTAGCGGGCAACTAAATCGAAAGCTACCTTGTAGACGTTCGCTCGGGGATCTGTCTCTCAGACGCGTGCGAACCGGAGGCAGCTTCGCGTAGATTGCGTGGCATCATCGATTGGCTTGGGCACGTCGTTGTTTCCCACCCCTGAAGGAACCATCCCAGACCAAGAGGCAGCGTCATCGTGACGCTCGTTTAGTTGCGCTGCAAAGCGTTTCCGTATATTGAGGATAGGACGACCGATATCTCGCGAGGCGTGCCCGGAACATGCCTTGTATCCAAGCTCGGTTGCTCCTTGTTGCGGCCGGAGCGTGCACCCCTGGTAGTGTGCGCTCCGGCCTTTTTTTGTGTTTTGACGCGAGTATCTCTGCCATCCGTTCCGTTTCTGTTCGGCCGATGTTCCGTTTCTAGTTTGCCTCTCGAACCGGCCGCGGAGGCGAGGATTCTTTTTTTGTTTTGAACCCGGTAGGTGTGGTAAGGTCGAAGCATTGCCGCGTAGGTTGGTTCTTTGACAACTTGGTTAGATAGGCTTAGAGGCCTCAGGCCTGAGACTTGAGGGTCGTTCCTTGGGGTGCCACTGCTGGCTTGCCCAGCAGTGCGATAGAGCCTGTAGGTGGTAGGGTGGATGACGCGCACGCACCGAAAAGCGATTTGTGGTTCTGTTTCTAGACAGAGGATGAACAGGATCGACGTGGATAATTCGATCTCGTTTTATCCTGTAATCCTGTCAAAAAGTGAATCACCACTGGGGGTGCCCCGAAAGTGCCACTGGCTTCGCCAGTGCAAGGTGCAGGGCATATGCTGTGCATGCGGGAACCGGAGGTGGCCAATCTGGGTGCCATGCTCACCGCCGGGTGAGCATGCTTTCGATAGAGTGCATTCACATGTCCACGCGAGCGTGGACATGGCACCCCAACAGCGTAGCCCGAAACGTTAGAGAGGGAACTAAAGAAACTCCGTCAGGCACAGCCTGACCTACATGTTTGTGGCAGGTCCACTCGCGGCGTAACGGTGGCTCAGCAGGAGCTTCGCCCTCCCGATAACTTGCCGCACAACTAAACGGACTTTTTTGGCGTCGCGCGCAATTCAGGCGAATTTACTCTAAGGGCAAAGTCAGCAAGACCTTGCGTCAGAAACGGATGTAAATACCCCTCGCCGTAACCGCCAGCGAAACCACGACTTGGAGTTTTTTCACCCCAACCCCGTTTTCTTGCATATGGCAAAAAAAGTCGCCGCCGATTTCCCACTCGCGCGAGGAACAGACGCCTCGGCGTGAAAACGCCGGGCCCTTCGTGCGCTGACGGCCCTAGTCTTGCTGCCCTACCCTACTTCAGGCTCTTCAGGTAGGCCACGAGATCATTTAGCTCGTCGCGAGTCATCAGCCGGTCCAAGCCCTCAGGCATGACCGATTGTCGGCTTTCGCTCACCTGGAACACGTCGTCGTGTTTGAAGCGAAGCTTGCGCCCCTGCGAGTTGAAGAGTTCAAAGTAGTGCTCCGTGCGGTGGCCGAAGCGGCCGATGTGTGTGGTGCCGTCTTTGAGCGTAACCATCATCGATTCGTATCCGCGAGCGAACGTGGCGTTCGGCAGGCCGATCGATTCGATCAGGTCGTAGCGATTGCGAATCTGGCCGATGAGCGACAGGTCGGGACCAACCTGACCGCCTCGATCGCCAACGCGGTGGCAAAGATGGCAGGTTCCTTTGCCGAAGAAGACTTTCTTGCCGGCGACAGGGTCCCCTTTGTCGGTGATGATCGACCGCAGTCGCACGCGTCGCTCCTCGTCGAGATTCGACTCTTCCGCGACACGCTTGATCAGCGTCTGAGCTTCATCGCGAACTTCCTGCGGGTACTTGGCGAAGATCAGAGCCAGGTTGCGGGCGTTGATCGAACGCAAGCCGGCCGACTCGCCGAGTGATTCGATCAGGGCTCGACCGACCTCGGCGTCTTCGCTCTTGTCGAAGGCGGTCAGCAGCGTGGGAATTTCGACCGGGCCAACTTCGATGACGAGCTCTGTTAGCTCCATGAGCTGTTCTTTGGTTAGCTCGGCGTTGCCGAGCACCTGCACGGCCAACAGGCTATCGGCCGACGGCACGGGGCTCTCGCCTTCTTCCACGACGAACTCGAACGTTTCGGCGTCGAGCGTCGGGTCGATGCGAAGCCGAGCCAGGGCCGCGGATAGTCGAACGCTGAGAGGGCGATCTTCGTCGAGACCGATCGCCTTGAGCTGCGCTGCGAAGGGCTTTAGACGCAGCGATTCGGCAGCCGCGATGGCCGCCTCTGGCGTCTTGGAGTCGAGCGCCGTGGCGATGTGCTTGGTCCACGACTTGGGCGGATTGCTCACACCACTGGCGGCGATGACTTCGAGCAGGGCATCTCGCGTAGCGCTGGCCGACGAATCTTGTGCCGCGGAGAGCGATGACGAGATCAACGTTTGGATTGCCGGAATGTTGGCGGTGCTGAGCAGCGTCTCTCGGGCCATCTGCACTCGCTCCGGCGTGGTAAGGAAACCGGCGAGTGAATTGGCAATCGAATCGGCCCAATCGGTCTGTTCACGGGCAATGCGATAAGCAACGTCGCGAAGTGGCTTGTTCTCGTGCGTCAGAAGGGGCGTAACCAGTGAGGCGGCGAGCTTCCCCTGCTTCATCTGGTCGAGCGCGATCAGGGCAGCCCGTTTGACTCGCAGGTTGTTCTGAGCGAAGCTGGCGGCGGTTGGCCCCGGAGCGTCGATGTCGATCAGGGCGTGGATCAAGGCGTGTTCCAGCATGCGATCGACCGGCTTCTCCAGTTGCTTTAAGAGTGCCGCAATCGCGGCCGGGTGGCCGATTCTGCCGAGTGCCGTGGCGGCGGCACGCTGTGAGTGCGGATCGTCGTCGAGCATCTTGATAAGCCCTGCGGCGGCACGCTCTTCGGCCAGCTTTCCGCTAGCGTGGGCGGCAGCCTGACGGACCGAAGGCGAAGCGTCGCCGAGTGCCGCGACGAGTGCCACACGGGCATCGTCATTGGCGATCCGGCTCAAGGCCCAGACCGCATTGCGACGCATTCGTTCTGAGGATTTGGGCGACTTCATGGCCGATCGCAAAGACGCCACGTCACCGCGTGCGGCAAACGCATCGAGGGCCCGGTCGCGGACCATGAAACGGGCGTCGTCGAGCAGAGCAATGTTCTTGTAGTCGGCCCGAATACCGTGCGGATCTTCGGCCGTGGTCGCATCCGTGCGGCGGATGCGCCAGATGGAGCCTTCGATATTCGGCTTGGCGATTTGCGAGTTAGGGCAACCTTTCACGTACCAGCCGCCGGTGTCAATGATCAGCAGACTGCCGTCGGCGTCTTCGACCACATCGGTGAAGTGAATGTCCTTATGCGTGGCGGTGACGAACGGTTCCGCCTGGCCGACAAACGTCGAGCCCTGCTTCTTAATGTCAATCTTCATCAGCGTCTGCGTGTTGAACTCGCAGAGGAAGTAGGTGCTGTCGCCAAACTGGCCGGAACGACTTCGCATCACGCCAGCGGGGGCGACGTGGCCCAAGTCCGTGACGTGTCCGAGTAGATCACCGGTGTAGGGAAATTCGTGCTCCACAAAGCGGCGACTGAAATAGGAACCACCATAGATCCAATGAATGAAGGCGTCGCGGCGAGGGTTGCGATAGAGCAGCGGCACGGTGCCGAACATGTCGCCTTCGGGGCTGAATGCCAGTTCGACATGGTTGGCCATTCCGCCGCCGGCATAGCAGTGCAAATCAGTTCCGTCGGTCCGCGAGGTAAGAACCATGGCGCGGCGGCCCTTGGAAACGACGTGGCCGTCAGGACGGCGCCATTCGTGGCTCGTCTGCGGCGTGGTCCAAAACAGCCGTCCGGTGGGGCCAAGGAAAGGACCGTGAAAGCCGGCCTTCGACTTGATGGTGTGATCCTTGAGCAGATTGGTTCGCTCGTCGGCCACGCCATCGCCGTCGGTGTCGACCAACTTCCAAATGCCGGGAGGGGCCGCCACGTAGAGTGCCCCGCGATGCCAGAGCACGCCTGCCGGTTCGGATAGCTTATCGGCGAAGACCTTGCTCTCGTCGAATCGCCCGTCACCATCGGTGTCGTAGAGGGCGCGAATCGAGCCCGGCAGGGTCTTGGTCAGTACGTCGAACTTGTCGTTACTTCCGCCTGTTTCGGCGACGAACAGCTGGCCTTCCGGTCCGAAGGTGGCGAGCGCCGGGTGTTTGACCAAAGGGGCCTCGGCCGCCAAGGAGACGGTATAACCTTCAGGCACGTTGATCTCAGCGCCAGCGGGAAGTGCGGCCAGCAGAACGAGGGGAAGCAGAGCGGAGGTCATCATGAGCGGATCGGGGATCTCTTGAGGGTGGGACAGGTCCGGTGATCGTGGCGAATAGGGCGAACACGATCGCACAGACGGTGGGGCCCCTAGTGTACCAAAGATTAACGGCACCGTGTGGGGCGGCGGTTGGGACGAGGCTATTCGCGTGTAAAGAACCGCGATTAACCCTCGCCGGCCGCCACGCGATGCCCCGGCCGCCGGTAGCCTCGACGTCGCGAGCGGCGAAGCGTCAACGCGATCACGAGCCCTACACCGACCGCGACCAGCAACAGCGAAACCGCGGCAAGTATCGCGAAGCTGGTCCGTTTCGGCTTCAACAACACAGAAACATCGACCCCGGCTTCTTGCAACTTCCGTATAGTGTGAGGGCCGGCACCCGGGGCTCCGAACCAAGGTTCGACCAGTATCACGTCGTCCGGTTGCGTGGAGCCCGGCGGGCGTTCTCTGCCTTCCCAATTCTCCGGCTCGTAGATGACGTCAGCACGGGCGAGCAAGAATACCTGTCGAGGACCGGGTAGCTCCATTCGATCGAAACCGATTCCCTCGCCGTGACTGGATTGCCAGCGAAACGTCAGGTGGAAGTCACCATCGGACGTTTCCTCCAGAAGTGAGTCATCACCCCGAAGCACATGCTCGACACGAATCGTCACGTTGTAGTGACCTAGCCACGGTGGCGTTACCGGCCTGACGTCCACTACCTGCCCGACTATAATCCGTCGGGCCCGTTTGATAATCGGACCAAGTTCCGGGACCAAAGTGGCCTGAACTACCGTCGGCAACACGACGACGGACATTAAGATGGTGAGTGCCGTCGCGAACACCGCAAATCGTCGTTGTTGGCGAGTGTCATGCATGAGCATTCTGCATCAAATGGCACGATCGATCAGACGCCTACGGCCAGGTCGACTTCAGCTCATAGACGTCCAGCGATTCGACGGTCGCCGTGCCACCGTCCGCCGTGAGTTTGAACGTCTTGTTGTCCGCGTCAGGCGTAAAGCAGAACGACATCACGGTCCGACCATCGTTCACAAAAATCTCGAAGGAGCTACGATCGATCAGCACGCGAAGTTTCAGTTTGCCATCGACGAGGCCGACTTCGGCCACGCGATCCTTGTAGCTCAGCGTGCTCTTGGCCACGTCATACACGACCTCAGAACCGCGGATGTTGAGGGTGATCTTCTCGGCACCTGCCGGGCGAATGACCGTCTCCAGGTCGTACAGTTCACCACCAAGGTTGCTGAGCGGATTGGCGCCATTGGCCAAGGATACGTCACTGGCATTGTGGTGTTTGCCTCGCAGGCTCTTCACCTCGTCGATCGGCTCGGTGAAGAGTCGCACTCCGTCCTCGGTCGTGCGAAGCGTCAGTTCGCAGGGGAACGACATCTGCTGGTTGAACGGCATGCCAGGATATCGCCCGCCAGCCATCCAGCCGATGAAGATCCGCCGCTTGTCGCCTTCAGGCAGGTCGTTCCAGGTTTGACCAGCATAGCAGTTGTTCCCCCGCTCGGTACGCAACACTTCCGTTTCCGGCGTGAAGGTGGTGCCGTCGAACTTTCCGATTAGGTGACGCCCACCTGCTTCCCAGAAGACCCAGCGGCGATTATTCTCGTCTCCGTCGATCGGCAGTTCAAAGAACTCGGGGCACTCGTGGCCGTTGGGGAATGCGACGTCGCTAAGTTTGTCCCACTCCTTGAGATCCTTGGAGCCGTAGAGCACGAACTTGCCGCGGGCCAGATAAAGGGCCATCACCCAACGCTTGGTTGGTTCGTGCCAAAAGACCTTCGGATCGCGGTTGCCATCCATGATGTGGCCAAGGATCGGGTTACCTTCGTACTTGGTGAAGGTGCGTCCGCGATCGGTCGAATAGGCGATCGCCTGCGTGAAGGGGACCTTCGGGGTGACGGCGCCACCGGCGTAGGTGAAGATGGCCACGATCGCCTTCTCGTCACCTTTGTTGAACCCGGCGGTGTTGTTGTGGTCGACCACGGCAGAGCCAGAGAAAATGGTGCCGAGTGCGTCGGGATAGATGGCGTGCTCCAGCTGTTTCCAATGCAACAGGTCCTTGCTGACCGCGTGGCCCCAGGTCATGTTGCCCCAGTTAATGCCTTTGGGATTGTGCTGAAAGAAGAGGTGGTATTCGCCGTCGTAATAAACGAGACCGTTGGGGTCGTTGGTCCAATTCTTGGCTGGCGAAAAATGAAACTGCGGTCGCAGGGCTTCGTGGTAGAGCTTGGCCGCGGGCTTCGCCGCCGATTCCTTCCTGGTATCGTCTGCATGAGAGCGGCCGGCCAGCGATAGGCTCATGGCCACAGCGACTAACAAGCAGAAATCGGAGAGCAAGCGGGTATTTCGAGAGGAGCGATTCATCGCAAGTGAGCCTTTCTCAAGGTGAGTGTGTCTTGTTTGGATCGCGCCGAAATCCGCCAGTTGCGGCGAATTCGACCCGCCTAATTTACCAGCCGGTCGAGCCAGATGGAATGGTTTGGGAACGCGGCCGCCGCTGATGGGAGCCTCGCTGGACTGAGGCAAGTGCCGCGTCGTACGAGAGGAGCGTCGCCTTCGAATTACGTCTTCAGCAGGCTATGATACAGCAGAGGAACCGCTGCGGAGTGTCGCATCGACGCTGGTGTGGTTCACATTTGCGCCTGTAGCTCAGGGGATAGAGCAATGCTTTCCTAAAGCATGGGTCGCAGGTTCGAATCCTGCCAGGCGTACTTCATGGGGCCGACGCAATTCATTTCGCAGGACGCACAACATGTCAGACGAATCGTCACAGCCACGCTGGCAGCCGCTCTCCACGAACCAGCGGCGAGTGCTTGGCGTCTTGATCGAGAAGGCCAAGACAACGCCGGAGAACTATCCGCTGTCGCTCAACGCGATTCGCGTGGGGGCCAATCAGAAGAGCAACCGCTCGCCGCAGATGCAGTTGGACGAAGGCGGCGTGCAAGAGGCACTCGACGAGCTACGAGATCTGGGCGCGGTGGCCGTGATTCAAGGGGACGGGCGTGTCGAGAAGTTTCGCCACCTAGCGTACGACTGGCTTGGTGTGGAGAAGGTCGAACTGTCGGTCATGGCAGAGTTGCTACTGCGCGGCGATCAGACGGTCGGTGAACTTCGTGGTCGTGCCACCCGCATGGATCCGATTCCAGGTCTTTCGGAATTGAAGCCGCTGCTCGCCTCGCTTAAGGAAAAAGGACTGATCGTTTATCTAACGCCCGAGGGTCGAGGTTGCACCGTCACGCACTCACTCTACCTGCCGCAACAGATGGACAAGCTACGCACCGAATACGGTACGAGCGAGGCGACTGACGCTGGTGGAGAATCGAAACCTGCACGAGCGGCCAGTTGTTCTTCTGCGGCCGCTTTGCCCGCGACCGCCGCGCCGCCTGCTTCAGATGCAGGTGCCTCTGTCGAGCTTCGTCAGCAAGTGGCCGATTTACAGCAGCAGGTCAGCGAACTCAAACAGGAAGTTGCCGAGATTGCCGCCCTGGTGCGCAGCAATGCGGCCGAGTGATCTGAGAGAGTCTTTCTTATGCAAGCCGTTCGTCTCGTCGAAGTTGGAAAGCCGCTCGTAGCGGCCGATGTTGAAGTCCCGCAACCCGAGACGGGCGAAATTCTTGTGCGTGTGGCAGCGGCTGGGATTTGTCATTCCGATGCCCATTATCGCTCCGGCCAATCACCCAGCGATTCGTTGCCCATATCGCTTGGGCATGAGGTGGCTGGTGTCGTTGAGAGCGTGGGCGAGGGAGTTACTTCGCCAGCTGTCGGCGATCGCGTGGCGCTCGACTATCTCGTTACTTGCGGTTGTTGTCAGCGGTGTCGCGACGGAGATCGTCAGTTCTGCGAAACCGGAAAGATGCTCGGCAAACATCGTGCTGGCGGATACGCGGAATACGTTTGCGTGCCGGCGGAGAACGCGGTGCTCGTTCCCGACAATGTGCCGCTGGAAGAAGCGGCCCTGATGATGTGCTCCAGTTCGACTTCACTCCACGCACTTCATAAAGGGCGTTTGGCCCCCGGGGAGTCGGTCGCCATTTTTGGAGCCGGCGGATTGGGCATGTCGGCCGTTCAGTTGGCCTTCATTCTCAAGGCGAGTCACGTGTTCGCTGTCGACATCGATGCGGACCGGCTCGCGTATGCCAAGTCGCTAGGGGCAATTCCCATCGACGCGAACGTCGGTGATCCCGTTGAACAGATATTCCAACAGACCGACGGCCGAGGCGTTGACGTGGCCTTAGAGTTGATCGGGCTACCGCTGACCATGCAGCAGGCGGTCCGCTGCTTGGGCATACACGGGCGCGCGGCCCTGGTAGGGATCACGCCGGAAGGGTTTCTGCTCGAAGCCTATGACCAGCTGATCAACAAGGAGGCCGAGGTGATCGGTGTCTCCGATCACATGGCGAGCGACCTGGTGCAGTTGCTGCAGTGGGCGGCCGAGGGGCGACTCGACGTGTCGGATGTGATCACCGAGCGTGTCCCGCTGGAGGCCGATGCCATTAACGCCGTTCTCGACCGTCTGGAACGGCACGGTAGCGGCGTTCGCGCGGTCATTATTCCACGCGACAGATAGGAACTGCGATAATGCTCTGCCGCATTTACTCTTCGCAGCTCTTCATCAACTCGTAACCCTCTTCGGTGAGGGAGTATCCGCCTTTGAATCGTTCTTTAACCAGCATATCTCGGTTGGTTAAATTGGCGAGCGCGTTCTCGTTCTGCTTGAGATCGGGACCATAAAAGCAAAGCATCTGTCCCGGGGTAACCCGAAACTTGCGATAGGTTCGCATCACGCGCTGTTCCGATTTTGTCAACGTCGACAACGTTATCTCCCAAATGCAGTCTCGTGTTGCCTTGCCAACAGAAAACGTCAACAAAAAAGGCACGGACCTGGTCGAGGCGGGTATATCAATGCGTAGGTGTGAAGCTCACGCGCCGGCGGCGGGCCACTCTCGAAACCCCGGGTCGCTACCGCGAGATCAAGTCGATCTGGGTGAGCGAATGAAGGAGCTGAATGGAAGCTCCACGAAGGCGTGGATGCCGAATCGCGCAAGGCGGCGACCGCGAATAGATTGCTACTCGAGATGCCTGCCACAGCCTCTTTATATCACATATAAGCGTGGCTGTATACCACCACGGGCGGCTCATTGTCGGCTGCCAGAGGCGCAAAAGACTGAAAATAAAGGGGTTTGAGAAGCTGTACGGCCTTGACTGAGGTGCGAGTGTGCTGGCGGACAGTCGCCCTCTCTGGTTCGCCCGTGCACTCCCGCAGCGGCCATGTACAATCAATTTCGCTCTCCTATCTGTTGCGGGTAGATGCAGACGGCGAAACCACGGGCAGCAAGTGGAGATTGTACATCCCGGAATGCTGGCTGACTTCCGACAAACAAGACCATCGATATCGAATGGAGGCGAATCGTGACCGCATCATCTTCTGAAACACTCTACACACGACTTGGCGGCTACGACGCGATTGCGGCGGTTGCCGACAACTTGTTGCCGCGGCTGATGGGCGATGAGCAGCTGGGGCGGTTTTGGGCCCATCGCGGAGAGGATGGAATCCGCCGCGAGAAGCAGTTGTTGATCGACTTTCTTTGTGCCAGTGCGGGGGGACCGATGGTCTATACCGGTCGCGACATGGCGACCTCGCATCGGGGAATGCGCATTTCGGAATCGGACTGGTCACGTTTCATACGGCATGTCTCGGACACGCTCAGCCACTTCAGTCTGCCGGAGGCCGAACGCGGAGACGTGGTGGGGTTCATCGAGAGCACGAAGTCGGAAATCGTCGAGCTATAAGGTGGGCGGAATGCCGCTGCCCTGGGATGTTCCTTAGGAAGGGCCGACTCCCCGCCGATGGGATTGCCTAATACAAAGAGTCCCTATGAAGAAATCACTCTATCTGTTCGGCGGTTTGCTGGTGCTCGCCGTAGCAGCCGATCTTACCGACCAGGGTAGCGGACTGATTCGGGTCGTTGCCGATTCGCTCCAGTTTGAATTTGGCCACGAAGTTCCTGATTCAATTGGTCAGGCCGCCTACGTTGCGCTGCATTTACTGGCGTTGCTCTTGGGGCTGACGTTGGCCAGCATTGGCCTGCTCAAGCACAGCGCGCAACATTCGATGACCTCTGGCGGCCGTGGGTTGCATGGACTAGCCGGCGTGGCGGTGCTCGTGGCGGCGGGCATGAGTTTGGTCGCGATCTACTTCGTGCAGATGGAGTTCGTGCTGCTGGGGCTGACGGATGATGCCGGGGATCTCGTAGAACGACAGGCAGCACTCGAGGCGGTTATCCAGACCAGCAGCGAAACAATTCGCAACAGCTTCATGATTCTTGGCGCGGCAGGTGGCCTGTTTTCGCTGGCTGCCATCGCGGGGCTGAAAACGTGGCCTCCGAGGGAAGACGCCGGACTTGAACCACGAATTCGCGTTGCCCTGCAGGGAATAACGGCCCTGCTCGCGATCGTGGGCGTTAGCCTATTATTCCTTGTTATTTCACACGTTGATCAAATTCGCGTTCTGCTTGAGGATTCGGAGGTCGCGCCGCAGCCCACGCAACTCTCCGGCGAGCTGGCCAGCATTCTCAACCTGTCGCTGATTTCATTCGTGTTGATCGGCCTGTTGGGCTTGCTGCACGTGGTGGCGGCTTCCGTGGCGGCCGGCCCCATGGACGAGGCGGAACTCGAAGCGTTGATTGAAGCTGCCGAGGCGGCCGCAGAAGAGGCAGGCGAGGATGATACAGCAGGAAGCGACCTGCCCACCGGCGATTCTGCCAGGCGCGAAGACGCGTAGCCGGCTAGCGGTCATAATGGAACGACGATGTCCGACTCTACCCATAACGCCGCCGGTTCTGATTCCCCATCACCGCCTGAAGAATCTAGCACGCTGGTGAGGTCCGATGCGACCACGAAATCTCGAGCGATGGCACGTCGGCTACTACTGTTCGTCGTGTTACTGATGGCAATCGCTGCCGTCGCGGTTGGTGTCGACTGGTACATCGCTGTGCCGAAAGATCAGGCGGCCAGGTTCGTAGGGCGAGAGACGTGCGCTCAGTGTCACACGCAGCAGGTTCATGATTGGACTGGATCGCAGCATCACCGGGCGATGGACCTTGCTAACGAAGAAACGGTGTTGGGAGATTTCGACGACGCCACGCTGACGTACCAGGGTGTGACGTCCAAGATGTTTCGTCGTGATGGCAAGTTTTTCATCCACACCGAAGGGCCGGACGGAGAATTGGCCGACTTCGAAGTCAAGTACGTTATCGGCGTCGAGCCGTTGCAGCAGTACATGGTCGAGTTCGAAGATGGTCGCGTGCAGGTGCTCCGCGTGACTTGGGATACCGAAGGCCGTCGCTGGTTCTACCACTATCCTCCCGACGTACGGGACGAAAAGCTTGAGCCAGACGATCCGTTGCACTGGACCAAGTCGATGAGCAATTGGAATCACATGTGCGCCGATTGCCATACCACGGACTTGAAGAAGTACTACGACGTGGCCGGCGATCAGTACCACACGTCGTTCGCCGAGATGAACGTCAGCTGCGAGACCTGCCACGGGCCGGGCAGTATTCATGTTGAGTTGGCCGAAAGCAATTCGCTGTTCTGGGACCGCAATCACGGCTACGGACTGGCCAAGCTCAAGGGCGAACAGTCGAAGACGGAGATTGAATCGTGTGCGAAGTGTCACATGCGTCGCGATCAACAGTTGGCGGAAGGGTATCTCGCTGGCGGCGAGTTGTGCGACCACTTCGGCGTGGCGGTACTTCGCGAGCCGCTTTATCACGCCGACGGGCAAATCAACGACGAAGTCTACGTTTACGGCTCTTTTCTGCAGAGCAAGATGCACGCAAAGGGGATTCGCTGTAGCGATTGCCACGATCCGCACACGGCCAAGCTAAAGCACTCGGGCAATCAAGTTTGCACGTCGTGTCATCAGCATCCGGCCCAGAAATATGACACACCCGCCCATCATCACCACAAGGCGGGCAGCAGTGGGGCACAGTGTGTCGAATGCCACATGCCGGAAAAGCACTACATGGTGGTTGACCCGCGACGCGATCACAGCCTGCGGGTTCCGCGGCCAGATCTGTCGGTCGATCTTCGTACGCCCAACGCTTGTAGCAGTTGCCACGTGCAGATGGAACTCGATGCGGAGTTGAAGGACGGAGAATTGGAGCAGGGTAAAATCGATGGACTTCGCTACGCTGATCTGTTAGCCGAGGCGCAAGCGAAGCCGGGAACCGAGCGAAACCGCATCGAGAAAATGGATCGTTGGGCGGCGGAACATGTTGCCAAGTGGTTTCCCCGCAAGAAGAAGGAGCGGCGACCCCATTTCGCGTATGCCTTGTCCGCAGCCAGAGCCGGAGACCCCAAGGCGAAAGACGCTTTGCTTGAGCTGCTCGGCCGAGAGAACGAACCACCAATCGTCCGCGCGACCGCCTTGCATGAGCTGGCTCAGTTCCCCGACGTCGCGGAGTACGCCGCCTTCAAATCGCTCGACGACAAGTCGCCGCTCGTGCGATTCAAGGCACTCGCTCTATTGCTGCGAGTGCCAGAGAGTGAGAGCCCCGACGCGCGGCTTGGGCGTATTAAGACCTTGGCACACTTGCTCGAAGACCCCGTGCGACTGGTGCGAGTCGAGGCGGCCCGAGTGCTGGCTCCCTACGTCGCCGATATGAACGAACAGCAGCGGGCCAGCTTTGACGTGGCGGCGAAGGAGCTGGAAACCTCGCTCAATACGGCCAGCGACCGGCCTGGTTCGCATCGAGAACTTGCCTCGCTGTACGAGTACCTTGGCGATCGATCCGCCGCTGATGCTGAAGTCGATGTCGCTCTCAAGTTGGCACGAACCGACTTGGAGAAGACCGATATCCGCTTCCGCAAGGTGATGCTGCTGTTGGGCAGACGCGACTACGCGGCGGCCGAGAAAGAACTTCTTGAGATGCTCACGGATGACGAAAGGAACCGTGACGTGATGGGCGTGCTGGTCACGCTCTACGTCGACACGCAGCGATTCGATGAGGCGATGGGGATTTTGGAAAAGTGGTACAAGCATTTCCCAGATGACCCGGTGCTTCCTCGAATTCTGCAGAACTTGGAATACGCCAAGAAACGAGCGGCTCAGCGGTAGGATCGCAGGTTCGGTCGGTATTTCAAGTTTGCCGCGGACACGACTTGCCCATTAATATTGTGTAGCAGCGCACGCGTAATGTGCGCAAGGTCCGCCCGCCATTCTTCAACCCAAGGGGCAATGCCATGCGACATCTGTCGGTCGTGATATGCGTGATGTGTTTGTGGGGTCTTTGTCTGACGGGTGCGGCCCGCGCCGAAGATCCGGTGGCGGCTCTCGTCCGCGAATCGCAGGCGGAATTCGATGCGGTGACGGCGCAGGTCAAGGTCGTGGCGAAAAAGCTCGTTGATCGGATGATCGAAAAGGGTCGACCGCATCGGGAGTCGACGAGTCTTTCGTGGGGCGCGGTGGATGTTAAAGAGGAAATGTTCGTCGAAAAGGGGGAATTGCTGGGCGAAGAGCACTTGATAAAGCTCCCTACGCAAACTCAGTACACGCTGGCCGCTACGAACAAGCGGTACACGTACCAGGTAATGAACGTAATAGACGTGCTCTGGACTGGTAATCGAGAGTATCCTCTGGAAGCAAAAATAGTCATTCAATCGACATTGAAGACGCGAGCCGTTGATCATCAGATTGGCATACCGATGACCCTGTTGCCTGGCCTGCGAAAACCGACCCAAGAAGAACTAGACACGCTGAACTTCGTCATCGTTGAAATCGTTCCGGATCTTCGACGCGGCGGTGGTACCGGCGGTGGCTCACGACGTGCTCTCCCTTGTTTCGTGCCATCCGTCAGCGACCTCGACGAACTTCCCGACAACGTCGAGAAAGCCGCAGAACAGCTACCCAAGAAATGCCTCGAAGCCGAGCCGGTTGAGACGACCACCGACTATGAAGTCACCTTTCGCTATTCCGCCGAGAAGAAGATGTGGCGGTGGTGGAGGACAATCGAAGCAAAGCCGGAACGCAAACGCGAACTACGCGATTTCGGCGAGCCGCTCTATTTCTCAGCGACGGACGAAGACACCAAGGAACCTTCCGCAGAGCCGGACAAGCCGTAATTAGCTGGCCGCTTCGATCTCGGCCCGCCCCGGCAGCGACGGTTGTGCTCCGGGGCGGGTGACGCTAATTGCCGCCGCTTTCGTTGCCCACTCGACTGCTCCCAATAGCGACTTTCCTTCGGCGAGAGCAACGGCGAGGGCTCCGTTAAAGGCATCGCCCGCGGCGGTGGTGTCGACCGCCTCTGCCTGACGTGCGGCCAGGTGCGTTATCAGGCCCTCCTCAGAGCGGACCGTGCAGCCCAGGGCCCCCCGCGTAATCACGCAGCTAGTCACTCCCAGTTCACGGAGTCGCCGGGCCGCCGCGGCCGCCTGTTCGTCATTGGTGACAGGAAGGCCGGTCAGAGTTGCCGCCTCATGTTCGTTGGGCGTGAGTACGTCGACCAGCTTCAGCACGTTGTTCTCCAGCAGGCTTTCTCTGGCCGGCGCCGGATTGAGGATCGTCGTTGCATCTTCGTTCTTTGCCCGTTTCAAACCGCGTGCGACGGTACAAAGGGAGAGTTCGAGGTTCGAGACGAAAACACCTTCGAATACCGACGCAGGCAGTGCGTTGATGTCGGCGACACCGACCTCCGCGTTCGCCCCACTGGCGACGCTAATCATGTTCTCGCCATTTTCGTCGACCAGGATCAGGGCGATGCCGGTCGCAGTGCCGGCGAGCGTGCGGACGTGATCACAATCGAGCCGCTCGGAGGAGAGCCGCGTTAGTACTTCGCGGCCGAATGCGTCATCACCAACGGCGCCGATCAATCGCACCGGCTGCTTGTTCTCACCGGGAACGTTGTCGTGTTCGAGTCTAGTAGCTCGGGCCGCGGCGACCGCTTTGTTGGCTCCCTTGCCACCAGAAGACTGAAAGAACTGGCCACCGGTGACCGTCTCGCCTGGCGCGGGGAGCTGCTTCCCTCGCACGACCAAATCGACGTTGATCGAACCGAGCACCGTGATTGGTTGAGTCTTCATGGTGTCCCGTGCGTCTTTCTGCTAACGCAAGAATTGTGAACGCTCACTTGCCGATGCAGAAGCGGCCGAAGATACGATCCAGAATGTCGTCGGTGTAGATGGTGCCTGTGACGCGGCCGAGTTCGTCGAGGGCCGTGCGGATTTCGATTGCTACGATTTCCTCGCCTGCGTGCGATTCGACGAGCGATCGGGCATCGCCAAGTGCGGCGGCAGCCCGCGTTAGACTGTCGTGGCAGCGGATGGCGGTCGATGCGACCACGCTCGCTTCGCTGTCGACTTCCGCCAATTTGTCGGCAATCGCCTGACGTAAGTCGTCGAGGCCGGCCCCCGTTTCGCTACTCGTCGAGACAACCTGGAATGTTTCGGCTGTTCCCTCGGGTAGTGTCGTCGTCGCGAGATCACATTTGGTTAGCACGGCGATGGTACTGGCAGGATCGCCTTCGTGGAGCAGCGCCAGCTCTCCTTCGCTGGCCGGGCAAGAGGCGTCGAAACAGACCAGCCGTACTTGAGCCAGTTGTCCTTGATCGGCCGTGGCAGTCTGTGCGGCGGCTTCAATCTGCTCCGCGCTGGTTGTGCCAGTCTCGGATTCTAGCGGCTTGCGACAAGGATCATCGGACTCAACGCCCGCGGTATCGACGAGCTGGCAGGCGGTCTGGTCCAGGTGCACCACCGTCGTCAAATAGTCCCGTGTCGTGCCGGCTTGTTGTGAAACAATCGCGTGATCCGCTTGGGCCAGGGCATTGTACAACGAGCTCTTGCCGGCATTGGGAGCGCCGAGCAGGACAGCGCGTACTTCTTGTGCCGATTCGGTACGGCTCTCCATCTGTGTGGCAATGTCACGAATTTGCCTCGCTCCGGCGTCGAGCTGGTCGAGCAGCTCCTGTTGGGATATGAACTCGATGTCCTCTTCGACGAAATCGAGGCCAGCTTCTAGGTGAGCCAGAAGTTCCAGCAGCGAGTCGCGCAGGCTGGCCAGTGGCTGCGAGAGTCCGCCGGCGAGTTGCGTGAGGGCGACCTGGAGTTCCTGTTCGGCACCGGCGTCGATGACGCCAAGCACCGCTTCTGCCTGAGTGAGATCGAGTCGACCACCGAGAAACGCACGAAGTGTGAATTCGCCTGGCTCGGCCGTTCTGGCTCCGCGTGCACAAAGCGTTCGCAATAAGGCATCGGCAAGTGGCGGAGAGCCGATCGTGTGAATCTCGGCCAGTGGCGAGCGAGTGTAGCTGCGATTGTCCGGCCAGAAGTAGATGTCGCAGGGCAGGGGAGCATTCAGATTGTCGAGGCAGATGTTGCCCGGGATGACTTGTGCCTGTTTCGCCTCGGAGAGAGCCGAACCGTCATTCGCGGCAAAGCAGTCTGCGAGACAGGCGGCAGTGTCCGCTCCAGCGACTCGAACAATCGCGCGGGCAGACCCGGCGGGAGCCGAAGCCAGGGCGACGATCGTTTCGTCCAATGCGTAGGCCATGCGAGCCTCTTACGTCGTCGACCAGGAGGTCTGTTTTTGAGCTGAAGACGCTCGGCGAGCGATTATCGCTTGCCCTTCTTTTTGTTGGAACGATTCTTCTTGTTGTTGCCACCGCCATTCGTCGTCGAGTCCTCATTCTTGCCCTTGGACGACTCTTTCGGGGCCGCCTTGATCGGAGCAGGAGGAGCTGCACGATTCGGTTTGGGGAGCAACTTTCGCTCGCCGATGCCCCACAAACTCGAGGCGATGAAGTAGATACAGAGACCGCTGGGGACCTTGAAGAACATCAAGCCCATGAACAGCATCATGTACTTCATCATCTTCTGGGTCATGGCCGACTGCTCATCGGTCGGTGGCGGCGTGAACAGCTTCTGTTGCCACAGGAACAGGGCCACCGTAAACAGCGGAAGCACGTTCAAGTACGGGCCAAGCCAGCCAGTCTTGTCAGAGAAGAACATCCAGCCGTCCCATCGCAACAACATATCGGGCGCGGCTAGGTTATCGGCCCAACGAATGGCGTCGCTGATCAGCGGAGCCCCACGCAGTTCAATATTGGTTTGCAACGATTTGTAGAGTCCGATAAAGATCGGCATCTGGATGAACAGCGGCAAACAGCCGGCCAACGGGCTGTAGTTGTGCTTCTTGTACATCTCCTGAAGAGCCTTGCTCTTCTTTTCCATGTCCTTCTTGTATTTTTCGGAGATGCGTTTCATTTCAGGAGCAAGCTCCTGCATCTTGATCGCGTTGAGTGCCTGCTTCTTGGAGATCGGGTACATGCAGACTCGAACCGTGATTGTCAGCAAGATAATCGAGAGTCCATAGCTAGGCAGGAATGAGAACATGCCGAGCACCCAACCGAGAGCCTTGGCCGTCACGGTGAACAGGGCCATGCCGAAGTAGATCAGGTCGCTAAGGTTGCGGTCGTCGGTTCGCCCTTCTGGTCCGTACTTGAGCAGCAAATCCTTTTGCTTAGGACCCGCAAAGACCGTGAAGCTATGTGTTAGCGGTTGATCCTTGGCTACCGAGAACTTGTTGCTGACCAGTCGACAGGTAACGTTAGTCAACTTGCGTGGCAACCGTTTATCTCGACCTTGCGGGAGCGATCCGACTGCGACCGGTCCCGACTTGGCTATCCAATTCGTCCCTTCTGGTCGGTTGGGAATCAGCACAGAAGCAAAGTAGAGGGCGTCGACTCCCATGTAGTCGATCGCCAGGCCCTGCTTAGAGTAACGCTTGTCGAGTTCCTTATCCTCGATGGCTTGAGCGATCGAGTCGGATCCCATCAAGGCGATGTCGCCCTCTTCGAGTTGGCGTACCACGTCGCGGAGGCCCGTGGCCCACCACTCGCGTTGCACCTTGTTGGCAAACCACCAACCGGCAGTGGGTAAGCCTGTGGGACCGTTGAGTCGATAGGAGACCTCTTGCGGCTTGTCGCTGCTGCTTTGAACTTCGACTTCCAGCGTGAGGTGGTACGCCTTGGCATGCGGATCGACGTCGACCGTTTGCTCACCCGGCACCAAGCGGTAGCGTTTGACGGCCGTGAGCTCGGTACCTGGAACGGGGTAGGTCAGCTCGACCAGATTCGGATCACCCTGATCCGTGATCTGCCAATTGACTTTACGTAGGTCGATGTTGCTGTTGAGCAGATTGTCGAAGTCTCGATCACCGACCGAGTCGAGCGTAAACATAAAGGAGAGGGGGTCATGCTCCGTATCGGCAGTCGTGATCAGTTCATGGGCGTGGTATTCCGGTCGTACGATCGAAACGGGACGTCGGCGAAGGTTGACCGTGAGCGACTGCTCGGCGCCGGCTCGCTTGATCTTAAGTTCGATCGTCTGGCGGGGTCGCTTCTTGGAAAGGATGCGATGGAAACCGGCAGCATTGGTTACCTTCTCACCGTCGATACCAGTGATGACGTCGTTGACTTGTAATCCGGCTGCGGCAGCTGGCGTACCGGGGCCGACGACGGAAACCTGGCAGCCGATTGTTTTGGGACGGCTGTCTGATTCTTTCTTGGAATCGGCATCACCTGTTTCCGGTGGCTCAGCCGCAACATCGCTGAGGGCCAAGTATCCGAGATAGCCACTGCGATCGACGACGTCGAGATACTTGTTGTGGGTAACTTCGATGGTCTCGACGCCGGCACCGCGGTTGGTGATGGTCACCAGCATGCGAAACTTGGACGCGGGATCGAGTGAGCCGAGTGTGGCAAACTCGACGGGCAATTCCGGCGAGGCCGCGAAGTCTGGGGTTGCCGCGTCCACGGGCTCTTCGCCCTCATCGGCGGACGCCTTCTTGTCCTGCTCGCCCTCGGCAGCCTGCTCTTTGTCTGCACCCGCAGCGTCCTGCTTCTGCTGTTCGTTCTGTGCGGCGTTCTGGTTCTTGCCAGCATTCTTGTCGGGCTTGGGCATGGTGAGCGCCTGCCAGCCAAACATAATGGTGACCGAGAGCAATAAGAAAAGTAAGAATCGCTTATCCAACACGGTGTTCTAGCCGTCCTCTCCTGAACGTCGCGCGAAGGTGGGGGGGGAGGTCGCGCGGATTGAATGAAAGTTGGAACGTTGACGCGGCGTGAAAATACGTTGAGACGTGCGCTAACGGCCTTCTCGTAGACGATCGCCGAGAAAGTTGTCGAGTTCCGGTGTGTCGTAAATTTTCTTGACCGTCGTTTCGAGATCGTACTCGACACGACGATATCGCAGTGTGTTGTCTTCGACGATGACGTAGCAGGATCGAGGGTCGCCATCGCGTGGCTGTCCAACACTGCCAACGTTGGTCATCGTTTTCTCTGTACCTAATTCGTACGCGCCGTCGATTTCTTCCGGACCAATGAACCGCAGACTCTCGGTGAATACGCCAGGCACGTGAGTGTGCCCCTGAAAACAATATTGTTCAATCAACGCAAAGATCTTCTCCATCTTGCGCTGGTTGTATATGTCCTCGGGAAAGACGTATTCGTTAAGCGGATTGCGTGCCGATCCGTGGACGTAGAGGCAACCGTTCTCTCGATAATTGCGAGGTAGCTCGCCGAGGAAGTCCCAGCGGCGGGCATTGTCTTTCGGATTGCCTCCGCCGCCTTCGAGTTGGTCGCGTGTCCAAAAAATGGCTCGCTCGGCACCAGTATTGAAACCTTCTGGATCAAACAACGCACCTTGATCGTGATTGCCCAATAGGCAAACGCTACACTCCATGATCCGGTCGATGCACTCACGCGGATTGGGCCCGTAGCCGATGATATCGCCCAAGCAGTAGACGTCGGTGATTCCTTGTTCGGCGATATCGGCCAGCACGGCCTCGAGCGCTTCAAGGTTGCCGTGAACGTCGCTGATAAGAGCTCGCTTTTCGGCCATGGAGGTGAACTGTCTGTGTGGGTTGCTGCTCGACCTTCGGCGGTCCGAAGGGGAAAGCATGGAACTGAATACGCCAGGAGGGCGGTTGGTCACGCCCGATGCCCCGTAGGGTACCCGCGATACTCCAAAGGCGTCTAAGTCGTGGCAAACCCATAATTTAAGACGCATTCGGCAGCGGGTCAAGGTAATCCGACCTGGTCCCGGGGTGGGACTTGCCGCCAACTCAGAAAACCGGCAAGCTGGCACACCCGTTACACAACCTCTGCCCAACGCACTAATTAGCAAGACTTGCCATGCGAAATCTGGCCCTGGAAACCACCGAACGAATTGGCTCTCTGGCAGTTCTCGAGGGGGATAAATTGGTGGCGGATCGCCAGCTACCAACCGATCAGCGTACGGCGGCGACGTTCGCCGTCGGTGTCCAGGAATTGCTAGCAGAGGTCAGCTGGCAGCCGACGGACTTGGAATTGATCTCCGTTTGCGCAGGTCCCGGCTCGTTTACGGGTTTGCGAATCGGGATCACGGCTGCCAAAACGTTGGCCTACGTTACGGGCGCCGATGTGGTCGGTGTGAATACGCTTGAAGTGATTGCCTTGGGTGCAAAACACAAGCCTGACGGCGATGCCGATAGCGAGGTTGCGACTCGGCGTCTATGGGCAGTGATGGATGCTTTTCGCGGTCAGCTCTTCGCGGCCCAATTTGAATTGTCAGGAGACGAACTTACCTCAGGTTCATTGAAGACCGTCATTGAACCCCACATCGTTGATGTGGACGAGTGGACCGCGGGTCTTCAGGCAGGCGATGTGGTCACGGGGCCGGTGCTCACGAAGGTCCAAGATCAACTGCCAGAGCACGTCACGGCATGCGATCCGGAATGTTGGGCCCCGAGCGCCGAGTTCGTCGGACGCTGGGGGTATCTGCAGTACCAGACTGGCCAACGTGACGATCTTTGGCAGCTTGTGCCAAATTACTACCGCAAGAGCGCGGCGGAAGAAAAGGCGGATGCGGAATCCGTGGACTAGAGCTTGCGAACTAGTAGTCAGCCGATTCGCCTTCATCCGCAGCGAGCCTTTCGAGCGCCGCCGAGAATGCGCCGTAGGCACCTTCGCCGAACAGAACGAATCTCACGAGTTGTGGGGTAGAGTGCTCACTCAAAAAGGCGATCGCTTCGCCGATTGCCACCCGAGCCGCTTGATCCATCGGGTAGCCATAGGCTCCCGTGCTGAGAGCGGGCAAGGCGATACTGTTGCAAAAGTTTTCCTTGGCCAAGAGAAAACAACTTTGATAGGCAGATGCAAGTTGTTCCGGCTCACCACGGAGTCCACCGTTCCAGATGGGACCGACGGCGTGAATGACGTATTTGGCGCCGAGGTTTGCGGCAGACGTGATGACTGCCCGGCCGGTTGGGCAACCCTCTGGAAAGAGCCGCTCCGTTTCAGCCATCAGTGCCGGACCAGCTGCTCGATGAATGGCCCCGTCGACACCTCCGCCGCCCGCCAGACGGCTGTTTGCCGCGTTGACGAGACAGTCTAGGTTCTGCTGCGTGATGTCACCTTGCGTCAATTCCAGGGCGGTATTGCCGATTGTGATTCTCATCGCGGATGTCCTCGCCTGCTAGCTCTTTCTGGCGACCTTCGATAGCCGCTTCGTGCCATCTGACATGCTAGACTAGTGTTGGCTCGCGAGATATTGGGGTAACGCCAGGGCGAGCAAATCAGGCCGAGAAGCATTTCAAAATGGGTGAGACTCATAGCGACATGGTGGAAACACAGATGAATAATGCCGTACGAACCTCACTGCTCCTGGCATCAATTCTGTTGCCGTGTATCACTGCAGGCCCAGTCTCGGCCAAGACAATTTACGTTGACAACCAGATTGGCAGCGATCGCTTCGACGGGATTTCGTCGAAGCCCACGGGACGAGGCGCCGGGCCTGTGGAAACGATCCGCCGGGCGACGGAACTTGCCGGCAGCGGCGGACGCATCGTTGTCGCCAATACCGGTCAACCTTATTACGAGAACGTGGTTCTTTTTGGCCACAAGAACAGTGGGACGCGGCGCGAGCCGTTTCGCATTGAAGGGCAGGGCGCGACGCTCGATGGCACGGTTGCCATTCCAGACTCAGCCTGGGAGAGCGTAGGAAATTCGGTATTCCGATATCGTCCCACGTTGCTCTCACACCAAATGCTTTACAACGAAGGCCGCCCGCTGCCTCAGGTGTTTGCTAAGAAGGGCTCTCTGGTACGACCTCGACTCGAGCCGGGCCAGTGGTGCTACCACGACGGCACCATCTACTTTCGGGTCGAAGGGAACAGGCTACCCGAGACGTATCGACTCCGCTGCGCGGGGCACGGCGCTGGCTTGCTGTTGTACCGCGTGGATCACGTTGAGATCAGCGGCCTAACAATCCAGGGTTTTCAACTCGATGGTATACAGGCCGCGGATGCCGTGAGCAAAATTTCCCTGGTCGGCTTGAACCTGCGTGGCAATGGACGCAGTGGGATTTCGGTCCAAGGGGCGTCTCGAATTACGGCGTCGCAGTGCCTGGTTGGCAATAACGGGCGGGCTCAGGTGCGGGTCGACGGCTACTGCAAAGCGAATCTGGACGATTGCGACGTGCTCGACAACACGGCCGCTCCGTTTGTCGTGTCTCGTGGCAAGCTGTTTGTCGATGGCAAGCCGTATCCGTCTGTCTCGACGAACGAGACTGGCGAATGACGTAGCTAGAAAAGCACGTCGCTCTAGGAATTAGCGTTTTCGGCCTCTTCCTCTAGTTCTGCCTGGTGATACGCCTCATCGACTTCGCGACGTCGGCGAAGGTAGTACACAACGCCGATCATAGCGACCAGGATCGTGATCACGCGGAACGTGAGTGTGATCAGGAGCCCCTGACCAACCGGTGCCGGATCGACCGGACTGATCTGGGCGTAGAAGAACTCCATGAACATCTCGAATGCTCCAAGTGCGCCCATCGGTAGCGGAATCGCACTACTCAACACTCCGATGGGAACTACCGCAAGTTGCGATGCCAGCGCGGGGGCCTCATCGGGAAGTGCGACGGAGCAGAAGTAGAAGGTCAAGGTGTGGAGGATATGGATGCCGATCGTCAGCAGAATCGACATCCATAGCACGTCACGATTTCTTCGATAGGCCAACGCCGCGTTGACCAGTTTGCGAATGGTGCTGCCAATCTTGGGGATGCCGCACAGCCGCTCGACGATCGGCCCCTCCAAGAAGAAGGGCAAGAGCAGAGCGATAAAAACCAGGGTAACCACTCCCGTGGCCGCGAAGGTGACCCATCGAACCGTCATCAGCGTTGCCGAGGCGTCGCCAAACTGGGAAAAGTCCAGGTTGAGCATCGCCACACTCGCCAGGATGAGCAGCCCATAGAGCCCAATCACGCGGTCGAAGATGATCGTCGCTACTGCTTCAGTCTTACGGCCTGGCTGTTCACGGGCAAGAAATACTGCCTTGAACAGGTCGCCACCCACCGAGCCGAGCGAGACAAGATTGAACATATATCCGATGAAGCCAAGACGGAGGGCATCGGCGAAGCGAAATGGAAGGTCGAGGGCACGCACGAGCCAGTACCAGCGCACGAACGTGAGCGTGACCGCCGTCAGCTCCAGTGCCAGAGCGATCGCCAGTAGCGACCAATCCTTGGACTCATCGCGGAGTCGAGCGAACGTCTCTGGATTGTCGGCCATCACGCTTCGCACGAGATAGACGATGATCGCTAGCGAGATGCTCCACTTGATCGCTGTTAGAACGTGCTTCTTCACGCGATCCTTCCTGGCCCCGGAACCAGGTGCCCCTGTGATGAATTTGGTCTGCTCAGACACCGTTGACACGAACGCACCACGGTGATAGGTTTTTCTCTTGCGCACGACAAGGCCATAAGCTTCTCTGGGCGCTGGGCCGGTCGTTTGGGTGGCCTCGCGAACGAGGCGGCCAGAGCTTAGAATTGCTCGTGTGCAGCGGAAAATCTGACCAATCGGGGGATTAGCTCAGTTGGGAGAGCGTCTGGCTGGCAGCCAGAAGGTCAGGGGTTCGAGTCCCCTATCCTCCACTTTCTTTTCTTTGCCCCGTGCTCGAACGGGGTGCGATTTCGCCGGGCACGCTAGCACGGACCGAACTTTACCGCGCGTTCTTGGCACAGGGCGCGTTCTTGGTACAGGGCGCGTTCTTGGTACAGGGCGGCACTCCGCGGCCTGGCACTGATCTGCATCGTTTCCGTCGAGACCACCGGCAGTCTTGTTGTTTTCCTTTACGCACCTTTGCGGTGCAGTTAGGATCTGAGTATGTCCCGCGTTCGCTAACCGACGACTTGCCCTTGGTCGAATCGCACTACCAAGCAATTGATCCAGATATCACGCTGCTCTACATCAGTCCGCTAAGCCTCAATGGCACGATCTCGGGAACTCGTTGGCTACCGCTCTTAACGCCTAACGCACTGGCCCACTGCTGGGATTCCGAGATCTGGAGCTTGGCGGAACCGGCTCGACTAGGAGGCGGCATCATTGGTCTGATTGTACCGCTTTACCAGCAACGAACCGCGCTGCAGCATGCGTTGTACGGACCGGTTTCTGAATTTGGATACCATCGGCCCGCGGCTGCACAAGTTGTTGCACCAGGCGAAGGCCTCAAACCTCGAGACGAGGCCATCGATTCTAGTTGGGACACCGATGGATGGATCGAACGTGAGGCCGAGGTTTACGGTATCGGACCCGACTCAAGATTCCTCCGAAAGTCTCTGCTCGAGTTTTTGGAGCGAGCCCGTGACCAAGGTAGAACGGTTGTCATCATCCACGGACAGGTCCATCCGGCGCTCACGCGGACGATCGGGCCTGAGATCATGAAAGATTTTGAGAGTTTCATGGCGGCCCTACCACAGAAGTTCGACAACCTGGTCATGCTCGCTGGCGATCTAAAGAATCATCCCGCGGAGGCATACTCTGACTTAGTTCACATCCGCTCCGACGCCCGGTCGGTGAACACCCGTCGGCTCGCAGAGGCATTGGCGGCCCAGTTTGGCTGGAAATTCAACGGCCCCGTCGAAAAGCCACGGGAGTGAGAAAAGAACCGGTCTCACGCTATTTCTCGACGAATATTGATGATCTGGTACCTCTGTGAATGGTTGGCCCGACCGCAAACCTCCTGTGGGCAAGTTAGCGGAATCTAGGCTACAATCCTCGCCAATCGAAGTTGACGAGCGTTGCGACCAGGGGCTGGTCACCAATCGCCCTTTTCGTGATGTTCATTCGCAACTGCGAACGAGGTCGGCTGAAATACCGACGAAGACTTGCTGCTCGCCGAGATATCTCAACACGCTGAGGTCGGTCAACCCGACTGGTACCTGGCCCTCACCCTGGGGCTGCTGCTGGCGTCTGCGCTGCTGGCGGGGCACATTGCCCGGATGCTTCACCTTCCGCGGGTCACGGCGTACTTGCTGGTCGGTCTCGCGTTAGGGCCGCACACCCCACTGGCTGGCTTCTTTGAATGGATCTTTGTCCAATTCGGTTACACGGTATCGCTTCAAGGAATCTATATTCCCGAGAAGCATCTTGAATACCTGGAGCCGGTAAGCAAATTTGCGATCGCGCTGGTGCTCTTCAATATGGGGTGCCATTTCCCACTGGCTCGTTGCCGTCGACTGTTCAAGCGACTGATCCCGATGTCGATTGGGGAACTGTCGGCGACCATGGTTCTGGTGACCGGCGGCCTGCTGCTTCTGGGACCGACGTTGGGCTTGATGCTGGGCGACGCCCCGCTCGACTGGCGTCACGCCGTGCTGTTCGGCGCACTCGCACTGGCGACGGCGCCGGCGACGACCGTGCTGGTGCTCAAAGAGAATCACAGCGAAGGGCCGCTTACAGAATTCACGACAGGCTTGGTGGTGCTCAACAACCTGGCATCGATCGTTATATTCGAGCTGTTATTCGTACTGGTTAACTCGATGCGGCCGGGCCAGTTCTCATGGGGCGCGATCGGTGCGGAGTATCTCGAGCTCTCGTTGAATATCGCGGCCGCTGGCCTTTTAGGCGTGTTTGCCGGTTTGGCGGTGAGTTTCTTCTGTGGCATTTTGCCGGCGACGCGTTGGCTCGTCCTGTTAACAGCGATCATTGCTCCACTGATGGCTGTTTGCGAACTTCTCAACGTGCCGTACCTGCTTACGTTCCTCACGATGGGTACCGTGCTGGCGTCGACTTCTGACGTGGCGGACGATATCGGCGCCGCGCTCGATAAATTGACCGGCCTGCTATGTGTCGTGTTTTTCGTCATTCACGGCGCTGAGATGGACTTGCTCAATCTGTGGTACGCTGGGGCTGTAGGTGTTAGTTACATCGTCCTGAGAAGTGCCGGTAAATACCTTGGTATCTTTTTCGCGACCAATGCCCATCGAGACGGTCCGCAAGTGAAGCGATGGATGGGAACCGCTTTGCTCTCGCAGGCTGGAGCGGCCATCGCGCTTTCTGCCATTGCTGTGCAAAGGGATGAGGTCTTTGGCAAGCAGCTCCAGGACATCATCCTTGGCACCGTCGTGTTTTTCGAAATCATCGGGCCGATCATGGTTCGCACTGCCGTGCTTCGCGCCGGCGAAGTTCCGGTGGCTGACACGATTCTGCATACGACGAGCACGCCGCTTGAGCAGCTGCGCGGAATGGCGTTCCGCATCATGCAATCCTTTGGCGTCAATCCGCTGAAAGGCAGCCCGGCCGACCGGCTCGATGTATTACGGGTTACGCGGCGTACCGTGAAACCGCTCTTGGCGGCGGCATTAATTGACGAGGTGCTCGACCATATCGAACATAGTCACAACAACACCTACCCCGTGGTCAATGATGTCAATGAGCTGATCGGCATTATTCGTTACCCGGACGTTCGTGACGTGATTTTTGAACCAACCGTGAAGATGCTCGTCACCGCGGAGGATCTGGCGGTTCCGGTGCGCAAAGTTCTCAAACAAGATGAGACATTGGGCGACGCCTGGCGTCTACTTAAAGACGGTCGCGATGACTGTGTGCCGGTGGTTAGCTCAGAGGCCCCCCATAAGTACGTAGGCATCGTTCGACGACGTGATTTACTGCGGCTTTTGAGTTTCGAGGCTAATAAAGAGCAAAACGGAGACTGACGCGAGCTGCCGCTCACTTGCACTTTGTTAAGACGGATCAAATGTTGACGGCAGCCCGGAGACTTGCCTAGACTAGGACGCACCTACCCAGCCTGCATCGATCGGAACACGATGCGGCTACACCATCCCTCCCCACAACCTACCTCAGCTTTCCTACCCGTGAGCCGTAATCGCACTGCGATGACGTTGCGCGACCGATGCGTTTATTGACGAATCGTTCGGCAAGCAGACACCGCGTGTTGACAAGTTGGCTCACACGAATTCTCAAACCTTTGTAACGACCACGTGCTGTCATGGAATGTCGGTACGTCGATGGAGATCTCTACGATGAACTTTTCAAGGATGTACTCTGTTTTAGCTACCGCGTTGGTTACCGCTTTGTTGGTCACCTTGAACAGCTCTGCCACGGCGGAGGTTCGTATCTGGGCCACCGGTAGCACCGAGAAGGTGCAGGACCGAAATCGTTCGCCACTGCCGGACAACAGCGTTTGGGACGAAGCGAGCAAGACGATTCGCGTCGATGGTGTTCGTGGAGAACATGTCCCGTTTCAGGTGGTCGTTACCGCCGATCATGAAGATGTGATCAACGTGACGCTGTCGGCATCCGATCTGGAAGACGGCCACAAGTCGTTTGCTGCGAAGAACGTCGATCTGTTCTTCGAGCACCTAATCAAGATTTACGCTCCCAGTGGCCGGCACGGAAAGCGAGGCTACTGGCCGGATGCATTGGTGCCGCTGACAGATCCGTTCACACTGCGGGCCGACAAGAAACACAAGCGACGTACACTTCAAAATCAACCAATTTGGGTTGAGATGAATATTCCCCGGAATCAACAACCTGGGACGTATCGCGGTACGATTGAAGTCGCTAGCGAACGAGGCCAGCTGGAAACGCTGAGGGTCGAACTAACGGTGTGGGATATCGAGCTTCCGGAGAAGCGGCAGTTCGTGGCCAACATCGGGCTCTGGGACAAGGACCTGGCCGAAGTCTACGATCTCGATCCCGAAAGCGACGAGTACCGTCGCCTCCATTTGAAGTACACCGAGTTCTTTCTCAACCAACGATTCGATCCTCGTATCGAACCGGGCTGGCAAGGACGCTTTGAAGGCGGGCAGTACGTCATTCGCGACGAGCATCCCGATCTGGAGCGTCTCTTCTTGCAGCACGATCGGGCACAGTATCTTGTGTCGCCGGTACCTGATGCCGAGCGTCGTGGTCTAAGTGGCAACCAGCTTCAGCCCGAGTATAAGGAGCTGGTTCAGGCTCACTGTCAGCAAGTGATCGATCGTGCCAAGCAAAAAGGATACTTTGATCGCCTGGTGTTCCTGACACCGGTCGATGAACCGAATGCTGAGAGCGAGTATCGCTCGGTGCGTGCTTGGGCCGATGCGATTCGTCCGCTCGATCCGAACGTCAAACTCGCCGTCACGGAACAGCCGGCCGAAGAGGATCCTAGTTGGGGAACCTTGGTGGGCCATGCCAACGCTTGGATCATCAACGGAAACTACGTATTCGACGATCCTGGTTCGATTCTCGAACGCAAACGCGCCGGTGACCACGTCACGTGGTACATCAGTTGCGATCAGCTCTACCCTCAGCCAAACGTTTTCATTGATCGAGAGGCGGCCGATCCTCGCATGGTCGCGTATATCACCTGGCGTTATCAGCTGGACGGAATCCTTTACTGGACCAGTAACTACTGGCGTGAGGTGAAGGACCCCTGGATCGATGCCGCTTGTTGGAAGCGATCGTTCTGCAATGCTCCCGCTTCAGGCGAGGGTTCGCTGATCTATCCTGGGCATCTCGTCAAGCAATACACGGGCCAAGCGAATGTCGACGGTCCGGTCAGCAGTATGCGTCTGGCCTTGCTCCGCGAAGGGATGGAAGAACTCGAATTGCTCGGTCTCCTCCGAGAACTTGGTGGACAGACCGTGGCTGATGAAATCGTGGCCTCGATCTGCCGCGATATTCGCGACTTTTCTCGCGATCCCAACGAGATCGCTGCGGCTCGCAGCGAGATCATCCGAGAGATTCTCAAGCGGCAGTAGTGCCGGTCAGGTGAGCGGCCTTTGAGCTTCCGTCGTTTGTGATCGTGCTAGCGAGCGATTTCGTGCTGCGCCGGTCCATCGGAAACCATTGAGATGTATCTAAGGACGCAACGCTTTTTGTCACCTGGCCTGCGGAAACGGATCCATTCCTTGCAAGCGAGGCCCAGGAATGCGAAACTGCGAAGGTTCGGGTATGTCCTGAGACAGCCGGGATCGGGTCAGGGGATGGCACTAGGAAACAACAGGAATCGGAGAAGGTGAATTATGCGAATTAGATTGACGGCTTCGCTCGCATTGGTGTTCTTGTTCTTGACCTCGCAGGTCAGTCTCGCGGATGACTACAAGGAGTTAACGGGAACGTGGAACATCACTGCGGCAGAATTTGACGGGACGGAGATACCGGTCGACTCGTTTCCATACGACGCGATTGTCATTAAGCGTGGGCAGCTGATTTTCATGTCGAAGGGAAATGAGGCTACCAAGAGCAAGCTGAAGCTAAACACATCAGTATCGCCCAAACAGATGACATGGACTCTCGACGGCCAGGATCCGATGGACGTCATTTACGAGGTCAAAGAATCGAAGTTGCGGATTTGTTCTCAGTCCGTGAAGGATCCGGCGAAGAAGAAGATCACCGCTCCAGCAAGCTTCGAAACCAAAGGTCAGAAGAGTCTGTTGCTCGTCGCCGAAAAGGAATAGTAGCGACCCACATCTTCTGGTGGCCGTTATCTTCTGATCGCCATTGCCTTGTGACCAATTCGTAAGCCGAGGAACCATTGATGAAATTTCGCGGGAGTGTCGTTGCATTCGTTGTCTCGTTGGTGTTCGCTGCGATGTCGACGGCCAGTTCGCTCGGATTGGAAATCGGCACCGCCGACACGCCGGCGGCCGATTCGAAGAAAGAGGATAGCCAAGGCGAGGAGAAGTGGATCCAGCTCTTCAACGGCAAGGACCTTACCGGCTGGACGGCCAAGATCACCGGCTACGAACTTGGCGACAACTACGCCGATACCTTTCGCGTTGAGGATGGCGTGTTGAAGGTCGTCTACGAGAAGGATAAGTACAAATCCTTCGACGGCCGCTTCGGACACCTGTTCTACGAGAAGCCATTCTCAAATTACATCTTGCGGGCCGAGTATCGCTTCGTCGGTGAGCAGTGCGCTGGGGGGCCTGACTGGGCCTGGCGCAACAGCGGGCTGATGCTGCATGGCGAAGATCCCAAGAACATGACGAAGGATCAGAAATTTCCGGCTTCGATCGAGGTGCAGCTGCTCGGTGGCAAGAAGGCGGGCGATCGCCCGACGGCCAATCTTTGTACGCCTGATACCGATGTGGTGAAGGACGGCCGCTTGCTCAAGACACATTGCATCAATAGCGACAGCGAAACCTACCGCGATGATCAATGGGTATCCGTTGAGATCGAAGTCCGTGGGAACAAGTCATTTATCCATCGCGTAAACGGCAAGAAGGTGCTGGAATACACCAAGCCGCAGCTCGACGATGGTACCCTGCTCTCCGAGGGGACGATTTCCGTGCAGTCGGAAAGTCACGGCATCGAGTTCCGCAAGATCGAACTTCGCGAACTGGACGACTGACGGGAATACATGCTTACAACGCTTCTCGGGCTGCTGGCCGAGGGCGGCGAGACTGCCTACGACCAGGCGTATTTCCGCTGTCTCCGGTAGCCGTGAAGTCTTAGCGTTCCGTCTCGAAGAATGTCGAGCACGCTGTAGCCGTTGTTCTCCTTGCCGTTCCCTTCGACCATCGCGACCAGCGTCGTGTAATGAATGCCTTGAATTTCGCGGTAGTCGTTCTTGTGGCTGTGCCCCTGGAATATAGCCACCACGTTCTGGGCATCTTGAAATAGCTTGCGAACCGTGGGGGCATTACGCACTCCATAGGCGCCCGCTACATCCAGCCGCTGGTGCGCGAACACGATCGTCGGCCGAGTGTTCTCCTGGAGGTCGGCGGCCAACCACTCAAGTTCCGCCGCGGGAATGTTGGCGTCGGTCCATTTAAAATTCTTGCGGCCATAGGGTTTACCGTCACTGCGAAAGCAGGAATCAAGAACGATGAAGTGGTGGCCGCCCGCGTCGAATGAATAATATGATTTCTCTTGACCGACACCACCGAGGAATTCCTTCTTCGTGAGCGTGTCGACACAGTGGTTTCCTAGCACGTAGTGCTTCTTGCCTGGCAGTTCTTGGAACGGCGTTTGGATTTCACGCAAGTATCGCTTCTCGACATCAACAGAATCCGCGGCGTCGATGAAGTCGCCAAGCTCGACGACCAGGTCTGTCTTGTCGCGACGAAACTGCATCGCTGCTTCCGCCAACTTGGCTGTCGTCTGGCGGTAGTGCCGGCTTCCCTTCGTTGGCTTGTCCGCATAATGCAAGTCGGTAACCAGGCCGATGCGCAGGATCGGCCTGGTCGTGCAGTTTGTGTCGTCGCCGGCTTGCGCGAGCGACGTGTGCGTGGCACTGGCACCAAACAAGAGCAGCGTGCTGCCTTGCAGCATGGCGCGTCGGCTAAGACGCACATTCTGGTTCGGTTTTGTATTTGACAAGAAGATCCTCCGGCGACGGCGGCGGGAGCTTGGTCGTGTGTCTTGGCAGGCTGTGAGACGTTCGCTCCCCGCCTTTTTCCATTCTATTCGGGGCTACTCGTGACGCTCAATTCGCCAGCAGTTGTCGTACGCTTCCATGCCGATGTGGGAGTAGAACTTTTCCGCAGCCGGGGCCGCGTGCAGCACGAGGCTCGTTTCGTAGCCGGCCGCCTTGTGCGTTTGTGCCACGAGTTCGCGGCCGATTCCTTGCCCCTGGAATGCTTCGTCGACCGCCAGATCGGAGAGAAATGTGCAGAAACTGAAGTCGGACACGGCCCGAGCGATGCCGACGAGAAGCCCCTCCGAATCCCGCGCAGTGACCACGATATCTGCATTCTTAATCATTCTCGATAGACGCTCGCGTTTTGCCATGGGGCGTCGCTCGGCCAAGGTGGACCGCCCTAGTACGTCAGCGAACTCGTCGACGCTCAGATTCGGTTCAATCGTATATGCAATGCTCACGTGTCCTCTCGCAGCTCGTTGAGTAGTTCCCGCTTCTCTTCTTCACCGAGATCACGCCAGTCTTTTCCTCCCAAACCCGCAGCCAGGCTCCAGAGGAGATTCAGCGTCACTTGCGGATGCCTCTGCTTGACGATCCGATAAGCGGCCACCGGGCCGAGGCGTGACAAATCGGCGATCGTTAGCACGCCCGCCTCACGAAGCCACGGAGCGCTGGCCTCGCCCAGATTTCGCAGATTGCCGATAGGCTCGCTCATGTCGTGTTCGTTATGCGAGAAACCGACGTCGGCGAACTTGGCTTCCGACTCCTCTAGGTGACGTCCCGTGGCGGTGTGGATGACCACGGCCTGATTCTTGCCGGCGCTCTGCACCTTTCGCACCCCGTGGCCAAAGTGTTTTAGCCGCCGACGAGCCTGACTGGCTCCGACATTCACAAACAGATGCTCACCCTTCACTTCACCCATAAAACACCGCTAGCCAGATCGTTGGTTCGTCTGGTGTCGTCCAGGCGACCCGGTGACGCCGATGGGCAGGAATGTTGACGTGATCGCCCGCTTGTAACTCAACCGAATCGTCCTTCCCTTCAAACTCTAGCCGGGCCGCACCTTGGAGTACCACGACCCATTCATGTTCTTCTTGGTCGTACCAGAAGCCGTCCGGCGAACGGTGGCCGTGCGAAGTGATCCGCTCCACACGGACGCCGTGTCCGTTAACGAGTATGTCGGTTACCTCTTCCGGCAGTGCCGCCTGCACATCAAAGAGGTTCTCCGGCAATTTCGCTGGCTCGTTCATTCGTTCGTGTCAGTTTTTTGGGGATCGTCTTTTCCCTTGGCGTCAAGCAGCTTCTTGGTGAGCGTCTTCACCGTCGCTGCCTGGTCTGCGTGCTCGAATAGATTCACATTCTCTCCCGGATCCGCCGCATGGTCGAAGAGCATGTGAATGAATGGCGTGCCTGCTTCATCTCGATACTGCGTGAAGCGGTGTCGGTCGGTGCGAATCGTATCGCCGCTGCGGTAACGGCCAATCGCCGCCGATTTCCACTTCAGGGTGGGATTCTTCATCAGCGGTACAAAGCTCTGGCCCTCGAGGTGCTTGGGAAGTGGCAGACCGGCCAGTTCGCAGAGCGAAGGGTAAATGTCGATGAACTCGGTCAATGCCGGCGTCTTCTTGTTACCCTCGATGGCGGGAGCCTTGACGATCAAAGGAGCGTGCATGGAGACGTCGAAGCAGCTGTGTTTGCACCACAGGGTGTGCTCGCCCAGATTCCAGCCATGATCGCCCCACAGAACGACAATTGTGTTGTTGGCTAATTCGAGGCGGTCGAGCGCCGCGAGTAGCTTGCCAACTTGGGCGTCGGTGAAGCTTGTGCAGGCGTAGTAGCCGTGGATCAGCTTGCGAGCGGCTTCGTCCGAGAGCGGACCTTCGTGCGGAATCCCGGCATAGGCTCGCAGTTCACCCCAGGTATGAATTACGCGTGGGTCGACGTCCTTGGGTGGATGATAGTTGTTCGGCAGCTGAATCTTGTCCCGATCGTAGAGGTCCCAGTACTTCTTTGGAGCCACGAACGGCAAGTGCGGCTTGTAGAAACCAACGGCCAAAAAGAACGGCTCATCGGCCTTAGCAAGTCGCTCCATATCGGCGATCGATTTCGTCAGCACGTGCCCATCTTCATACTCCTCGTCGGCGACATCGGCATTCTCAACGGCCGGACCGCGGCGCCACGACTTCTCTTTCGATCGCTTCTCGTGCAGAGCCTGATTCTCCGGCATTCGATAGAGCGGAACTTCATCCGGAACCCAGGCTGGTTCGGACCAGCCAACAGCACTGTCTTCGGCATGATGGAACACCTTGCCGTTGGAGATCGTCGTGTAACCGTTGTTCTTGAAGTGCGTGTTGAGTGTGGTTGCACCAGGGGCGTCGCGCTCCGCCCAGGTGAGGTAATCGGTGAATCGGTTTCGAGCTGGTCGTATTCCGGTCATCAGGCTAGCTCGTGAAGCTCCGCAGGTAGGGACCATGCAGTAGGATCTTTCGAACAGCGTGCCTTCGGCTGCGAGGCGATCGATGTTCGGCGTGTGCATCGAATCGAGCCCGTAGCAACCTAGCTGTGGTCGCAAGTCGTCGACGGCGATGAACAGCACGTTGGGGCGGTCGTTCTCCGCGCAAGCGTTCGATGGAGCCAGGGACACCCACAGAAGAAGTAGGCTCAAACTACGGAGGACGATGGAAAGACGGTGTCGCCGGATCATAGGGGGCTCCTTGGTTTCTCGTCATTCTATCGCTCGCAAAGCCGAGTATCGAGTGCGGCGGCGAGGCGATAGAATCGGCCGTAGCGATGTGCGTTTTCTTAAGTAGGTACCCCTTTGCTGATGAGCTGTACGCTTGAACGAATGACGGAGACGTTGGCGGTCTGCCGCTTGGCAGCCGATGCCGATGCACCCACTTGGGCTTCTGGAGAATTCGTTTGTGTAACACGAACGCCTGACGAGTTGTCGATTGTTTGCCCCGAAGGGAACATCCCAGAGGACACGCCGGCGGAGCGGGGCTGGTCGGCTCTCCGCGTGGCGGGGCAGCTCGACTTTTCTTTGGTCGGTGTGTTGGCCGGACTCACCGCGACTCTTGCAGAGGCCAGAATCAGCGTGTTTGTCATTTCCACTTACGACACGGACTATCTGCTTGTGAAAGAGGCCGACTTTTCTGCCGCAGAACAGGCCTTGGTGCGTGCCGGGCATACCGTCAAGCATGCCAGCTAATCTTCGCCCAGCTCTTCAACTCGACTGCTGAGAGTGCCCTTGGCCAATCGGGAGACAATGCGGTCGCCGACGCTTAGGTCCGCCGCATTGCGAAGCGGCTCGCCCGTTTCCGCACGCTGTGTCAAGCTGTAGCCGCGGCCAAGCACCGCCAGCGGGCTGAGCGATTCCAATTGGGCACTGAGCATGCTCATTCGCTGACGGGAGCTGGAAAGGAGCTGTCGAGTCGCTCGCTCTTGGCGCCCACCGAGTTCATCAAGATGACGGGCCAGATTGTGCAGCCGTTCGTAGGGGGCTCGCAATACTCGCCGCTCGGCCAGGCTGTCGAGACGTAATCGGGCTTGCACGGCGCGACTACGCAGAGCACCGGCGAGCCGGGTACGAAGTGTGCCTAAGGCCGCCTCAACATCGACCGCGGATGGCACGACTAGTTCGGCTGCCTCACTGGGAGTTAGAGCTCGTACATCAGCCGCCAAATCGGCCAAAGTGACGTCGATTTCGTGACCAACGCCGGAGACAACCGGAATCGGCGAGGCGTGAATCGCGCGGACCACGACCTCTTCGTTGAACGCCCACAAGTCTTCCAGGCTGCCACCACCCCGGGTCACGACCAGCGTGTCGATTCGCGTCGAAAGATTTCCGGCGGTCTCGACGGCGGCTGCGATTTCCTCGGCGGCTCCGTCACCTTGAACACGAACCGGCAAAATGATCACCCGCACGCCGCTCCAGCGTCGCCTGAGCACTTGGAGGAAGTCTCGCACGGCCGCACTGGTGGGGCTCGTCACCACGGCGATCGTCCGCGGGAAGATCGGCAATCGTCGTTTTGTGTCGGGATCGAACAACCCTTCCGCGGCCAGTTTGGCTTGTAGCTGACGAAGCTTTTGCTCGAGCGAGCCGAGTCCCAGCGGTTGGATATTGCGAATAACCAGTTGGTAGCTGCCGCGCGGGGCGTAGACGTCGATGTTGCCTTGGCAGACGACTTCCATGCCATCCTTGAGATCGAAGTTGAGTTTCGAAGCAGCCCCTCGCCAGATGACGGCCCGCATCTGAGCGTTCTCGTCCTTGAGCGTGAGATAGCAGTGGCCGGATTGAGGGCGAGAGAAGTTCGAGATTTCACCACTCACCCAAACCGAGGGGAATTCACCCTCGAGCAGATCCTTGATCTGGCCAGTCAGTTCCGAGACGCTTAGCGGCGCCGATTCGTCGTCGACGTCGTGCGAGTCGCTCATGGGGTCGTGCGAGTCGCTCATGGGTAGGTCGGAAAAGCTCATGTGTGTGTTGGTCCGTACCCGCGGAGCCTTACCCGGCCACTTCCTCGTATGCTGCCACGAGGGCCTCGGCGAATTCAGGATCGTTCACGTGGAGCGGCAAGCGTCGGATCTGTCGCGTTTCGGTCACATCGAGAGTCTTCTCAAATTCTTCGAACAAGGCCGCATCGGCTTCCGCGTCGTAGAAGACTTGGCCTTCGGCGTCGATCATAGAAACGCCCTTTTCTGGAATCAGCACCAACACCGGGGCGGTCGAGCGGTTCAATTTGCTCGTGATCCAACGGGCAATCTCACGACATTCATCCGGGGTCGTCCGCATGAGCGTGACCTGCTCGTTGTGAACGTGGAGGAACCGGTCGTTGAATTGCTCAGGCACCGATTCGCGTGGGCCGAAGTTGACCATGTCGAGGGCGCCGAGGCTAACCACGTAGGGAACCTGTTTTTCAATGATGGCGTCAATTCGCATGGGGCCGGCCGTCAGTACGCCGCCGACCACTTCATCGCAAACCTCGGTGGTGGTGATGTCGAGCACGCCACCGATCATGTCGCTCTCGACAAGCTTTTCCATCGCCTGACCACCAGTCCCAGTGGCGTGGAAGATCAGGCACTCGTAGCCTTTCTCGTCCAGAATCTTGCTAACGGCCGTGACGCAGGGAGTGGTGACGCCGAACATGGTCATCCCGAGCGCCGGACGATCACCAGCGTCTTCGACTGTGCCTGTCGCCATGCCAGCGATGGCATTCGCCGCATTGGCGAGGACCGTCCTGGAAACGCGGTTCAAGCCCGCCACATCGACCACAGAATACATCATGGTGATGTCGCAGCTTTCGACGTACGGCTTGGTGTTGCCGCTGGCAACGGTCGAGACCAGCACCTTGGGCAAGCCAATCGGCATGGCTCGCATGGCATACGACGCGACGGCCGTTCCTCCGCTACCGCCGATGCTAACGAGTCCGCCAACCTTGCCGGCGACCACTTCCGATTGCAAGAACGCCGCCAGGGCGCGACTAATCGCGGTAACCGCTTCACCACGGTCGGTATAACCGAGTGCCGCGTCGGCGCCGTCGGGATGAAACTTGGCGATTTCCTCACGCGAGACGTCTGGCGTCACCGTCGGCGGCCCCTGCGTGCCAACGTCGCAGAGGATGACCTCGACGCCGCGAGCTCGAGCACATTCGGCCACGTAGGCGATCTCTTCGCCCTTGGTATCCATTGTCGCAATCGCGTAAACGGCTTTTCCGGCCATTTGCAGCTCCCTCGGTGATGTGCCCAACAGTTAACGGAATCCCGACAACAAAGCGATGAAAGCTGACTACTTCTTCAGCTTGATTCCCTTGAACTGTTTGACCTGATCGCGAATGGCAATTTCGGTCGGCAGACGCTCCATGCTGCTGGCACCATAGAAACCGTCGATGCCGTCAACACGTTCGATCACGTACTGCGCGTCGTTGGGCATTGCGATCGGTCCGCCGTGGCAGAGCACGATCACATCGTCACGCACACTCTTGCTGGCGTCGACGATTGCCTTGACCCGTTCGACCGAATCGTCCAGCGAGTTGGCCGTGTCGACACCGATCGTGCCGCCGATGGTGCAGCCCATGTGGGCCACGATAATGTCGGCACCCGCTTCGGTCATCATCTTCGCTTCGTCGGTGTTGAACACATACGGCGTGGTGAGCATGTCCATCTCGCGAGCCAGGGCGGTGATGTCGACTTCGAGCTGGTAGCTCATACCGGTTTCTTCACAGTTCTGGCGGAAGTCGCCAGTCAAAAGACCCACCGTCGGGAAGTTTTGAATGCCGGCGAAACCGAGTTCCTTGAGTTCGGACAGGAACAGCTTCGGCATCATGAAGGGATCGGTTCCGCAGACACCTGCGAGCACCGGCGTCTCTTTCACGACCGGGATCACCTCGTAGGCCATCTCCTTAACGATCTGGTTGGCATTGCCGTACGGCATCAGTCCGGAGAGCGAACCACGACCAGCCATGCGATAACGACCGGAGTTGTAGATGACAATCAAGTCGATGCCACCGACTTCCTCGAACTTGGCCGAAATACCGGTTCCGGCACCGCCGCCGATGATCGGCTCGCCACGGGCGATCTGTTCACGAAAACGTTTCAGGATTCCCGCACGCGAATTGTCGTTGCTCATGATGATTGGCTCTCTGTTTCTAGATGGATGGACAGTTATTGATGGATGGGGCGTGGCCGTTATCTGTGGCGAACTTTCTCTCCGCCGCGACGGCATGGCCTTCTTGGTAGGTCCCTGGAAGCGGGTCATTATGACAGGAACGGACCGGCGTTCAACACGGTGGAACATCGGCCAATTGAACGATTCGCCCTGCGGAATGTCGGGCATTGGGGCGATCGCGGTTCTGGCCGATTACGGCACCCAATGCGGCAATTGTCCAGGCGGTTTGCCGGCGTGCTGCCATGGAGCGGTGGGAAACGCTTACCGAGTCCCAGAGGCCCCCCGGGAGCCCGTCCGTGAGGTCCGCGGATGGCGAGTATTCCGCCGCGAGAACGGTCCCTGGTCGGTCGCGGCGGGCCTCCGCAGAAAGAAGGTTATGCCGGCTGCAAACGGTGTGGCGTTGGCGAAACGTTGTGAAATCGACTGCCTGTGTCGCGATTTGTGCACATTCGACAGGCAGCACCCGCACACCCATAAATGACTTCGCAAATCGAAAAAGGAAAACTTTGTCGATCTGGTTGTATCGGCTGTTTGGGCGGACTACAGTGTTGATAGTAGGGGCAGGCTGCCGTATGCCTGTCCTGACATATTCGCCCGCCATCGGAGTGAGCGATTGGCCGAGAGTGCAGTCGGCCGAACAGCACAAGGTAGTCGAGGATCACATCATGAATCGCACACTAGTATCTTGCATTGCCGTTTTCTTTCTCTTGGTTGGCGTCGCCATGATGGGTGGTAGCCAGCAGGCCGTGGCCGGCCATGGTTGCCACGGTTGTTCTTGCAGTTGCAGCTGCTACTGCAGTGGTTCGTGCAGTTGCTTCTGCTCTTGCTACTCGGGTTGCTACTGCTATGGTTCGCACTGGCGAGCCCGTCGCGCCTGGCGTTGGAACCGTTGCCACGGTTGCTATGGTTGTCACGTCAGCTGCCATGGTTGCTATGGTTGCTCGGCCTACTACGGATGCAGCTGCTCCTGCTCGTGTAGCTGTTCCTGCAGCGGCACGGTCATCGAGAGCGAACCCGTTCAAGAAGATCCCGCCCCCGTGGTGGAAGAGACCGCTCAGGCAAGCACTGGCGCGATCAACGTCAGCGTTCCTGCCGAAGCAAAGATTTACATCAACGATCGTGAAACGACCACCGAAGGCGCCGATCGTCGGTACGTCTCCCGTGGTTTGAAGAACGGTGTTCGCTACGCCTACGAAGTGCGTGCCGAGCTCGATGGCCAGGTTCAAACCCGCGTCGTCAGCCTGCAGGCCGGTCGTAGCGCTCGCATCGCGTTCGATTTCGATTCGACGGAACCGCGAACCGCCTCGGCGGCTGCCGCCGTCAAGACGAGACTCACCGTGAATGTGCCGGAAGACGCCAAGGTCAACTTGGCTGGAACCCCGACCCAGTCGCAAGGTGAGACCCGCAGCTTCACCACGTCGAAGCTCAGCGAAGGTCAATCGTGGAAAAACTACACGATCACGGCGAGCATCGTTCGCGATGGCAAGACCGTCACCAAGCAGAAGACGATCGAACTCGCCGCTGGTGAGGATCGTGAAATCAGCTTCGAATTCGACGACGCTCGTGTCGCCCAGGCGATCAATCGCTAGTCGATTCGATTCCAACTAGTAATTCAAGGCGGCGCAGCCCGGATGCGGGTTGCGTCGCCTTTTTTTGTGGCGGTTGACGCTCGTTTCGATGTCTCCCGTCCTGCCAATGGGGGTCGCGGAACCACCACCTCTCCCCATGCGACCGCTCGCTTCGATTCGATACAATGAATCCGGAGCCGGCGTCCATTTCAGCCCGCTTGCGTTCCACTGAATCCTTCTCCCTATTGTGACCATGCCTGAAGCCCCTTCAACGGAGCGTCAATCGACGGCCGCGGACCGCCTCTCGCTCCGTCGTGCGCTCTCGAATGCGACGCCAGAGTTGCAGCAGCTGGCTGGCTACGAGCCGCTCACCTTGTGGGAGCACGACACGGCGGCACTGCCGGAGACGTTGCGGATGCTGCGCCAGCATACGCGACACTTCGCACAGCAGCAGATTGCGCCACGAGCGCTAGCTGCCGACCTATTCCCCCACGATCGCGATGTTGAGAACGAAGTTCTCGCTGCCGCGTTCGCCGCGGGATTGTTTGGCAATCAAGTACCCGTGGCTGCTGACGGAGCCGCCACCTGTGGGAAAGAATCACTGTCGCTTGATGATTTTCCGCTAGCCTGGAGCGCCTCGATTCGTTCCGAAGAACTTGCCGCGGCCTGTGGTGGATGGGCGTTGTTGTTGGCAGCCCATGCGCTGGGGGCGACCCCGCTAGTTCTGTCCGGCGATCGAGCCGCCATGAAGCGAGTATTTGAAAAGGCCAAAGCCAAAGGCGCCAGCGGGCAGCCATATCTGTTCGCCTACGCCATCACAGAACCGGCCGCCGGCTCGGACGTCGAAGACAGCGCCGGAGCAAGCGACGCTCGGCCGACAACGGTCGCTCGCCGAACGGAGGGTGGCTGGCTGCTAAACGGTCGCAAAGTATTTACCTCCGGTGGGGACATCGCCGACGCGGTGATGGTGTTCGCCGCTCTTGAAGAAGACGGGGCCCCCGCGAGTTTTAATACCTGGACTTGCTTCATGGTCGAACGGGACTCTTCCGGATTCGCTCGCATCCGCAATGAGGAGAAAATGGGACAACGGGCCTCGGCGGCGACCGAATTGGAGCTTAGCGACGCTTTCGTGCCGGACGAGAACGTCATCGGTGGTTTGCGGCAGGGCTGGGCGCTGAATTTGGCCACGCTCAACGTCTCGCGCATTCCGGTGGCGGCCATCGCACTCGGGATCGCTCGCGGAGCCATGGAGGCGGCCATCGAATTCGCGTGTCGGCACCGCATCGCGGGTGACCCGCTTATCGAGCGGCAAGAGATTCAGCTGCAAATCGCGGGCATGATCGCACAAACCGGCAGCATGCGAGCGACCATCTGGGAGCACGCTCGCCGCCCCGTACCCACGCAGACGGCCGCGTCGCTTACCAAGGTTAGCTGTAGTGACGCCGCCTTACGGATTTGCGAATCGGCGATGCTGCTATTGAGCAATCATGGAGTGTTGCATCAATACGGTGTCGAAAAGGCGCTCCGTGACGTCCGGCTCACGCAGATCTACGAGGGGACCAACGAGATCAATCGCCTGGCGATCATCGAGGATCTTCGGAGCACGTTCACGAACAGCAGCGAAGGCGAGGTGGCGGAGGCGTTGTCGCGATGACGGTGCCGCCTAGCAGCGAGTCTTTCTTCGACGTGCCGCGTCAAAACGCGTCGACGTCCGTCGGTGATGTTGAATTGCCAATTCTCTACTTCGACGGTTTCTCCGGCACAGCTCTGTTCGATGTTGATCCGGCCGTAGCTCGGGAAGTGTTGGCCACATTCTTAATGGAGACTCCGGCCGAAGCAGATTTGACCTTCCTGCCGGTCCAGCGCGAAGGCACTGCCACTGCCGCAATTACCTTCTACGACTATCGCGACACGAGCATCGGACCTTATCGCGAGGTCGCGCTCGCGCTGCTGGTCGTGCCCCGGCGGATCGCGACAGGCGATGAGTTAGGAAGGGGCGACGCTATGACAGGAAGCGACGCGAAGCCCGGTTTCTGCATTCTCGATCTGCCCGTCACAACGCCGCTGGCAGAAGCGGCCGGGCGCGAACTTTGGGGTTACCCCAAGTTTCTGGCCGGCGTTGACGTCGATGTGGCGGACGGTTGTGACTTTCGAGGTCAGCTTCGTGACGAGCGAGGCGATGTGATTCTCGAACTCGCAGGCAGGGCAGGGGAAAGCACTGGCGAAACGAAAGAAGGCCGCGACGTGGTGACCTATTCCAGCCAGGCTCAAGGACAAGAATCTGACATGCAACTCCTTAGTACAACAATCACCACGGCTTGCGACTACACAGCGCTCCTGCCGGGCACCCTCGCGCTTCAAGTCGGCGAAAGCAAACATCCGATGGCGACGAGGTTACGAGAGCTGGGCCTTGGCGGAAGAACGCCGCTTCGCTGGCAAACGACCAGTACGTTTCGCGCTCGCCTGCCTCTGGGACAAGTGGTCGATTGAGTGGCTCACTGAGTAAACGGATTGCCAGGGCGGCTCTTGCGTCGTTCAACAGACCATAGAAACGCTTTGACACCTACCAAAAAGTGTGCGTTGCGGCTCCATTTTTCGCATTTGACACCGCGTATAACCTGACAATCGGCATCGATTGGCCACATCGCAAGAATTGACATTTGGGGCGTTTTTCGGGTAACATAAGTCGAGTGACAACGGGTGTTTGCATCGCCTGCGGCTCGTCTGTCCGCCCACCTGCGGAAAGAATTCCGCACCCGGCGCCAATCTCCAATCGATCGGCTCGACGGTAATCACGCACGACTGACTTGCCATCGACCGTTTAATACGCGGAGTCTGGTAGCCCTGCCTCAACACGATCCGTTCCTAGATACGGAAACATCGGAACCGCGGAGAATTACGCTATGACGCGGCGCGTTCGAATATGGATAACTGGAATCAGCGGTCTCTTCGCCTTGATTGCTCTGGGCCAGGGCGGTCAAGCCGGAGAATCGCTTGATACCAGTGGTCTTCCTCCAGCGGCGACCGACAAGGTCGACTTCGTCAAGCATATTCAGCCGCTGCTGCGTGCCCGCTGCTACTCCTGCCACGGTGAGGAGGACAGCGAAGGCGGACTCAGGCTCGATCTGAAGGCCGCGGCATTTGAAGGTGGCGACAGTGGAGTGGCGTTCGAGGCCGGCAACAGTGCTGACAGCCGATTGATTCATTTCGTTGCTCGCCTGGACGAAGACGAAGCGATGCCGCCTGAAGGCGAGGGTTCCCCGCTTTCGACTGAACAAGTCGCAATGTTGCGTGCCTGGATTGATCAGGGAGCCGAGTGGCCAGACGGTGCCGACGGCGATGCCAAGTTGCGTGGTGCGGATCACTGGGCGTTTCAGCCGATCGTCGCCCCTGAGGTTCCTCAGCTGAACAACGACTGGGTGCGGAATCCGGTCGATGCCTTTGTGCTGCGTAAGCTTCAGGCCGAGAAGGCCGCCCCGTCGGCCGAAGCCCCACGTCGGGTGCAGATTCGCCGGCTCTATCTCGATCTTGTAGGGCTTCCTCCATCGCCTGAGGAGTGGGCCCGCTGGATGAACGATGACCGCGACGATTGGTACGAACAGCTGGTTGATCACTTGCTGGCCTCGCCCCACTTTGGGGAACGTTGGAGCCGACCTTGGTTGGACGTGGCTCGCTACGCCGATAGCGACGGTTTTGAGAAGGATCTTCCCCGCCCGCACGCCTGGCGATGGCGTAACTGGGTGATCGACGCGATCAACGCCGACATGCCGTTCGATCAGTTTACGATTCAACAGTTGGCTGGCGATTTGCTTGCGGATCGCACGACGGAACAGCATGTGGCGACCGGTTTCCACCGCAATACGCTCGTGAATCGCGAGGGGGGCGTCGACGCGGAAGAGGATCGCGTTAAGCGAACGGTCGACCGCACCAATACGCTAGGTAGTGCCTGGCTCGGCATGACCGTCGAGTGTGCCCAATGCCACACGCACAAATACGATCCGATCACGCAGCGTGAGTTCTACGGGTTGTACGCCTTTTTCAATAGTTTGGAAGAGCCGAACATCGCGGCCCCTTACCCTGACGAAGTTGCAAAGTACAACGTTGCCAAGGCGGCATTCGACAAGAGCCATCAGAAATATCTCGACGCGATCGACGAGTACCGCGCCACGAAACTGGTCGCGGCTCAAGACGCGTGGGAGAAAGAGCAAGCCAAGCGACCGGCCGAGTGGAACGTCATTGAGCCGACGCTGGCCAAGGCGGAATCGAATGCCACGATCACCGCCCAGTCGGACGGATCGATGCTGGTTAGCGGCAACTTGCCCTCTCGCGATATCTATCACGTTGAGGCAAAGATCGAACAGCCGCGAATCACGGCGGTGCGTCTAGAGGTCTTGCCGCACGAAAGCCTGCCTAAGAACGGCCCCGGCCGCGGCAACAACGGTAATATCCTGCTCAACGAATTCAAACTGTCGGTTCGCCCGGCCAATTCGACGGACAAGGCGGTCGAGGGTGACAAATCGGGAAGCATCAAGATCGCTTCTGCCCGAGCCGATTTCTTCCAGGCTCCTTACGGGCCGGACGGAGCACTCGTCGAGAATCGCGACGGTTGGTCGCTGCTGCCGCAGGTCGGACAGCGGCACGTCGCTGTGTTTGAGCTGGCCGAGCCGCTCGAAGAGGCCGATTCGTACGTGCTTGCGATCGAGATGAAGCAGCAATACGGCGGAGCCCGCACCATTGGCCGTTTTCGCCTATCGCTAACTGACCGCGATGAAGAGGTCGAGTTCGACGCAATCTCCAGCCGCATTACCGACATCATTCACACACCGGTCGATGAACGTACGGCCGAACAGGCCAGCGAGTTGCTCGAATACCACGCCTTGCTCGACGAAGGTCTTGTCGCTCTGCATCGCGAAGAAGTGGCTCACGACGCGACCGCGCCGCCCGATCCCGCCACGCTGACACTGGCCCAGGTTGTGCGGCAACAAAAGATGCCTCGAAAGACGCACGTGCAGATTCGCGGTGACTTCCTCAGGCCCGGTGCCGAGGTGCAAGCTGGCACGCCTGAGATCTTGCCGGAGATTAAGGTTCGTGGCGAACAGCCCGACCGCCTTGACCTGGCCAACTGGCTGCTGGCACCCGAGCATCCGCTAACGGCCCGCGTTGCGGTGAATCGCATCTGGCAGCAGTACTTTGGCCAAGGTATCGTTCCCACTGGACACGATTTTGGTACCCAGGGCGATCCGCCCTCGCACCCCGAGTTGCTCGATTACCTGGCGAATCGTTTCCGCGAAACCGGCTGGCAGGTCAAAGCCCTGCATCGCCTGATCGTAACGTCGGCCACTTATCGTCAATCGTCACACGCCCGAGCCGACCTGGCAGAACGCGATCCCTATAACACTTGGCTGGGGCGTCAGAATCGCCTGCGAGTGGAGGCCGAAATCGTTCGTGACCTGGCGCTAACGGTGAGTGGTTTGCTGCATACTGAAATTGGTGGTCGCAGTGTTCGTCCGCCGCAGCCGAAGGGAATCGACGCCCTCGGTTACGCCAACAGCGTGAAGTGGGAAACCAGCGAAGGTAAGGATCGCTACCGCCGCGGGCTCTACACCTTCTTCCAGCGAACGGTCCCGTATCCGATGTTGATGACCTTCGACGCGCCGGACTCCAATGTCAGTTGTACGGCCCGCGATCGATCGAACACACCGATTCAGGCTCTGGCCCTGTGGAACGATCCGGTCTTCGTGGAGTGTGCCCAGGCCTTGGCTCGCCGGCTAACGCAGGAGGTAGCGAAGTCTTCGGCTGATGAATCAGAAACGCCAGGCTTGGTACGGCACGCGTTTGCGATTTGCCTGTCGCGCGAGCCGCGCGAAGACGAATTGGCCGATTTCGTAACTCTACATGACATCGTGTTGGGGCATTACGAGAAGGACTCCGAGGCAGCTGCCGCGGTCGCCGGTTCGCTCGACAAACCAGAGAACGTTTCCGATGCCGAGTTGGCCGCCGCCGTGACGGTCGCTCGCACCTTGATGAATCTCGACGAATTCATCACCAAGGAGTAACCACGCTATGGCGCTGCCTCTCGATCTGAACCGACGCAACTTCCTGGCTCACAGTGCCAACGGGGTAGGTGCCTTGGCCCTTGCTTCGATGCTCAAGGACGATGGCCTGTTGGCGGCGGAGCCTTCCGCCGATCCGCTCATGCCGAAGCTGTCGCACTTCGCACCCAAGGCCAAGAACTGCATCTTCATCTTCTTGGCGGGTGGGCCGAGTCAGATCGACCTGTACGATCCGAAGCCGAAGCTCGTTGAGCTCAACGGTCAGCCGCTCCCCGAGTCGATGACCAAGAACGTGCGGTTCGCCTTCATCAAGAAGGAATCGGCCAAGTTGGCCGGCAGCCCACGAAAGTTCAAAAAGCACGGTCAGTGCGGCATGGAACTTTCCGATCTGATTCCGCACCTGGCGACCTGTGCCGACGACATGACGCTGGTTCGCAGCCTTTATACGGAACAATTCAATCACCATCCGGCCCAACTGATGATGAACACGGGCGTGGGCCGTTTTGGCCGCCCCAGTATCGGTTCCTGGCTAACGTACGGTCTCGGTAGCGAGTCGCGTGATCTACCAGGCTATGTCGTGCTCACGGCCGGTCGCGGTAGCAGTGGCGGAACTTCCAACTGGAGCAGCGGCATGCTCCCCTCCAGCTACCAGGGCGTGCTGTTCCGCGGTCAGGGAGAACCGGTGCTAAACCTGGAAAACCCGCCTGGGGTAAGCCGCGAGCTACAGGAAGAGAGCCTCAAGGTAATCGCCCGCATGAATCAGCGGCGACTTCAGGAGTCTGGCGATGACGAAATTGCCAGCCGCATTGCGTCGTACGAACTGGCATTCCGCATGCAGGCGGCCGCTCCGGAGCTGATCGACCTGACCTCCGAAACGCAAAAGACGCGTGACGCCTATGGTGTCGATCGCGGTGAACCGGAGAAGATTGGCGAGCGTGGCGGCGGACCGGACGTGCACGCCTCGTTCGCCCGCAACTGCCTACTCGCACGACGCATGGTTGAGCGGGGTGTTCGCTTCGTGAACCTGTACCACGCTTCGTGGGACCATCACAGCGATTTGAATTCGGAACTGACCTACAACACCAGCGTGCTCGATCAGCCGGCTGCCGCTTTGATCAAGGACCTCAAAGAGCGAGGTCTGCTCGATTCAACGCTCGTGGTGATTGCTGGTGAGTTTGGCCGCACCCCGCTGGGCGAGAACCGCGATCCGGGCAAGCCGGTCACCGGACGAGATCATCACCCGTTCGCGTTCAGCGTGCTCATGGCCGGCGGTGGTATCAAGGCAGGACAGGTCGTCGGCAAGACGGACGAGATCGGTTGGTCGCCGGTCGAAGATCCGATTCACATGAACGACTTCCACGCCACGCTACTGCACGTCTTCGGGCTCGACCACCATAAGTTGGCCGTGCCCTTCGGCGGTCTCGATGTGCGACTGACGAACGTCGGCGGCAAGGTCGTGAAGAAGCTGCTGGCGTAAGGTGGCGTTTGGCGTTCGGAGTCGGAGCAAGCGATACGCGTCTCCCTACTACCCGTCCACCAGTTCCTGAGCCGTCAGTTTGAGCTGCTTCAGGTCGATCTTGCCCGTGCCTAGTAGCGGGAACTCTTCGACCTGGAAGAAGCTGTCCTGAGAGGGAATCCAGATCGGCGGTAGCCCGGCTGCGGTGAGTCCCTGGCAGAGATCCGCTGGCGTCTTGTCGATTGCCGCGTGCAGGACGATCAGTCGTTCGCCCTTCTTGGCATCCGGCACGGCAGTGACTACGACCTGGAGTTCTTCTTCCTCGCTTTCCGGGTCGACGAGCATGGCGGCCAGTTCTTCTTCGATGCGGATGTGGGGAACCATTTCGCCGCCGATCTTCGAGAAGCGGCTTTCCCGTCCGGTGATCTGAATGAATCCGTCGGAGTCGACGCGAGCCAAGTCGCCGGTGACATACCAACCATCGCGAATCACCTTGGCGGTCAGTTCCGGCTTGTGCAGATAACCCTTCATCACGTTGGGACCGCTGATCAGCAACATGCCCATTTCGCCCTGTGGCAGGTCTTCGCCTGTTTCCGGATGAACCGTCTTCGCACGTACGCCTGGCACCGGCCGGCCAACGGTTCCTTCACGCGCGCCAGAGTCTGGATCAGAAGGTGCCCGCGCTGGCGGAATGTTCACGGACGCTAGGGGCGAGAGTTCCGTGGTTCCGTAACCTTCGAGTGGGCGAATGCCAAACTTCTTCTCGAACGAATCGGCCAGTTCCTTGGGCAGTTTCTCGGCGCCGGTGACCAGTACATCCACGGCGGACAGTTGTTCCACTTCGCAGCGACGAAGCATACCCCGCAAGAAGGTCGGCGTTGTGAGCACGATCGAACATTTGTGCCGCCCGCACATCTTGCCGATCTGCTTGGCATCGAGCGGATTGAAGTGGTAGATGCCTTTGATATCGAGCCCTAGAACCGTCCACAGCGTGACCGTGAATCCGAATGAATGGAAGAAAGGCAGCACGCCGAGCAGCACATCTTCTTGGCGAAGGTGCACTATCTCGTCGACCGCAGTGACGTTACTCGCCACATTGCGCATCGTCAGTTGCACGCCCTTGGGCTCCCCGGTCGAGCCTGACGTGAAGATGACGGTAAAGACATCGTCGGGGTCACAAGTCGCCACGCCCAGTTGTCGGGCCAACAGCGGCAGCGGCGTCACATAAGTGCCGGTCGCGGCGGCGATCTTATCGGCCAGGGTCACCTTGTCGGCGAAGTCTTCCAGGTAGGTCAGTTTGGCGTCGATGGAGATCTCGCCACGCTCTTGCAGCTTCTCCATGAACTTCCGGCTGGTGAGCACGTTGCGAATGCCGCACTGTTCGAGGCAATGGTTCAGCACGCCGGAGCTAACGGTGTAGTTCAGGTTGACCGGAATCTTCCCACACAACGCAAGGGCCGCGTTGGTGACCACACCGCCGACCGAAGGTGGCAGCAGTAACCCAACATGCGTCTCGTCCGCGGAAAGAACGTTTCGCCGCAGAAGCCGCCTTAGCACCAAGCTTCGTAACAGAAGCTGGCGACCAGAGAGATCAACACCGCTGGAGTCGGCCACTTTCGAAGCGGAGCCGCGCCGGCGGCAGTTTCGCAACATAATTCGAGGTAGATTCATATCTTCCGATCGCCGGTGCATGACGGCCGACGTTGCTAGGTCTTCCATGGCCGCGCGAACCGGAGCGACTTCGTCCGGAACCGCCAGCGGTTTTCCAAAATGAATCGAAACGGGGTAGGGGATTCGCCGCGGTCGCATCCAGATCGAACGACCACCGCGGTAGCTAAAGATACTGCCCCACAATTCATCCAGAAAGACCGGAATCACGGGGACATTCGTTCCTTCAACGACTCGCAATAGGCTCGGCTTGAAACGCCCCAGCTGTCCGCTGTCAGAGATGCGACCCTCGGGGAAGATGCAGACGAGCTCGCCCGCCTTGACCGCCTCGCGGGCTTCCGCCAGCGTCTCCGGCAAGGATCGCGGGCCTTCGCGCAGGGCGATCACCTTCATGGTGCGGCTAATCCAGCGAATCCACCAGGCATTTGCCGCCGGAGCGTAGACGATCATGCGCACGTGGCGGCTGGAGGCGATCAGCAGCATGATACCGTCCAGCCAGGAAACGTGATTGGCGACCAACAACGCCCCGCCCTTCTCCGGAAGGTTCTCACGACCGAACACCCGCACGCGGTAGACGGTGTGACTCGCCAGCCAGACGATGAATCGAATCGTGGCCTGCGGCACCAAGTAAACGATGAAGATCAAAACCGGCAACGTTACCAGACCGATCATCAGAAAGATTTCACGAGCGGTGAAGTTGCTCTTCAGATAGGCAAACAACACGGCCACTAGGACCATGCCGGAGAAAGTCATGAAGTTGCTGGCGGCCAGAATGGCGCCACGCTTTTCAACCGGACTGCGATGCTGCATGTACGCCGCCAAGGGCACATCGAACAGCCCGGCACTGACGCCCATTGTGAACAGCCAGATACAGGCCCAAACGTGCTTCGCAGTCCAGGCGTCATCCGGATGGCGTAGTTCGCCTTGCACGGTAAACAGCAACACGGCGCTCACCGTGATGCCGAACGCTCCGAGGGGAATGATTCCGAGTTCCACTTTGCCGCCTGACCAAAGTCCGGCCAGCACACTTCCTACTCCGACGCCGGCGACCAGTGCTGTTAGCAGTGGTGTCAGCTGCCTTTGCTCAAGGGCTCCTTCCATGCCGAACTGATCGATATTCATTTGGCACAACGAACCGAGTGACCAGAAAAAGGCAATGCCGAAGGCAACGGTTAACATCGCGCGGTCAGCGGCCAAAGTGCCAAGGTCGCGGCAGGTTTGCGTGACTGCGTTGAAGGGAAACTTCATCGAAGGATTGGCAGCCTTGAGCCGCCGAATGCCGAAGCTAGTCAGCACGCCAAACAGCGCGACACCAATCAAAGTCACCGCGGTGATCCATAAATATGGAATCCCACGGTCTCCAGTGACATCGGCCAAGAGGTTGCCACCGGCGAATCCGACGACCGTGGCCACAACCGTGGTTAGTCCCAGGATTCCATTGGCGGCCGAAATCTTCGTCGAGTCGACCATCTCCGGTACGCTGCCAAGTTTGGCCGGCCCGAACAGGGCGCTTTGGCTGCCCATGCAGAACACGAGCACGAACAGGGCATAGAAATTGTCGACCTGATCGCTAAGGTAAACGGCCCCCACGCCAGCGGCCATGATGGCGACTTCGGCAATCTTGCAACCGATGATCACCTTTCGCTTACTGAAGCGATCAGCCAGATAACCAGCCGGGGCCGCCAGTAGCAGGTAAGGGACGACGAAGCAGGCGAGCCCGGCGGAGAGCACAATCGCGATCGAGTCGGTGTCGCCTTCGGGGATATAGTCCTTGGCGATGCCGATCACGAACCAACGAAACATGTTGTCGTTCACCGCCCCGAGGAACTGCGTGGCCAAGAGGGCCAGGAAGCTACGGGAAGCCAGCCCCGCCGTGGGCGACGAGGAGGAGTTTGGGCTTGATAAATCGGTCGGTGAATCGATAGCGGCGGACGACATAACCGGGGAGTGTAACCGTTGTGCTGATAACGAACTAGAGAACGATGTAGTGAGGAAATGGGGGTATTCGTCGGTGGTCTTAGGAGCAAATGGACCGATCGGCGGTCGACTTTTTTTGCTGTATGGGGAAAAACGGGGTTGAGGTGAAAATACTCCAACGTGTTGCTGTATTGCGAGTTACGGCGATGGATGTCCTCGACACTTTTGACTGCAACATCTTTCTACGATTGCCCTTAGCGTTAATTCGTCCGTTTTACACGTGACGCAAAAAAAGTCCGAAGTTGTGGGCAGGTCTCCTGACCCGCCCACAGCAGTCCCCAACATCGATTTGGGAGGGCGAGCTTCCTAGCGAGCCGCGGTCGCATCGCGAGTGGACGTGCGGCTTCTTGTAGGGTGCGTGCGCGTCATGCGCCCTCCAAGCTAAGCACTGGTAGCAATCCATGTGCCTGAAAAGCGAACACGAATAGGGGGTCAGGTATCGATCGTTCTATTCACGCGATCGGCGAGTGGCTCGTCGATCGAGAACGACGAGACCAGACCCCGGCGTTGTCCAGCAGTGCGTGCAAGCGCGCACCCTACAAGCTGATGCGCCGCGAGTGGAAGCCCCAGCCCTCAAGCCTCACGACGGCAGCCTCAAGTCTATCTAACCAAGTTGTCAAAGAACGGAATCATTGTCGTGGATCGCGATCGGCCATCTACGGAACCTTAACCCGAAGCGTTAGCGAGGGACACGACGGAGTCCGGTTCCATTGTCGTACATGTCAGAAGCGGATCATTGATGGGTGGTGCCGATTGACTGGAGACCTGCTTGACTGTGACCCTCGCTGACGCTTCGGGTTAGTTGAAGGCATGGCATGTCCGGAACGATCTCCGACCAACCCTAGCACAGGTGCCGGGTTCATTTCAAAAAAAATCAGCGGGAGGTCGCCCCGGCCTCGCCTTCACCAAGAAGGGCGAACATTCATGGAACAGATGTCGAACGAGATCGACCCCGACTGATCCTGTTCTACGTTGTGGGATGGTTTTCTGACCGTTCCATGCGGCTGACCGAAGGTCTCCATTGCAACGTGAACGCTCGGATCATGGAGACTTTCAGTCCACGTTGTGGGCTGGTCGGGAGACCAGCCCACAGCGGCGTCATGCAACGTTCGCAAAGGGCGAGGCTCGCGTGCAAGCCGTGGCAATGCTTCGTGTGGACAAACTATTCCGCGCCACCCAGCACTGGTAGCGAGCTACCAGTGGCACCCCTAGGCGACCTCGATCGGCAGTTCATTTTTCAGGCAGGATGAACGGGATCGATGCGGGTGATACTTGCGGCCCGAAGGGCCAATTCCATATCAGCCCAGGGCAAGCGCAGCGACGGCCTGGGTATGCGGAACCTAGATCGATGGCGCAAGCCCTGTAAGGGCGAAACAAACGGCTCTTCTTGTGACGCCCTTACAGGGCTCAAGACAGGTTCTTGGGACATTCAACCCAGGGCAGCAGCACTTCCTCGCTATCGCTCGGTACGTGCTTTGCCCTGGGCTATCATGTGCATGGCCTTCGGCCAAGACTACCGCCCTGCGCTCGCCTGCTATTCATAGCAGCCGTGCTCAGTTGCTCCACCTTCGGGGCTAAAGGTGCTGATTACCCCGTCTTATCCTGTCATCCTGTCTGAAAACGAATCACCGAGTAATCTTGCACGCACCGTACAGCTGAGCCGTATCGGCACTGGCAGAGTCAGTGGCACCCCAGCAACGCCACAAGATCACCCCATAAAAAAACGCGGGCCGCCCGAAGAGTTGGACGACCCGCGTGGATTGGCATTCTAGGATCCTTGGCGCGTGCGCGTCATGCACGCTACGAAATCAGCTTAGATGTCGTAGTACATGCAGAACTCGTACGGATGCGGTCGCAACGCCAGGGCTTCGACTTCGTTCTCTGTCTTGTAATCGATCCAGGTGTCGATCACGTCCTTGGTGAACACGTCGCCCTTGAGCAGGAACTCGTGGTCACGCCGCAAGGCGACCAGCGACTCACCGAGCGAACCGGGCGTTTGAGGCACTTCGGCCGCTTCTTCCGGCGACAGATCGTAGATGTCCTTATCGAGCGGCTCGCCCGGATCGATCTTGTTCTGCACGCCGTCGAGCACCGCCATCAGCAGAGCCGAGAAGGCCAGGTAAGGGTTGCAACTCGGATCGGGGCAGCGGAACTCAACCCGTTTGGCCTTCGGACTGGGGCTGTACATCGGAATTCGACATGCGGCACTGCGGTTACGCTGCGAGTACGCCAGGTTGACCGGGGCTTCGTATCCGGGGACCAAACGCTTGTAGCTATTGGTCGTGGGGTTGGTGAAGGCCAGGATCGCCGGGGCGTGCTTCAAGATACCACCGATGGCGTGCAGGGCCGTATCGCTTAGTCCCGCGTAGCCGCTACCTGCGAACAGCGGCTCGTCACCCTTCCAGAGCGAAATATGCGTGTGCATACCAGAGCCGTTGTCGCCATAGAGCGGCTTCGGCATGAAGGTCACCGTGCGACCATGCTCGGCGGCCACGTTCTTGACGATGTACTTGTAGATCATCAAGGAGTCGCCCATCTCGACCAGTTTGTCGAAACGGAGATCGATTTCTGCCTGACCGGCGGTACCGACTTCGTGATGCTGGCATTCGACATCGAGTCCGCAGTCGATCATCGTCTGCATCATCTCGTTACGAATGTCCATCGTCTGATCGGCCGGCGGCACCGGGAAGTAACCTTCCTTGTGACGCAGCTTATAGCCTAGGTTCGGACCTTCGCCGACGGCCTTGTAGTCCTTACCTCGATTCCACTGGGCTTCGATGCTGTCGAGGTGATAGAAGCCGGAATGGGCCGACTGCTCGAATCGCACGTCGTCGAAGATGAAGAATTCCGCTTCCGGGCCGATGTAGCAGGTATCCGCCACTCCGGTGCTCTTCATGTAGTTAATCGACTTCCGCGCTACGTTACGAGGGTCGCGAGTATAATCCTCGCGGGTGATCGGATCTTGGATATTGCAGATCATCGAGATCGTCGGCAATTCTGCGAACGGATCGAGGAAGGCGGTATCCGGCTGCGGCATGACGAGCATGTCGCTTTCGTTGATCGCCTGCCAACCGCGGATGCTGGAGCCGTCGAAGCCGAGGCCGTCTTCAAAGGTGCTCTCATCGAGCTTGCTCACCGGAATGGTGAAGTGCTGCCAAAGGCCGGGAAAATCCATAAAGCGAAAGTCCACCGACTTCACGTCGTTCTCTCGGCACATCGCCAAGACTTCACTAGGTGTTTTGGGTTTCACGACAGATTCCTCTCTAAGCTACGGTCCGAAATGTGTCTCGAAATACGGTGGCCGGCGATGTGCGATTCGTCCGGCTCCTGTGTTCCGCCTAATTGCCTGTGTCGATGCTCCTCCGTGACAAGCGTTGCTCCTTACCTGCTTCATCGCCCGCCGTCTGAACAGACGCTGGCGAGAATTGCATCATAGCGCATATCCATCGAGATGCAATCACCTGGGCAAGACTTTTGGCGAGCATGGGGCTTTTCGTGAGCGGAGGGCGCGCACGCTCCCGAAGCAGGGCAGGGGAGCGAGACCTTTCGCGTGCGGAAGTCTGGCATAGCTAGCAAGACCTTGCCGAACACGTTACGAGAGAAGGAGTTGTCTCGCAAATTCGAGAGGAACCAAGAAACAAGCTCTCTACCAACGAGAAAGACCCCGGTGTGGATGCCGGGGTCTCTCGAACTTCAACGTACCATTGCCACGAGGGCAGGGCACGTCGTCGCTACCACGTTCAGGATTTGGTAGTCGCCTCGCTCGCCATCGGACAGGGCTGCAAGACGCTGATGTTATCGCTTAGCCAACTGCTGTTGGGCCGCTTTCACGCCTGCTTCCAACACGGCGTCGGTCTTGGGGGCCGCGGCCAGAGGAGCGGTCGGATCTGCCTGCGGAGCATCATTGGCAACGTCCCCATTCAACACCGGTCGAGCCGCCTGGCGGACGACGACGTCGGGAGTGACGCCAACATTGCTGATGGGCTTACCCGTAGGCGAGTAAAACTTGGCGGTCGTCAGACGGAGGCCGGCACCGGTTGCACTCAGTGGGAAGATGCCTTGCACCGAGCCTTTGCCGTAGCTGGTCTTACCGACGATCGTACCGCGACGATGGTCGCGAATGGCGGCGGCCAGGATCTCGCTGGCACTGGCACTCTGATCATCGATCAAAATGACCAGCGGCAATCGCCAGGTGGCCGACTGGCGAGCGGTGTAGTCGTAATCTTCCTGCTTGCTGCGGCCACGAGTCGAAACGATGGTACCGCGATTCACAAAGCGATCGGCAACTTCCACCGACGCGGTCAACAACCCGCCCGGGTTACCTCGCAGATCGATAATCAAACTTCGCATGCCCATCCGGTTGAGGTCCATGAGGGCACGATCGAGATCACGGCCAGTGGTTCGCTGGAAACCAACGAGTCGCATATAGCCGACACCGTTCTGCTGATCGACGATGCGAACCTGATCGATGCTGGGAACTTCAACGTGCTGACGGGTCACCTGCAAGTGGCGAGTGCGATCGTCGGCTCCTAAGACCGTTACCTGAACGGTACTGCCTTCGGGGCCTTGTAGGAATCCAGCCGCCTCGTCAGTCGAAAGTTGCAGCGTGCTCTTGCCGTCGACCGCCGTGATACGATCGCCAACGACGATGCCAGCCTTTTGGGCAGGGCTACCGGTGATGACGCCCATGATCACGAGGCCTTCGCCATTCGACTTGAGCTCGATTCCCAGGCCGACAAAATTGCCGTCGATCTGAGCGTAGACGTCACGAAGTTGATCGCCCGTCAGATATCCGGAGTAGGTGTCGAGACCACCGACGGCTCCACCTACATATTCCATCACGACCGCGGCGGCGGGCAAATTGAGATGGTGCCGAGCCAACTGCGTGGCGGTGACCACGGCATTGCGGGCGTCGTAACGGCTGCGGATCACCCGACCATGAACCGACTGGTGCAGATCACGGCGAAGTGCGGCGATTCGCTCGGCGGAAACGTTCTGCAAGTGCTGCTTGCGGAAACTCGGCTCATCGAGCGCCACCGACAGACACTCGGTTCCGCGGGCGACCAGTCGGCGCCAGTCGGGACTGTCGACGTGGTGCGTGTCGATCTTCAACAGCACTTCGTCGTATAGATCGAGCGCCTGCTGGCGACCCAGTGCCAGCATGGCGCGACGAAAACTGACATCGTTGTAACGACGTCCGAGATCGTAATGAATCTTAGCGGCGTCGTGGCGGCGACGCAGCGTGCGGTCGGTGGGATTGGCCTTCAGGGCGTCTTCGTAATACGAGAGCGCCTCGCCCCACTGCTTGGAATCTTCTAGCTTCTGGCCCTGCTGGTAAACCGCTTCCAAATTGGCGGAATCACTGGCAGAGGAGCCCGGCTCAATGATTCGAACTTGGGCATCCGCGGGGGCTCCTGCCAGCGGCAGGACAATCGCGGAAAGGAGAGCCAGACGTGAGATCGCGCAGCGGATGGCTGCCGGACGGAACGAAAACAAGAGCTGCATGTATCTATGACCCAGGTGGGGAGTTACGCATGGATTGTCCGTCGCAATCCCTGCGACTCCGATCGCCTGGCCCGACAGTCCATCGCCGAGCTTCGTCGTATCCACTCTTCCTAAACGAGCGAGTGGGCGGACTGGTAGAAGACGGGTCTAGTCCTCTAGCCAATCCAATATATGTCACGTTTTGGGGTGGGTCAAAAACGCGAACAGAAAGTTTTTCCTTATCTATTCCGTACAAGCGGTTTAGGTGTTGCCAGGGGGCTCGGCCTCTGCGGGTTATCCCCTGTGGTTCCGCGAAAATGAGATGCGCCGGTAACTCACCTGGAAAGACCCAATCCAGATATACCAGCGATTGGCTGTGCGAGAAGCAGTTCCCACCTCGCACACAGCCATTCTTGCGCCGCGAAAAGGAGAATCAAGATCTTGACTTTGGGCGAGCAAACGCATAAGCAGTCGCCGATCCGTCTTTCCTGTCCAAGACTCCGGTGAGTGCTAGCATGAGAGCTCGAAAAGTGGCCGCATAATCGATACAGGTTGAAGAAGTGGTTCCATTTGGGCCGATTTAGGTAGAGACGCCCATTGTTGACCTTCATTACTAACTTACTTAACATTAAGCCATGGCCACTGACATCGCCCTAGAAACGACGTCCGACATGTCCCCAGACGATGGACCACTCGAGCCGACCAAGGAACTGCTGGCCGAGCTGGCCGAGGCCAACGCGCGGCTGGAAACCGCCACGCCGGACGAGATCGTCCAGTACGGCGTCGATCGCTTCTTCCCGAAGCTGACGATGGGCACCGCCTTTGGCCCCGAAGGCTGCCTGATCTTGTCGATGCTCTCCAAGGTCAACAAAGACGTTTACGTCTTCAATCTGGAAACCGGTTACCAGTTCCCCGAGACGCATCAACTTCGCGATCGAATCGCCGCCAAGTACGGCATCACCGTCGCCTACCACAGCCACGAACAGAGCGTTGAAGAGTACGAAAAGGCGAACGGCGGTCCGCTCCACCAACTCAATCCGGATAAGTGCTGCTTCGATCGCAAGATCAAGGTACTGCGTGAGTCGGTCGTCGGCATGCACGCCTGGTTCACCGGCATTCGTCGCAATCAAAGCCCCGACCGAGCTCAGGCGCCGATCGTCGGCTGGGACAAGAAGTTCAACCTGGTGAAGATCAACCCGTTGGCCAACGCCACGAAGTCGGACGTTTGGAAACGGATCATCGACGAAGAAGTCCCGTACAACCCACTGCACGACCAAGGTTATCCGAGCATCGGTTGCCAGCCCTGCACCCGCGCGGTGCTGTTCGGCGAAGACGAACGGGCCGGTCGCTGGTCCGGCACGGCTAAGACGGAATGCGGCCTGCACGCCTTGGGTGACAATAAGTAGTGCGGGCGCATCGGGACGCGAACGCATCGGGAGGGCGAGGCCGAGCGCCGAGCCACACGACAACAAAGCACTGGCGGAGCCAGTGGCACCCGAGGAACACTCAGGTATCTGCCGTGAAAATCTCCGCCAAGACCGAATACGCCTGCATCGCCATGCTCGAGCTGTCCGAGCAATTTGCCTCGGGCGAGCCAGTGCGGATTCGTGAGATCGCCGACGAGCACGGCATCCCTTCGCGGTTCTTGGTTCAGATTCTCTTGCAACTCAAAGGGGTCGGCCTGGTCACCAGCACCCGCGGTGCCAGCGGCGGTTACCGCCTGTTGCGTTCGCCAGAGCAGATCACGCTCTCCGAAGTGATGGAAGCAATCGATGGCCCCCTGGCCACCGCCAGTAATCTCGACACAGCAAGCCCTCTCTCTCGGGCATTGCATTCTGCCTGGACCGAAGCGAGCGAAGCCCAAGCGGCCCTGCTCTCGGGGATCACGTTCGCCGACCTGGTCGCCTCGGCGGCCAAAGCGAACGAGCCGATGTATTATATTTAGGATTCTGGCAGGACGGTCGCGTGCAAGTCCATGCTGTCGCAGGGTCGCCCGATGGTAGAACTTCCCAGCTCGTACCTGAAGTGTCGCGTAGAGCTAGCAGATGTCGATCGTCGACTAGACTTTGCAAATGCGGATTGTCGTGCCGATTGGGAGCGACTTCTCGCCAAGAAGCGGCCTGGCGATGAGCTCTGGGAATTCGCTCCGCAAGAGGGAGCCGTTCCCTTGCAAGGAATTGCCTTGGTACGCAAAGGGAAGATCATCTCGACGTTTATCGAAGCTGTCGGTTAGCCGCATCTCGCCCTTTGCCAACTCTTGCACAACGGCAAGGTCCCATGTCACAAGAAACTGATTCATACCCAAGAGTCTCCATCTGCAACTTCGGTTTTCGGTTGACGAGCGAGAAGATCGAACCGATCGACGCTCTGTGGGACGACGTCACCGAGATCGTGGCATACAAGCTCGACATGCTTAGCTACGACGTTATTTGTCTTGGCTTTCGCCTTCGCGGGTCGGATACCTTCATTGAAGTGGCCGAAGAGTGCTCCGGCTATAAGGAGCTCCTGGTAGCCGTGGAGCAGCAGTTTCCGCTCGCAGAAAACTGGTTCTCGAAAGTCGCCTTTCCTGCCTTTGAGTTGAACTGGTTAACCCTCTGGAAGGCAGAATCGGTCGGTTGAGCCAGCGTTTTCTCCTGCTGCACCGCACAATCAGCACGACCTGCCCCTTCGCCTTCACTCGCGGCCTCCTTCCTCCGACCGCGACCTCTTTCACGTGGTACATTTCACCAGCCCCCGCTGCGCGCTCACAGATAATCACCGCCTGGCCTGAGCCGTGCACACTCCCTCCCACCACTCGTCCGATCGGCCATTCCGTTTCCCCATGGACAGCGACGCTCATAAACGCGACTCCGACGCTGGCGATCCTGCACGAGAAACAGGCACGTCAAACCAATGCGCCCCCAGCGGCACACTGGTCGCGCTCGCGCTTACGCTCCTGGCGATTGGCATCTACGAACACACGCTCGACGCCCCGCTGGTATTCGACGACGTGGCCAACATCAAGCACAATCCGCACGTGCAGATGAACAGCTGGAGTTGGGAACAACTCTCCGGCGCCGCATTCGCCAGTCGTGATAATGATCGCCCGCTGGCCTACGTCAGCTTCGCGATCACGCATTGGGCCTTTGCCGGGGACGTGGCAGGCCAGCGGATCGTCAACATAGCCATTCACATTCTTACCGGCCTGTTGGTCTTTGCCCTGGCCCGGCTGACGCTACTTCAACTGCAGCGGCTCGGCCAGTTTGGCGGCGGCGAAGCGACCGCGCGCTGGACGGCCCTGGCGGCGGCCCTATTGTTCGTCGCTCATCCGATTCAAACACAGGCGGTCACCTACGTCGTGCAACGCATGACGAGCATGGCAACCCTGCTCTACCTGGCGGCGCTATTGCTGTATGTGCACGGCCGCCTCAGCCAGCGACCCAAAACACGTTGGTCGCTCTGGGCGATGTCGCTGCTCGCCTGGGCACTCGCCTTGGGCAGTAAACAAATCGCGGCCACACTCCCGGCGGCCGTCCTGCTCTACGAGTGGTACTTCTTCCAAGATTTGAGCACCGCCTGGCTGAAGCGAATGCTGATGCGGTTCGCTCTGCCAGCGGCTGCGATGACGCTGGCCGTGGCCATGTTCTATCTCGATGGCAATCCGCTCGCTCGACTCGAACGCGGTTACGCCACGCGCGACTTCACGGTCGGCGAGCGACTGCTCACGCAACCTCGTGTGGTCGCTGACTATCTAGGACTGATCGCCTACCCGGCCCCCGAGCGGCTAAGCCTGCTGCACGGTGTTGAAACTTCGCGTTCGCTTAACGACCCCGCCTCAACGTCACTCGCTCTGGCGCTGCTAGGCAGCCTGTTGACGCTGGCAATCGTCGCGGCGAAGCGCCACCGGCTGCTGTCGTTCTGCCTGCTGTGGTTTTTCTTGCACCTGGTGATTGAATCAACGGTGCTACCGCTAGAGATGATGTACGAACACCGGCTCTATCTGCCGATGTCCAGCGTGTCGCTGCTGGCGGCCTACGGGGCTTACAAACTATCACGACTACGAATTGCCTCTACCGGAATGTTACAACCAGCATCCGTTTGCCTGGTCATCGCATTACTGGCCACCTTGTCACACGTCCGCAACGATGCCTGGGTTGATCCGGTCATACTGTGGACGCAAGTGCTCGAGCAGAACCAGGGTGAGTTCCCCGCAGCGGCCTTTCAGCGATCGAGAGCCTACAACAATCGGGGCAACATCCACGGTATCGCCGGCAACTACGATGCAGCAATCGCCGACTTCACGGCGGCACTTGAAATCAACCCGGCCGATGAACTGGCGTTATTCAATCGCGGCATGACATACGCGACGCAGTCGGACGACCAGGCGGCCATCGCCGACTTCACCCGCGCGATCGACGCGCGCGCAGCTCACGGTGGAACATTCGCCGAGTCGCTGCTCCAGCGAGGACGGGCACACCGACGAGAGGGCAACTACCAGGCAGCCGTGGTCGATCTACACGCCGCCGCGGAAGCCGCCCCGGGACTGGCAGACATCTTCCTTTCATTGGCCTGGATTCGCGCGACCTGTCCGGAAGAAGAGTTTCGCGATGCCGAAGCGGCCGTCGCCATTGCGACCAAAGGTTGTGAGCGAACTCACTGGCAGTCGCCAACTTGGCTCGATGTACTAGCCTGTGCCCATGCCGAGTCAGGCAACTTTGAAGAGGCCGTTCAATGCTCATCCAAGGCCGTCGAGCTGACCCGCCCGGCACTGCATCGCGGTTACATCGAGCGGCTTCGACTGTTCGGCCAGCAGCAGGCCTTTCGCGATTTGTCGGCCGAAGGTGCCTAGCACCCTTCTCGAATCGGCTATAATCGGCGCAGTGTCGAGCATCTCGCTCTCCATCGTGTTCTCGCACCCGAGGTCCGTTTTGCGATGAGTTATCGGCAGGAAACGATTGCTCACTTCCAGCAGAAGCCCGATGTCTCGGTGCTCATCTTGGGCGGCGGCGTCAACGGAATTGGCCTGTACCGCGAATTGGCTCTGCAGGGAATCGATTGCCTGCTAGTCGACAAGGCCGACTTCGTCGCCGGCGCGAGCAGTAAGTCGTCGCGAATGATCCATGGCGGATTGCGCTACCTAGAGAACCGCGAGTTCGAACTCGTCTCCGAATCGCTCATCGAACGCAACCGGCTGCTAGAAAACGCACCGCACTATGTCTCGCCGTTAAAGACGACCATTCCGCTGCTCTCCTGGTTCGGCGGACTCTTCCGTTCGATTCAGATCTTTCTGGGGTTTCGAGCTCGGCCTGGACTACGGGGAATTGTGCCAATCAAGTTTGGTCTGATGTTCTATGACTGGATCACCCGCAAGCAGCGGCTGATGCCGCGGCACCATTTCACGTCGCGCAAAAACTCGATCGAGCAGATGCCGGAGATCAACGAGAAGATCGTGGCCACGGCAACCTACTGGGATGCCTGGATCACGCAGGCGGAGCGGCTTTGCATCGAAATGATTCGCGACGCTAGAGAAGCGAACGCGGAATGCCACGCCTTGAACTACGCGGCTTCGTTCGGTGTGGAGGATGGCGCGGTTGTCCTGAAAGACGAAGTGGCAGGTGACACGTTTACGGTTCGCCCAAAGATCGTCATCAATGCGGCCGGTTCCTGGGTCGACAAGGTCAACGCCTCGCTCGGTCTCGATACTCACTACATGAGCGGCACCAAAGGCTCGCACCTAGTCGTTGAGTCCCCTGCCCTGCACCGGGCACTGGCCGGACAGATGGCCTACTACCAACATGCCGACGGTCGAGTTTGTATCATGTTCCCGTTCCTCGGCAGAGTGATCATGGGAACCACCGATATCGCGGTCGAAGACCCTGACATGGCTCGCTGCGAGGAAGCGGAAGTCGACTACATCCTGACCACCTTCAAGGACGCCTTTCCCAAGATCACCGTCACGCGCGACGACGTGGTGTTTGTCTATTGTGGTGTGCGTCCGCTGCCGGCCAGCGACCGTGCATTCACCGCCAACATCAGTCGCGGCCATTCGTTTCGCGAGATCGAACCGACCGCCGAGCGTCCTTTCCCGATCCATTGCATCATCGGTGGCAAGTGGACGACGTTTCGAGCTCTTGCTGAACAGGCGGCGGATCAAACGCTCGCGTATTTAGAGCGTGAGCGGATTTGTTCGACCGAGAATCTGCCGATCGGCGGTGGAAAGGATTGCCCGCGTGGTGACGACGAGCGGACCGCATGGGTGACGCGAGTTGCGAGGAGCTCGAGACTCGCTGAAGAACGTGTACGAGACCTGCTCGATCGTTATGGAAGTGTGGCCGAGGCGATGGCAAATGCTGCCGGTGAACAGGAGCCACTCAAGACGCTACCCTCATACGGCGTGGGGGAAATCCGCCGCATCGCCCGCGAAGAACAGGTGGAGCATCTGACCGACCTGGTCTGCCGCCGCAGCACAATCGCGATTATCGGGCTCGCCAGTGACGCGGTGCTACGCGAACTGGCAGGAATCGTCGGCGCGGAACTCGGTTGGGACGAAGCCCGTCAGGCGGCAGAAGTCGAACAGGCGTTCGCCGAGGTGCGCGTGCCCGTTCATTGAGACGGGCCGATCCTACGAAACTTCGACCGGTTGCGGTTCCTCTGACGGCGTGGCGGCCACCGCTTCGTCCCGCTTGTCCTCGAACAGTTTTCCGGCGCGACCGGCAAGCAAGGCAGGCAGGAAGATCAAATCACCCACTAGTGCGGCAATCAGCAGCACAAACATCAGCGTGCCAAACTGCGAAACCGGCTGGAAGGAACTGAAGCCGAACACGAGCAGGCTCAGCCCGGCAATGGCCGTCGTCTGGGTCATTGCCATCGCACAGCGGCGGTAGGCGTGGGCGACCGCTTGGTGACGCGTCATCCCTTCGTGCATGCCGCGGCGGAACCAGGTCAAAAAGTGAACCGTATCGTCGACGGCGATCCCCATCGCCACACTGGCGGTCATCATGGAACCGATATCGACGAATCGCCCCGCCCAACCCATGGCCCCGAAGATCACCACAACGGGAAAGACATTAGGCAACATCGAGATTAGGCCAGCCCGCCAACTTTGCAGCAAGATGATCATGAGGATGGCGATCAGGGCGAAGGCCATCACGAAGCTTTCGACGAGGCTGTCAAACAATTCTCGCTGCGCGTCGAAGAACAGTGGCACCATCCCGGTTACCACGACATTGACGCCGGCGGCGGGGTCCTTGAGCTGTTCGAGAAGAATGCGTTCTCTTTTATCGGCCGCCGCGATGTCTCCTTCGAGTTCCTTCCTGGCTTTTTCAAGCTCTTCGGGCTTGTCGGCTAAGGTCTTTGCGACGGCGGCGAATTCCTCGCGACTTTTCTGGCGAGATTTCTCCATCGTGGCCGGAATCTTCTCGAGCAGTTCGTTGTAGCGTTTCAGTCGCCCTGCCAAGTATTCGTCGATACACGACTCCACGACATTGAGCGTCTGGTCGTAGCCTTCATGGTCCTCCAGCTGGCGAGTACGGCAGGAGATTCGCCACAGGTTCTCATTGCCGTCACGGCCTAGCATCAGTGCTTCGCGGAGTCGTTCACGTCCTTCGTTGAGGCGTTTGTTAACCACGTACCGCTGACTACGCGGAGTCTCGTCGAACGCGGGCAGGAAAGTGGCAGCAGAGAGCGAGGCAACAACTTCACTGGTCGCTTCGATGCGGCTCTCAACACCAGCGGCGAGCTCTAGCTGCTCGAGCATGTTCATCTGCGACGCTTCGGTATCGATCTTGACCAAAATCTCAATCGGCACCTGCGGACCGATGGTCTTGGCCACCCACTTGTAGTCGGTGTTGAGCTGATGGTCGGCCGGGAAGAAACGCCGCGGCTTGAGATCGGTATTGATATACAGCGCACCCCACGCGAACAGGGCCAACACGATCACACAAAGCGTCGACGTAACTCCGTGGTGCTTGATAAAAACCGAGCTAATGCGATCGACCAAGGCCATGGCCCGTGAGTCATTTCCCTCTTCAACTCGCTTAGGCCAATCGGGAATGCGACCACGACGAAGCTTAATCCAAATCTTGTCGAGCAAGGCCAGCAGCGAAGGGAGCAGGTAGAACAATACGATCAGACTGGCCAAAACTCCGAACGCTGAATACGTTCCAAAATCCTTGACCGGGCGAATATTGCTCACCCCCAGTGAACCGACACCGACGGCAGTCGTGAAAGCGGCCAACGCGCAGGGAACCCAGCCGTGGGAGATCGCCTCGCCAGGGGCTTCCAGCAGCGACTTCTCCAGCGCCGCGTCTTTGTAGTAATTCACCAGATGCACGCCGCCGGAGATAGCCAGCACGTAGATCAGGACCGGCATGACGAACAACACCAGGTTCATCTTGCCGCCAAAGAAATTGGAGAACGACGAGAAGTCGATGTAATAGACCGCCGCTTGGGCCATCAGGTAGCAATAGCCGGCGGTCACAAATACAACGACCAATAGACGCACGCTGCGCAAACTGATCAAGGCCATCACCAGGGCCACGAGACCGCACATTCCAATCAATCCGTCGACCGCACCTTTGCTTTCCACGTCGACCGCAGCGTTTGTGACCGCGTCGCCGACCATGTGCAGATCGACGGCTGCAATTCCGAATTCGGCTTGGGCGATCTCGCGAATCCGCTGGATCGTTGCCACGCGATCCTCGTCCCCCTTCTCGGAAAAGACGATGATCGTGCCGGTGATCTCTTTGTCACGGCCAACAACCACGCCGTAGAGTCGCTCCAGCGCCTTCTTGCGACTCAGGTTCGTCGGCGCTTCCATCAACTTGGCGAGCATCTCCGCTCCGGTCGAAACGCTGGCAAAGAGACCTTCATTTTCAGGTTTCTCTCCGGAGTGCGCGCCTTCCTCAGTAGCAGCGCCGCCTGCATGCTCGCCTTCCACTTCCACGTGCTTTCGCACGGCCTCGGCGAATCGCGGTAGCCGCTCATCGTCGAGCGTACAGTCCTGCCAGCTCACCATGACGAATTCATCGGAGCCGAAGTGCTTCAAGAAATGCTTGTGATTGATCGAAGCCTGATTGTCCGCCGGCAACCACTGCTCGATGTTGTTGCCCTGCGTCTTCTTGGCTTCGATCGCGCCAATGACAAGCACCGGACCAAAGCCCAGGAACGCCAGCACAATGAGCCAGTGCCAGCGAGTGAATCGTGGAGGGCGAGCCTGCGTCATAAATTCAATACTCATTCACCGACCGGTCAGAAATTGTCCACATGAGGACGCGACGCGTTCGGCTACCTAAGCGCGAGCAGTATTCGATAAGGAAGGATCGTGCCTATCAAGGGCGGAAGGGTCGACCGCCGGAAGCGAATTCCCAAGGGCCGACAATGGGGACCGCTCATTATATGCCGCAGGCCTTCGGGGCCATAGAACCGGCGACGTCTGTGGATGAGCAGCAAACTGCCAGTCCAATGGTGATTTAGCTGCAAAACAGTCACATCGACCACGCCAACGCATTCTCTCGCGCTGATGCGTTATTGTCGAGCGGTGTCGACTCTTTAGCCGTTGAGAGGTGTCGACTCTTTAGCCGTTGAGATTTGCCAGCACGTCGGTGGCGGCGGCCACGGTCGCATCGATGTCTTCTTCCGTATGCGACGCCGAGACGAACAGGGCCTCATACTGGCTACACGGCATGTAGACACCTCGTTCGATGAGCCCCCAAAAATATTGCCCAAACTTCGCCGTATCACACCGACTGGCCACATCCCAGTTGGTGACCCGCTCCGGATTGAAGAACAGCGTCATCATGCTGCCGACGCGGGTGAGCGTGTGAGGAACTCCCGCCGCAGTAGCAGCGGCCGTGAGACCATCGGCCAATCGCGCGGACAACGCTTCCAAACGATCGTACGGCGATGAATCGGCGAGCAGTCGGAGCGTGGCACTGCCGGCCGCGGTGGCGAGCGGGTTACCACTGAGCGTGCCTGCCTGAAAGACATCGCCGGCGGGAAGGATGTGATTCATCACGTCGGCCCGTCCGCCGTAGGCACCCACTGGCAGTCCACCGCCGACAATCTTGCCGAGTGTCGTCAGATCGGGACGAATGCCGAACAGTGACTGGGCTCCGCCGAGTGCGACCCGAAATCCGGTCATCACTTCGTCGAAGATTAGCAAGGAACCATGCTTTTCGGTCAGACCACGCAAAGCAGCCAGGAACTCCTCACTCGGTACAACGCAGCCCATATTGCCGACGACCGGCTCCAGGATTACGGCCGCAATCTCATCACCATCGGCCGCCATGGCTGCTTCGAATCCGGCCACATCGTTGTAGGCCAGTACAATCGTATCGGCCACGGTGCCTGGCGTGACACCGGGTGAATTGGGAACCGACAGCGTGGCGGCACTACTGCCCGCGGCCACTAGCAGACTATCGACGTGGCCGTGGTAGCAGCCAGCAAACTTGATGATCTTGTTTCGCCCCGTGAATCCACGAGCCAGGCGAATGGCGCTCATGGTCGCTTCGGTACCGGAGCTGACGAGACGGACTTTCTCGACCGAATCGACGCAATCGACGATCCGCTCGGCGAGTTCCGATTCGGCCTCTGTGGGAGCTCCAAAGCTGGTTCCTCGCGCGGTCGCTTCCTGCACCGCGGCGACCACTTCAGGGTGGGCGTGCCCGAGGATCATCGGCCCCCAAGACCCTATGTAATCGATCAGCTTGTGACCGTCGATGTCGTAGAGATAGGCCCCTTCGGCTCGCTCGATAAAGAGCGGATCTCCACCAACGGCCCCGAACGCCCGGGCTGGGCTGTTCACGCCGCCGGGAATGACTTGTTTGGCACGTTCAAAGGCTTGGGAACCCTTGGGCGAAGATTGAGCAGACTGATTCATGGGTAGTTGGGTCGGGCTGGAAGGTTTTGCGGCGGGCGATACCTCGTGGTTCCAACGAAAATAGCAGCCGCGAACGGGGGCCGCCAGCGGTGCCGCTCGACGGGCTGCCCGAGACCTGCTGCGTTGCTGCTCCGGTGCCGGCCGATCGTTGACAGTTCCGCTCACGCGGCCGTAGAATCGACCGTTTGCTACCTTTCCCAGAGAGCCCCTCCTTTCCCAGAGAGTCCCCATAGCGCATGGCCAAGGCGACATACAAGGACGCAGGCGTCGACCTCGAGGTCTATCGCGAATCGATGTCGCGGCTCGGCTCTCTAATGCGCCGCACGCACACCCCGCGGGTTTTGGAGAATCCCGGTGGATTTGCCGGCCTGTTCCAGCTCGACTTTTCCAGCAAGCTGTTCGCCCGGCAATATGAGGATCCAGTGCTGATCTCCTGCACCGACGGTGTGGGCACGAAGCTCAAAGTAGCGAACATGACCGGCGTGCACGACACAGTCGGCATCGATTTGGTCGCGATGAGCGTCAACGATGCGATCTGCTGTGGTGCGGAGCCGCTGTTCTTTCTCGACTATATCGCGATGTCGCATGACGATCCCGATATGCTCGAGAAGGTTGTCAGCGGAATTTCTTCCGCCTGCATCGACGCCGATTGTGCCCTGCTGGGTGGAGAGACGGCGATCATGCCGGACCTCTACGCTCGCGGCGACTACGACCTGGCGGGCTTCTGCGTCGGTGTGGTCGAACGCAAAACGATGCTCGACGGCAGTGCCATCGCGGCAGACGACGTCGTGCTCGGCATCGCCTCAAGCGGATTGCACTCCAACGGCTACAGCCTGGCTCGCAAGGTGGTCTTCGAGATGGCCGGTCTCGGCGTAGATGACCATGTCGAAGCGCTCGATCAAACGGTCGGCCAGGTGCTCTTAGAGCCAACACGAATCTACGTTCGCCCGGTGCGAAAGATCTTGTCGCACTACCGCGTGAAGAACGTGGTCCACGGAATCGCCCACATCACCGGTGGTGGTCTGTTCGAGAACCTGGAACGAATCCTGCCTGAAGGGGTTCGCGTGGCGATCGATCGCGACAGCTGGGAAGTCCCACCGGTATTTCAGTGGCTACAGCAGCTGGGTGAGATTGAAGACGACGAAATGCGAACCGTCTTCAACATGGGCCTCGGCCTGGTGCTCGTGGTCAGCCCGTACTATGCCGACAGCATTCAACACCAACTTGCCGACTGTGGCCTCGATAGCTGGGTGATCGGCAAGGTTCACGAAGGCGACCGCACGGTTAACTGGGCTTAGCAAGAGGGCAACTGGGCGTAGCAAGCAAGCCCCGGCACCACCGACGTTTGCGGCCTTACTGACTCTGAGCGTCAGAAGTTCCCAGTGCCATCTTGGTGATCCCGAGTGCCTTCTTGATTTCACCATGAAGCTGAGCCGTTGTCAGCGTGCCAGGTAGCAGCACCGGATTGGTCGGATCGCCCGGTCGGTAAATGACGACCAGCGGAATGCCATCGACGTCGAGTTCTTCCAACTTGGCGTCGGCGTCGGCCGCTTCATCGACGTGCGATAGATCGGCCACGAGCGAATAGACTCCATGCTCGCGCAGCAGCCGATTCGTGGCCGCCGTTTTGAGCACAAATTTCTCGTTGGTCTTACAGGTCGGACACCAGTCGGCCGTGAAGTCGATCAAGATCGGCTTGTTGTTCTTGACCAGCCATTTGAACTTGCGGTGCGTGTACGGTTGCCACGGCCGCTGGAAAACCGGCAGTTCGCCCTTGAGTTCCAACTCCCCGTCGGCAACCATTCGTTCGATCTCGTAATCGAAGTATTGCCACTTACCGAACTCGACTCGCGATGCCATCTCGGGCGCGATCACATAGAACGCCAACAAGCCCATCATCGAGGCTACCGCAACCGATTCACCGAGCGCTCGCCAGCGGCGCGAAGGATCGGCCGTTGGGGGTACTCGTCCGATCCACCAGCACATCACACCTAGTCCAATCAAGAGCACCATCGTCGGCACCACGAGATGCAGTTTGAGCAGCGTCAGCAGGTAAACCGTGGTACCAATCAGGAAGAAGCCCATCACCTCCTTGAAGGTATTCATCCAGGCCCCTGGTTTCGGCAGAAAGCGAGTTGCCTTGGGGATCGCACCAATGATCAAGTAGGGCGACGCCATGCCGAGGCCAATGGCGAAGAAGATAGCGTACACCTCGATCGCCGGGCGTCCGAGCATGCCGACGAACAGGCCACCCATGAACGGCCCTAAGCAGGGCGTAGCCAAAATGGTTGTGATCGTTCCCTTGGCAAAGGCGCCTTCGTAACCCTCTCGCTCTCCCAACTTGGTGACGTCCTGGGTGCCGATGAAACCGGGAATCGGAATCTCCCAGATGCCTAAGAAGCTCAACCCCATGACGAAGATGACCGACGCCATGACGATGCTGAATTCCGGCCGGTCAAAGATCGAACCGAGTGTGAGCCCAAAGAAGGTCGCAAGCAGCGCCAACGCCAACCAAACGGCAATCACGCCGGCGGAGTACCAAAAGTTCAAGAAGAAAACCTTGGAGCGACTCTCGCCACCTTGTTCGATGAAGGCCAGAATCTTCAGTCCGATCACCGGCAGCACGCAGGGCATCACGTTGAGCACGATACCGCCAAGGAAGGCCAAACCGAGCGCCGTCCAAAGTGGCAACACTCCCTCGCGCCCACCGGAATCACCGGCGGAAGCATGCGCCACGGTCGCCGGAGCCTTCAGTTCCGGATCGAGCTCCGCTTCAAACGGATTGACAAAGGGCACACACTGCTCTGCCTGACATACTTGTCCCCGCACCGATCCGGTGAGCGTGGCATTGGCCAGATCAACGCCATCGGGCACCTCGAGCGGAGCCACCCAGGTGATCGTGTTGTAATGAAACTCCGAGTCGACTGTAAATATCGCGTCGGCCGGCTTGATCTCAGGAATCGCCGTTGCCGCAAATGGACCAGCCAGCTTGATTCCCTCGGTATCGTTGAGCTTGATGGTCGTTCGAGTTGGCCCCGGCGAGCCTTTCGGTTGCGTTACCGAGTACACGTGCCAGTCTTGCTTAATCGTGGCGGTAATGACCAATTGCGCAGGGATGTTGTCCGTTGCCGGTGCTACGGCCGCTTCGAGCTTGAGTTGTTGCGCTGGTCGATTGCCGAACTGGGCCTGAGCGCCCTCGGTCTGAAAGAGCAAGGCAAGACACGCAAACGCCAGCAAGAACGTACGCACCGGTGAAGTGAAACTCGATGGCATGAAATACTTTCGCTGTGTCATATCGCGAGTTCTCTGTTCGCTGATTGAATTCGTTTAAGATGACGCCAACAATTCACGGCTCTCAAGACCGCGATCACCGACCAAAGTCAGGCTATATCCCAAAGTCAGGCCATATCATAGACGTCGGACATCGTCCGCGTTAGCGTTGCCAACACGCCCAGCTCGCGGCGCAGGCCGATTTCCCGCACGCCTTATAGCCAATGATCCTCACCAGAACTATCGGCATTTAGGGGCGAAATGTCCGTGAACTACCGCACTATCGGATCATCCGTTCCTTGCCGGCACCGCTAGCAGCAACTCTCGACACTCCGCAAGCCAAGACAGCTGCACGTGTTACGGTACCGAGCCTACCAGCGGCGGCGGACGGCAACACCTTCGCCGTACCCTCCCATTACGTAGAGAAAGCGGTAATGGGTCACGGACGAGGAGGGGGGCACCGACGAGGAGGCGAATGAGGGGCGCCAGTGCCTGGACCAGGAGCCACCCACGCCAGAGCAACCGACGAAACGAACCTACTCCGTCTCAGCCGAGATGGCCTTCTTGAAGTTGTTGCACTGCTCGTCGTTGCAGACCTGCCCCTTCACGCTACCGGTGATTTCCACACCGGCCGGATTGACGCCAGCGGCGAACTTGAGCGGGGCGGTCCAAACGACTGTGCCGTGATGCTCTTCGACGTTCAGGTCGGGCCAGATGTCTTGGTAGACGTGGACCTTGGGGGGCTTGTCGGGCGTGAAGTCGCCGGCGATTTCGAAATCGCCCGAGGCATCGAAGCTGAACTTCGTCGGGCGGGGACCACCTTTGGCCTGTGTAATCGAGTAGATGTGCCAACCGTCGTCGATGGTCGCGGTGATCGCGAGTCGCGCCGGCAGCTTGTCGGTTGCAGGCAAGATAACCGCGCTGAAGTTCACCTCCTTCGCCGGTCCACCAAACTGAGCCTCGGCCAGTGTCGTCGTCAACGCGCAGGCCATCGCCACGACCATGACCACCAATCGCCCAGCACGCACCATCTTCTCTTGCAAAGCTGTCTTCATTTCGCTGATTACCTACTCACGTTGGCTGCTTGAATTATGGGCCCGTCGTTTCCGCAGGCACGTCCTATCTGGAGGCCCCGTCATTTCAGGGAGAATTGTACGGGCCAAACGCCCTAAGGGTCAATGTAAACGATACTCGCCTGTAGATCGGCGCGCGGGGGAGTACAGATCATCGGTACAACTAGGGGCAAAGTGCAGTGAGGCAGTTCACATATATCAGGTTCGATGATCCGCGATCACTTGAAAGGGCAGTGCCGCAACGTCGTGATAGCGTGGCTATCACCCACGGGCCAGGTAGCTCAGCCGCTGACTGATTCTCGCCAAGCGTTCTCCCACCGCGTGATATGACTCGAACTGTCGTCGGTCAAGAAAGATCCATTCCAACCAATTCATGCCAGACAGGAGCGTGGTCGATTGATCCCACACGCGTACCAACGCCCGATCGCTCAACACCAGCGGGCGTAGCTCTTCATAGGCCGCGAGCCCCTCTTGACGGAGACGCACATCGTCGCCGACCAGACTGCCGAGCAACCGCGCCACATCACAGGTCGGATGATCGAAGTTGAATGAACCGAAGTCGATCAGACCGCTAACCTCGCACCCTTGAAACAGCACGTGACCGTCGTGGATATCCCGAATGCAGGGAATGAGCGTTAGCTCGCTCGAGGCGCTCGCTTTGAGATACTTTTGCACAGCCGGCGCGGCGGCGCGAAAGTTCGTCACGATGTCGCGCACGTGCTTATAAACCGGCAGCAGTTCGTCGCGGCGACGGGACTGAATCTGCTGGAGCAACTCCGTCATACGTTGGTCCGTCCAAGATTGCAGCTTCTCTAGCCGGGCGGCAATGCCTGGTGAAACAGCGGTGCGCACTTCTGGTGAGGGGAACGACGCCGCTGCGTTATGAAACTTGGCCAGAGCGACCATGGCGGCGGTAAGCCTCTCATCGGTCGGCTGAGCCTGGAAGTTCGCCTCGCCTGGCATCCACGGTTCCAGCTGCCAAAGACGACCGTCTCGCTCGGTATACGAACGCCCCTCGTTCGTCTCGATCGGCAGCGGAAGAGGAACATCGCACTCGCCCGCCACGTGTCGAAGCAGCTGATGCATTTGTTCGAGCCGCTCACGCTTGGGGTGTTCCACCGGCCAAAGGCGCAAACAGAGCTGTCCTCGCGGCGTCTGCAACTGCCAGAACGCGGCACCACTGAACCCACCTGCGGCCGCCAAGAAACGGATCTCGCTCGGCTGGCAATCGGCACCGTAGTCACGAAGGCTGGCGGGTTTTTCTACAAAGTCGGTCATCAGAATCGTTCAATCAAGAGGGCATCGCCATTGCCCTTTTTCGATCGCCCGGCGGGGGGTATTCTTTTCTGCGTAGAATGTAGGATACCGATTTCGCACGCCCTGCGGCAGCCGCGAACAACGACCAGGAAAACCTGCCATGAAACTCATCTTGGCCATTATTCAACCGACCAAGCTCAACGCCGTAAAAGAGGCCCTAACGGCCGCCGGTATCGAACGACTGACGGTTTGCGACGCCCAAGGCTTCGGCCAACAACATGGCCAGACACAGATGTATCGCGGCCACGAGTATAAGACCGGCTTCCTGCGAAAGATCGAACTGGAGATCGCGGTTAACGATGACTTCGTCGAGCGAACGATCGAAGTGATTCGCAGCGTCGCCCGCACCGGTAGCGAGGGAACCATCGGCGACGGCAAGATTTTCGTGCTGCCAATGGACGACGCGATTCGCATTAGCGAAACAGTTCGCGGACCGCAGGCGGTCTAACGATTCCTACTTCGCCAACTTCCCTTTCAATCCATTCTCTCTTGCTCGCGTTAGATTCCCGAACTCAGGCCAGCCATGTCCGTCTTGCTTCTTAGTGCCGACTTGATGATCTCCTCGCAACTAACCGGTCCCGCACAACAACAGGGAATTCCGCTGCAAACGGTCAGCACGACCGATGCTGTGGTCGAACGGTGCTCGGAGGAAAGCGTCGCCCTGGTGGTGCTGGACCTGGGAATGCCAGGGCTCGATTTCGCGGCCCTGATCGAATCTCTGCGGTCTTGCGCGAAGCAGCCAGGTGCGATCGTCGCCTTTGGACCGCACGTTCATGAGAACAAACTCGCCGCGGCCCGCGAAGCTGGTTGCGACGAGGTCTTCAGCCGCGGACAGTTCTTCTCTGCCGCCGGCGAGATCTTTGCTCGGTATGCAAAGGGAAACTAGCGCCTTACTCGACGTCGCTACCCGAGTCGTCCGAGCTTTCCGGAGCGCCGGCCACTCCCGATTCATCGGTCGACAGCGGCGGTAGACCATACGACTCTTCTTCTTCGCCGAGGAATACTTCGTCCAACTCGGCCGCGTCGACATCGCGCCGGAGCAACAGGTAGATAGCACTGGTCGCAGTCCAGAAATAGCTCGCCAGGTATCCGGCAGCCAGCACCTTCACGCAGGAGCTGAAGAAGAAGATCAGTCCCAGCCCGATGCTCGCCATGCCGGAGGCTTCGGCCGGCCCGGTACCAGCAATAGCCTGGCGTAGCGCGGCGACGGTTTCTTTGGAAGCTCCCCAATCGGCAGCCCACAGGGCGAGCTCCGGTACGGCGGTAATGAAAATCCTGATAATCAGGTAACCGAGCGACCCGAGCACCGTCGCCACAAAGGCATAGAACAAGTAGTGCAGCGGTCGCTGATAGACGTAGGCATACGAGCGACTCAGGGCGTCGAATGCGTCAGTTCCCTCGGTGCTGATGGTGGACCACATGAACGGGAATCCGAAAACGAAACCGACCATGATGATCGTCATGAACAGTCCGAGTAGTAGCGCCAGCGGCCAGACGAGCCCCACCACGATCAGACCGATATCCAGGTTCGCCAGAAGTCCCAACAGCATGACCGGAATCGAGGCCAGCAAGAGGCCGATGAAGGGAAAGATTGGTGCGGAGAAATAGGCGGGAAACTTGCTGATCGAAAACCCACCAGCGGCCGACCAACTCACCGATTCGTCACGGCAAAGTCGAAGCGCTGCAGTGCGGGTAAGAACGGCACCGACGTAGGACCAGACCAACAGCGCCCAAGCGAAGCAGAGCAGGCCCAACGTAAAATGCGTAATATTGCCAACGAGCATTAGCTGTAGCGGCTTCGTCATCTCGCTGGCCAACGCTTCGGGCAAATTGACGAGTTCGTGGGTCCAAGGCCATGGCGGCAAGTACGGGGCATCACTACTGCCGTCGAACATGCGCCAGAAGATACGCCAACCAGCGACCGTGGCCACAACACCGCCAGCGCCGAGCACGAGCATTCGCATGCCTACCGAAATGCGAAAGCAACGAACGAGGATCAGCCAGGGCAGGTAGTCGCGCCAGCGACTGGCATTGGTTGACGGATCGTCCGACATGAGAATGCTCCTAACGAGAGAAACTGCACAAACTGGGCGCCATTATACGACGCGACAGGGGCCGTGCAATAGAAATTGCCCCGCTCACGCTGCCCACATGAAAAGGAAAGAAGGTTTGCCCCGCTGCGCGCCCAAGCGCTTAGTTCTGATCGCCCTCAGAGAAATCGTTTTCGCTTTCGTACGGGATGCCGTGCTCTTCGTTGACCCAACGGCCAAGATCGATCTGTTTGCACCGCGCGCTGCAGAAAGGGAGTGCCGTGGAGAGCTCCGGTTCGAACGCGCTTTCGCAGGTGGGGCAGATCATCGTTGCCATCGTTCGACTTCCGCTGACGCTACTTGCTGCCGCTCGACTTAGAATCGCCGCTCTTGGACTTCGATTTTTTGGCGTCCGACTTGGCGGTATCTTTGGCCTTCTTAGCCGCTTGGGCGCCCTTCTTATACGAATCGCTACGGTAGTCGGTTTCGTAGAATCCACTACCCTTGAAGACGACCGCCGCACCGGTACCGAACAACCGGCGCAACTTATTCGTCTTGCACTCAGGGCATTTCTTCTTGACCGAATCGGAGATCGACTGAAACAGCTCAAACTCGTGGCCGCATCCGTCGCAGAGATAATCGTAGGTAGGCATGTCTTCTTGTCTCGCAGCTTGTTGGTCAGCTGTTTTCTGGGCGCCTGTTAGGGGATGTTCGTTTCAGGCGTAACTCGCTCTGCCGCCACGCTAAGTTACGAGTCGGTCTTGGGCACTTCGGCCGCCACAACGACCTGCGATGGCCGGACGATGCGATCGTGCAGCTTGTAACCGGTGCTGGTGACGTTCATCACCGTGTTCGGTTCATGGTCGGCGCTCGGCAGGTAGGAAATCGCTTCGTGCACGTTGGGATCAAACTCTTCGCCTTCGGCCGGAATCTCCGTGCAGTGGTTCTTGGCCAGGACCGACGAGAGCTGTTGGGCCACGAGGCGAAAACCTTCTAAGAGGCCCGAATCTCCTTCGCTCGCTTCCGCCGCGGCGATCGCCCGTTTGATGTCGTCGGTGACCGGCAACAGATCCTTCAACAGCGGCATCGCGGCATAGCGACGCTCGGTCTCAAGTTCACGTGAAGAACGCTTGCGATAGTTCTCTAGGTCCGCGTGCGTTCGCAGCAGGCGTTGCTTGGTCTCATTCAGCTCTTGCTGCAATGCGTCCGTTTCGGAAAGCTTGACGACGCCTTCGGCAGCGAGCGTTTCGTCGGCACCATCGGCAGCGAGCGTTTCATCCAGCGCGGCTTCCTCAGCAGCAGCTTCTTGTTCTTTGCTCATGGCAATGTCTTTGGGAATCTATGTTGATAACGAGCCCGAAGCGTGCGGGTACGTCGGCAGACCCGCGAAGGGTCCGACGTCGACTTAGTCGTCACTCTCTTCAGGAATGAAAAACTCTTTGAGTCGTTCCATGAACTTCTTGCGGTGGGGTGTCACGTTGACCTGATCGTGGTCCGCCAGTTGGCGAATCAAATCCTCTTGGGTCTGGTCGAGCTTCTTGGGCACCTCGACCTGCACCTGGACGTGCAAGTCACCTACCGCGCCACCGCGGGGATCAGGCATACCACGACGCTTGAGCGTGAAGACCTCGCCCGGCTGCGTGCCGGCAGGGATCTCCATCTCTTCCTTTCCGTCGAGCGTCGGCACCTCTATCGTAGCGCCCAGAGCGGCCTGGGAGTAGGTCATCGGCAGGCGGCAAATCAGGTGGCTACCTTCACGTCGGAACAACGGATGTTCGGTGACGTGGATGAAACAATAGCAATCGCCCGGAGGTCCACCGTTGGGGCTCGGCTCACCCTCGCCAGTAATTCGAACCCGCATTTGGTCGTCGACGCCGGCGGGAATCTTAACGTCCTTGGTGACGTCCTCGGCGACGATTCCTTCCCCATCGCAGCTGCGACAAGGATCGGTCACCATCTTGCCGGCTCCGCGACAAGAAGGACACGTTGTTTGCACACGCAGAATACCGCTCTGCTGAGCGACCTGGCCGTGTCCGCCGCAGTAGTTGCAGACTTCCAATTCGCTGCCGTCGGCCGCGCCCGATCCACCACAGTCGTCGCACTGTTTATGACGAGAGAGTTCGACTGTCTTGGTTACGCCGCGGGCGGCTTCCAAGAGATCGATGGTCACCTCGCAGCCGATGTCGGCGCCCTTCTGCACGCGACGGCCACCACGGCGACCTCCGCCGAAGATATCGCCAAAAATACCGCCGCCACCGAACACGTCGCCGAAGGCCTCGAAGATGTCGCCAACGTCGGAGAAGTGCGATCCACCGCCACCGTTGGCGTCGAGACCCGCATGACCATAGCGGTCGTAGCGATCGCGTTTATGCTTGTCGCTGAGAACCTCGAACGCTTCGGCCGCTTCCTTGAAACGACCGATCGCTTCCTCGTTGCCTGGATTCTTGTCCGGATGGAAACGAATCGCCAGACGCCGGTAGCTATCGGCAATCACCTTGTCGGTGGCCGTTCGCTCGACTTCCAGAATTTCGTAATAGTCTCGTTTGCCAGCCATCTGCGAGATTATAAATCGAGGCTAAAACGGGAGGTATGTCAGTTTCGTGCGAATGCGACAGCCGCATCACCGATCATCCGTTGTCGATCGAACTGGAGAACGATGAAAACGGGCCACCCTTGTCACCGACAAAAGTGGCCCGGCTCGATTCGCTATCGATCGATGCACCCGCGATCGGCCAGCACGCTTGCGTCGCACGAGGTGTCGGTTTTCTAACGCATCGTTAGCGGACGCTGCCTTCGACGCGTTGCTTATTCTTGTCTTCCTCTTCGAGGTTCGTGACCAAGGCTTCCGTGGTGAGCAGCAATCCGGAGATGCTAGCGGCGTTGGCCAGGGCCGAACGAACCACCTTCACTGGATCGATGACGCCCGCCTTGACCATGTCGACGTACTCGCCACTGTTGGCTTCGTAGCCGATGTTGGTCGACTTCTGGAGCACGTTGTCGACGACCACGGATCCATCGACGCCCGAGTTGTTGGCGATCTGCGTGAGCGGACCGGAGAGAGCACCGAGCACGATGTCGACGCCGATCTTCTCGTCACCCTTGGCCGATTTGCGAGCCGCTTCCACCGCTTCGGTGCAACGGACGAGTGCAATTCCACCGCCGGGCAGAATACCTTCTTCGACCGCGGCACGCGTGGCGTGCAGGGCGTCTTCGACACGAGCCTTCTTCTGCTTCATGTCGGCCTCGGTTCCGGCCCCGACAGAAACTACAGCCACGCCACCGGTCAGCTTGGCAAGACGCTCTTGCAGCTTCTCGCGATCGTAGTCGCTGTCGCTCTGTTCGATCTGATTGCGGATTTGACCGATTCGCTGTTGCACGGCGTCGGTGGTACCGGCACCTTCAACGATGGTCGTGCTGTTCTTGTCGATGGTGATCTGCTTGGCGCGACCGAGCTGGTCGAGCTCCACGCTCTCGAGCTTGACGCCGAGATCTTCACTGATCAGCGTACCGCCGGTAAGGGTCGCGATGTCGCCCAACAGAGCCTTACGACGATCGCCAAAGCCAGGAGCCTTAACGGCCGAGACGTTGAGCACGCCACGCAGCTTGTTGACGACGAGAGCGGCCAGGGCTTCGCCTTCGATGTCCTCGGCGATGATTAACAGCTGTTTGCCGGTCTGACTGGTCTTCTCCAACAGCGGAACCAGGTCACGCAGATTGCTGATCTTCTTTTCGTGGATCAGGATGTAGGCGTCTTCCAAAACGCAATCGCGTTCGGCGGCTCGCGTGATGAAGTAGGGCGAGATGAAGCCCTTGTCGAACTGCATACCGTCGACGAACTCCACGGTGGTGTCCATCGTCTTGCCTTCTTCGACGGTGATCACGCCGTCTTTACCGACCTTCTCGAGGGCGTCGGCCAAGAGGTTGCCGATTTCCATGTCGTTATTGGCACTGATGGCACCAACGTTGGCGACGTCTTCCTTCGTGGTAACCGGCTTGGCCATCGAGAACAACTTCTCGACGGCGGCGTCGACCGCCTTCTCGATACCGCGGCGAACGGCCATCGGATTGCTACCGGCAACGATGTTGCGGCGACCTTCGCGGAAGATGGTACGAGCCAGGACCGTGGCGGTCGTGGTTCCATCACCGGCGATGTCCGAGGTCTTCGAAGCGACTTCGTTCACGAGCTTGGCGCCCATGTTCTCGAAGCGGTCTTCCAGTTCGACCTCTTTACTGACCGTGACACCATCTTTGGTAACCGTCGGTCCGCCGAACGACTTGGCGATGATCACGTTACGACCCGTCGGGCCGAGCGTGACCGCGACCGCGTCCGCCAGTTTCTCAACGCCGCGGAGCATCTTCGCGCGGGCATGATCTTCAAAAAGCAGTTGCTTGGCCACAGCTGTGGTTCCTTATGTTGTCTTGAATGGGGCCTTGTAGAGAGGCCGCAAGATTCAATTCTTGATTGGTTGAGTGTTGGCTGAGAGTCCCAGTTAGCTGAGAAATTTGTTAGCTAAGGACTTTGGCGAGGATGTCACTCTCACGGAGGATCTTCACGTCGCGACCGTTGAGCTCTTGGTCGACGCCACCGTACTTGCCGAAGTAAACCTGATCGCCAATGGCGACGGAAAGTTCGCCACGGTTGCCACTATCGAGCATGCGACCCGGGCCGACAGCGACGACGGTACCGAGTTGCGGCTTTTCCTTGGCCGAGTCCGGGAGCACGATTCCGCCCGCGGTGGTCTCTTCCGCAGCAGCCGGCTCGACAACAACGCGATCATCTAGCGGTCGCAGTTTTTCTTCTTTGGCCATTGTCTTGAAACTCCTGTTTTATTTGGCGGTGCTCGCCGAATTGGGCGGCACCACCTTGAATTAGTTGCTGATTGTTTTATGGAAACGTGGCTCGTTGCCGAAGCAACGGAGCCGTCGTCGATTTACATCATGCCGGGCATGCCACCCATGCCGCCCATGCCACCCATACCAGGCATGCCGCCCATGCCACCCATGCCAGGCATGCCGCCGCCCATTCCGGGCATTCCGCCGCCATGGTCGTGGTGGTGGTGATCGTGGTCGCCACCTTCTTCTTCCGGCTCGGGGATATCGGTCACGAGCGAGGAAGTGGTCAAAAGCAAAGCCGCCACGCTGGCCGCGTTGGTGATTGCGGTTCGCACGACCTTGGCCGGATCGATGACACCGGCTTCGACCATGTTGCAGTAGGTGTCGTTGTCGGCGTTGTAGCCTTCGTTCTTGGTTTTGAGCTTTCGCACGCGATTCACAACCACCGCACCATCGGTACCGGCGTTCTCGGCGATGCGACGCAGCGGGTAATCGAGCACTTTGCGAACGATCTGCACGCCGAACTCTTCGTCGCCGGTCGCTTCGACCTTGTCGAGAGCCTTTTCGCTGCGAATCAGAGCGACTCCGCCACCCGGGACGATACCTTCTTCCAAGGCCGCCGCGGTCGCGTTCTTGGCATCTTCGATGAGTGCCTTTCGCTCTTTCATTTCGGTCTCGGTGACCGCACCGCAGTTGATCTGAGCCACGCCGCCGGCAATCTTCGCCAGGCGTTCTTGTAGCTTCTCGCGATCGTAGTCGCTATCGGTGACTTCGATTTCGCGGCGAATCTGATCGGCACGACTAGCGATGTCGGCCTTCTTGCCGCCGCCACCGACGAGCGTGGTGTTGCCCGAAGAGATGACGATCTTCTTGGCCTTACCGAGGTCGGAAACCTTGACGGTGTCGAGCGAGATGCCGAGATCCTTGAAGATCGCGGTTCCGCCGGTCAGTGCGGCCAGGTCGCCGAGCATCGCCTTGCGACGATCGCCGTAACCGGGGGCCTTCACGGCACAGACGTTCAAGATGCCTCGCATCTTGTTGACCACGAGGGTCGAGAGGGCTTCGCCTTCGATGTCTTCGGCGATGATCAAGAGCGGCTTGTTGGCCTTGCTAACTTCTTCCAAGAGCGGAACCAACTTCTTGACGTTGGTGATCTTCTCTTCGTGAATCAGGATCAAGCAGTTTTCCAACTCGGTCAGTTGTTCGTCGACATTGGTGACGAAGTGGGGCGAGAGGAAACCGCGATCAAACTGCATACCTTCAACGATTTCGACAGTCGTTTCAGCTCCACGGCCTTCTTCGACCGTGATCACGCCGTCTTTGCCAACCTTGAGAAACGCTTCGGCCAACACCTTGCCGATCGAGGCGTCGTTGTTGCCGGCGATGGTGGCGATTTGAGTGATTTCTTTCTTGCTCTTCTCGTCGATCTTCGTCGCCATCTTGATCAGGGCGTCGTTGATCGCGGCACTGGCTCGACCAATACCACGCGAGAGAGCCATCGGATCGCCGCCCGCGGCGATCATCTTGAGACCTTCTAGGTAGATCGCCTCGGACAAGACGGTCGCGGTGGTCGTTCCGTCACCGGCCACATCGTTGGTCTTGGTGGCGGCTTCCTTGACCAGCTGAACCGCGAGGTTCTCGAACGGATCGTCGAGATCGATGTCCTCGGCCACGGTCACGCCGTCCTTGGTTACCTTGGGCGAGCCCCAGCCTTTGTCGAGCACCGCGTTACGGCCGCGCGGGCCGAGAGTGGTGGCGACCGCCTTGGCCAGCTTGCTCACGCCGGCGGCCAACGGCTGCCGTGCTTCGTCATCAAAAACCATCTGCTTAGCCACAGTCGAGTTCCTCCTAGAGGCAATGTGAGACGTATTTGGTTCAAAATGGCCGCCTCAGACAGGCAGACCAATGTGTCAATTTCGTTCTGAATCGCTTGTTTTCACGTCCGCCACCCGATCAGCGAGGTCGGTCTGGACGCTCTCCGCGGCCGTTTTGGCAGCCTACGAAACAACTCCGCCGTATATAACGCAAGCGGCGTGCCAAGTTGACATAGAGCCGTCTAACTGGCTTCTATAGAACGGGTTAGACAGCCAATCGCGGTGTACCGAAGCCTTTAGCCAGTTTCGGAGGCAGGTAGCAGAAGTGCCATAATGGCAGATGCTGTGCGGCCTGCCTTCCAGACCCGAGGAAAACCGCGATACGTGTCAACGTGCGCGCCTGACCCAGGTCGACCGAAGCCAAATTTCCGCGATCTGCCGCCCAAAGCTGCCAAAGTCGGGATAGAAGGGATAGCCATCGGCATCCTGAATAGAAGTGGGCTGCAAGGATCCCTTGTCGGCAGGCCCTTATCAGCGGGGCATTTGCGATAGCCGCATTTTCAAGATATTGCTACCGTTCGCGGTCCTGCGGAACCCTTTCCATGGAGTCTTGTACAGTATAGGATGAGTGCAATGTACCTGAAAAAGAGAATTCGTCGCTGTAGGTTCTGCGATCAGGACATGACACTTACGGTGTCCGCCCTCTCGTATTCAGAGAATCCGTTTTGCATGGACTGTCTGCGAGAAAGGGTGAGTCGCTCTGCTTCGCCTATGCGTGGAAGCATTAAATTGATTGGTAGGTACTTTCATTTTAGCGAAGGGTTGCAAACAGCTGAGACAGATACGAGTCAGCGTTAGCAAGAGACAGATTATCCCTCCAAAGAGAAGACCTCGAACGTCGACGCCTGCCCGAATTCACTGTGTGGATTTCCACGCTGCATGAGCTACCATTCACTCTAAGCTCAACGCTAAGATCAGGTTGCCCCTTCCGTGTTGCGACCCATTTCGTGCGGTTCGTTTCGCAAGTCGCGGACCAATCATTGCCTGGCTTAACCCGCGCCAAAGCATTCGCGAATTCGATCGCGCTCGGGAATCGCTTCGTCGCATCAATGTTCATGGCCTTCCGTATAATGCGACGAAGCACTGCAGGTACATGGGGCATGAAACAATCTCGTCGTGGCAATTTCCCTGAAGCGATTCTGCTGTTCCATTCAAGTGGATCGACAGCAGACAACTGGCTTTCAAACATCCGATTGCCGTTGGCAGCACGATAGAGCGTCACGCCCATCTGGTAGATATCCGACATTACGGTCCCGTGCCACGAACCGGAGGTAGCCTCTGGTGGCACGATCGGCGCATACATCCTCGCGGGCAGTCTAACGACCCCGCGAGCGTCTAGCTCCCTGGCCTGCCCAAAGTCCGCGATCATTGCAGCGCCATTATCGTCAAAAAGTATGTTGCTGGGCTTAACATCCAGATGAACGGTTCCGGCTGCATGAATGGCGCCTAATCCGGCTAAGGCCTCTCTGCCTATGCGTAGAACATCGCATAATGAGAGCGGATTCTTCCCGATTCTTCCGGCAAGTGAACCTCCTCGATAATACGGCATCCCAAGGCAAATTCGGTCAGGCGTCTGCGTTGCTGTTCGGATCGCGACGACGTGCGGATTTTCAGACCTAAACATTGCCTCCGCTTCCTGAAAGAACGTACTTGGATCGCGGAACTTGGCCTTCTCGATTTCTTTTACGGCAATTTCCGCCTTCAGATGCAGGTCCGTAGCGCGAAACACGCCAATCGAATTCTGCCCCTCACCACCGTCAATCGACTCGTGCCTCTCGTACCTAAATTCCGTGACGACATCCATGCTTAACTCCCAAGTGCGGCTAAAGCCGCCAACACGGCCTCACGCACTATTACATTTTTCTTACCAGACAAGTCAATTCCGCGAATACTGTCTGCGGAGGTATATGTAGAAAGCCGTTTCTTGGTTCCCATTCCTGCTTTAATCGTTGAGGACGCGCCGTAATGAACCTTAATGGATCTGAATCCGGCCGCTTCTAGAATTACGCCCTCCACGCGCGCACGTGAGAGCATGGCTTGAAAGAAGCGAGTCTGCTTTGGATTGTCTGACGTTCGCATGCCGATCGCGACGGGCTTGTATTTGCTAATTACATTCATCACCTCGTTGCGGAAGAGGGCGAGTGCCTTACTTGTTTCGTCACCAGCAACAGACAGCTTACCGTCTGCATGAAGCTCGCAATTGCCATTTCCGTCGCAATCCACGACGGCAAATGCAACTTGCTCCTTTTCGGCCCGAAAGCCGATCGACCGCATGCCGCCGCCTGCTAAGAACGGCTGGGCTTCCGTGTCGGCGAGGACGGATTCCGTTCTCGAATCAAGACCTGTAGACATAGCGATGCTCTCCGTTTCAGACTGAAGCGGCGTCGGTAGCTGCTTCTGAAATTGCAAAATCACTCACCACCGAATCCACACCCCTGGGCAGGGCAATGCAGATACAATGTGGCAAGCGGACGCTTGCAAGCGTCTGAGCCTGGCGACTGATGTTCGGAGATGTTCGTTGCTTAGATGTGATGTCTTCGTAGCCGAACCGGATATGCGAACGCAGCATGTCCGGTAATTCCACCCGGTTTTGCCGGTTTTGACAGTCGTCGACCAAATCGGTCCCTGGATATGCAAGCGGCGTGCCAAGTTGACACGCCGATCCCTAACTGTTTTCCGTAGAAAGGGTTAGGGTGACCGATCCCGCAAATCCGTGCCCCGGGCCAATTTCGGCAGAGGCCAACGGACGTGCCATATTGGCAGTCCGGCCGGTACAGAGGGTGGCGGCATGAGCGGCTGTGTTATGGGCGATCGGCTCAGCTCCGAACGCCTACGGGCGGAAGTCGTCTTTATCCGACAGGCTGACCGCGAAACCGGCCAGCAGATCGGCCGCCGCGTCGATGTCGTCGAGCGAGATCGTCTCCACACCGCTGTGCATGTAGCGGTTCGGCACGCTCACCAAACTGGTGGCGACACCGGCCCGCGTGACCTGGAGCGAGTTCGCATCGGTCGGAGTCGCGCGTCCAATCGCACCAAGCTGGTAGGGGATGCTCTTTTCCTCAGCGATCTCGATTAGTCGGTCGACCACGACCGGGTTGTTGTTCGGCCCGCGATAGATGACCGGTCCCTTACCCACGCGTATGTCACCCTCGGACTTCTTGTCGATCGTCGGGCAATCGGTAGCGTGCGTGACGTCGACTGCGATACCGACGTGCGGGTCAATTCCGTAAGCACTGGTGCGGGCGCCGCGAAGACCGATCTCTTCCTGTACGGTCGAGACCGCATGAATCGAGCAGTTCAGTTCTTGCTCGCTAGCGCGGCGAAGTGCTTCCATCACGATCCATAGCCCGGTCTTGTCGTCCATGGCCGGGGAATTGGCTCGATTGTTCCGCATCTCTTGGTAGCCGAGCTGAAGCGTCACTGGATCACCGATCCGCACCAGTTCAGCCACTTCGTCCTTGCTGGTGGCACCGATATCGAGCCACAAGTCCTTCATCTTGGGAACCTGCTTGCGTTCCTCATCGGTCAACAGGTGAATCGGCTTGCGAGCGATCACGCCATGCACCGGACCACCCTTGGCCCACACAGTCAGTCGCTGGCCGATGAGCTGTTGCGGATCCCAACCACCGATCGGTTGCAGATAAAGGTACCCATCGTCGTCGATGTGCTGCACGATCAGGCCAATCTGATCGCAGTGCCCGGCAAACATCAATCGAACCGATGAACCGGGGTTCTTCGTGGCGATCACGTTGCCGTGGGTATCGGTTGTGACGTCATCGGCAAACTCGCCGACGTACGAGCGAACAACGTCCTGGACCGGCTTTTCATAACCCGAGGGGCTGGGCGTCTCGAGAAGATTCTTGAAGAACTCGTGTGATTTATCGTTCATGATGATGAAGGCTTTCTGGTGCAGCTGGTGAAGCGTGAATCTTCCTGCCCGGAGCGGGTTGCGTGTGCGGAATGCAAATGATGAGGAAAGCGGGCGAATAAGAACCGATCCCGTCGGCCTTTTGCGGCCTGCGCGTTCAAGCTTAACGGCCCTTTGGACCGTTGACGAGGGCGGTGCGACGCTTGACGAAGGCCAGTACGGATTCCTACGATGAGGGATTCCAATTCGCCCAAAAGTGGCTGATATGTGCCACCTTTTTGACGCGATCGGCCCGCTTCCCGAGAGATCACCTCCTACCATCGACTTGCTGCCATGGAATCTACCAACGTTGCCATCGTCGGACTTGGGACCGTCGGAAGCGGTGTCGCCCGACTGCTCGTAGAAGAAAAGGATCGCCTGGCCCGGCATGCTGGCCGTCCTGTTCGCTTGGCTCGGGCTGTCGTCCGCGATCTTTCGCGACCGCGCGACATCGAGCTGGAAGATGGCATCCTGACCGACGACCTATCGACCGTGACGGGCGACCCCGAGATTCAAACTGTGATGCAGTTGGTCGGCGGTCTGGAACCGGCTCGCACGATCATGCTCGAGCTGCTCGAGAGCGGCAAAGACGTGATCACCGCCAACAAGGCGCTGCTCGCCGAACATGGTCCAGAGCTCTTCGACCGTGCCCGCGAACTGGGACGCTCGATCGCCTTTGAAGCCTCCGTGGCCGGCGGCATTCCGATCATTACGAACATTGCCCAGTGCCTGTCCGCGAACGAGATTCAATCGCTGCATGGCATTCTCAACGGCACCAGCAATTTCATTCTCTCCGAGATGGAAGAGAAGGGAGCCGACTACGACGAAGCGGTGGCCGAAGCGCAGCGTCTTGGTTACGCCGAAGCCGACCCGACGCTCGACGTCGACGGCAGCGACGCCGCTCAGAAGTTGGCGATCCTAGCTCACATGGCTTTCGGTGCTCGCGTGCCGTGGAATGAAATTCCGCGAGAAGGGGTCGATCATATTGAACCGATCGACATTCGCTTCGCCGGCGAACTCGGTTATCGCATCAAGCTGTTGGCGGTCGCCCAGTTGGTCCCCGAAGGCCTCGAGCTGCACGTCGCCCCGCAGCTGGTTCGACGTGATGCTCCGCTGGCCGAAGTCCACGGCGCCTACAACGCGGTTCGCGTGGTGGGTGACGCAGTCGGACGCGTCTGGTTCAATGGACTGGGTGCCGGTCAAATGCCAACCGCGTCAGCGGTAGTGGCCGACTTGGTCGACACCGTCGTCGGTCGCAGTGCGATCACTTTCAAGACATCGGAGCTCTGGTCACAACGCCCGGCGCGTGTGATGCCGAGCGACTACGACAACGTGACGAGCCGTTACTACTTCCGCTTTGGCGTGAAGGACGATTCCGGCGTGCTGGCCGATGTTGCCAGTGTGCTCGGTCGGTTCGGCGTTTCGATCTCCTCCGTCATTCAGCATGAGACCAGCGAGGACGGCCAAGACACCGTGCCGCTGGTGCTGATGACGCACAAGATTACCGAGGGAGCCGCCCGTCAGGCCACGGAAGCCATCGACGGCCTCGACTGCGTTCGCTCCAAGAGCATCAAGATGCGCGTTCTCGACTAGCGCCGCATCGATTACGAGAAATACGAATACCATGAAATACGCGATCGTCATTCCCGACGGCTGTGCCGACGAACCGCAAGAATCGCTCGACGGTAAAACACCGCTGGCGGCCGCCAATACTCCGGCCATGGACGCGATCGCCGCGGCTGGCGTAGTAGGCAGTGCCAACCACGTGCCAGAACATTTGCCCGCCGGCTCGGCCGTGGCCAACATGAGCCTGCTTGGCTACGACCCGGTGGAGAACTTCACCGGTCGTGCTCCGCTGGAAGCCGCTGCCCAAGGCATCGAACTTGGCCCGGAAGATTGGGCCATTCGCTGTAACCTGGTGACGATTCAAGATCAGGTGATGCGGGACTTCACCGCGGATCACATCTCCAGCGAAGAAGCAGCGGCACTGTTGGCCGCCCTGAACGAAACGGTCGAGGACAAGGCGTTTGAATACGTTCCCGGCGTGAGCTACCGCAACCTGCTGCTCTATCGCGGAGCGGGTCGCCCGTCTCCCTTTAGTAACGACACTCGCACCACGCCGCCGCACGACCTGACTGACTCGACCGTGCTCGACGATTACCCTCGCGGTCCCGGCAGCGATCTGCTGATTCAACTGATGAATGCCAGCGTCGGATTGTACGCCGATCACGCCGTGAATGCGGCTCGCAAAGAAGCGGAGCATCTGCCCGCCACCAATGTTTGGCTCTGGGGCCAGGGCCGCACTCCGGCGCTCGCTCCCTTCGCAGAAACCTACGGCAAGCGTGGCAAGATGATTACCGCGGTCGATCTGCTGCGTGGCATCGCCGCCCTGGTCGGCTGGGATCGCATCGAAGTCGAAGGGGCCACCGGCTACACCGACACCAACTACGCCGGCAAGGGCCAAGCGGCCATCGCGGCCCTTCCTGACACGGATGTGATTTGCGTGCATGTTGAGGCCCCGGATGAAGCCTCGCACGAAGGAGACGCCGCGGCGAAGGTCAAAGCCCTCGAAGAGATCGACCGGCACATCGTGGCCCCGCTGCATAAAGCTTTGAAAGCCCAGGGCGACTACCGCATTCTCGTCACCCCCGATCACCCCACGCCGGTTCGCACCAAGACGCATAGCCATGGCGCCGTGCCGATGACGATTGCCGGTGCGGGCATTTCGGCCGACGAGTTCGATTCCTACAACGAAGCCAACGCCGATACCTCGTCGCTCAGCTTCCCCGAAGGCTGGAAGATGATGAGCTACTTCCTCGGACAGTCGTAGGAAGACGGTAATCCAAACCACACCACAAGAAACACCTATTACATTTGGCCGATTGCGACCCGCGATCGCGAACCACACCATCCCATGCCCATCATCGTTCAAAAATTCGGCGGCACCAGCGTTGCCAACGCCGAGAAGATTCTTGCCGCCGCCCAACGAGCCGTCGACGCTCAGAACCAAGGGAACCAGGTTGTCATGGTGGTCAGTGCCATGGGCAAGAACACGGACATGCTTGTCGACCTGGCAGGGCAGATCAACGCCGAGCCACCGGCGCGCGAAATGGATATGTTGCTCTCCACAGGTGAACAGGTCAGCGTCGCCCTGATGGCGATGGCGATCGATAGCCTGGGACACAAAGCGGTTAGCCTGACCGGGGCTCAGATCGGCATTCGCACTGACAGCTCCCACACCAAGGCCCGCATTCAGTCGATTTCGACAAAGCGAATGCAGACGCTCTTGGACGAAGGCAACATCGTCATCGCTGCCGGCTTCCAAGGCATCGACGAAGACTTCAACATCACCACGCTCGGCCGCGGCGGAAGCGATACCACGGCCGTTGCCCTGGCGGCGGTGCTCAATGCCGCTTCTTGCGACATCTACACCGACGTCGACGGCGTCTACACGACCGACCCTCGCAAACTCGACGGTGCCCGTCGCCAAAGCCAAGTCAGCTACGACGAGATGCTCGAACTCGCCAGCCTGGGTGCTGGCGTGCTGCACAGCCGTTCGGTCGAGTTCGCCAAGAAGTTCGGCGTGCCGATTCATGTTCGCAGTAGTGCCACTGGTGAACCCGGCACGATGGTTCTTAGCGAAGCCGAGTCGGACGCCAATCCGGTCGGTGGCGCCGCCGTGACCAAGCACGAAGCCCGCGTGACGCTTTCGGGCGTTCCCGATCGTCCCGGTTCGAGCCTGAAAATCTTCACCCGCCTGGCCGAGGCGAATATTCCAATCGACATGATCGTGCAAAACGTTGGTGCCGAGGGAAAAGCCGAACTCTCGTTCACGGTCGTGCAGGAAGACCTGTCCGCGACGAAGACGGCCGTGGCCGAGGCCGCCGCCGATCTTGGCGTGGAGAACACGACCTATGCCGAGGATGTGGCCAAAGTGTCGGTCGTCGGACTCGGTATGGCAGAACAGGCCGGCGTGGCCCATCGCATGTTTCGGGCACTCGCCAATGCCGGCGTGAACTTGCGAATGATCACCACCAGCGAAATCAAGATTTCGGTGTTGATTGAAGAGTCGCAAGCGGCCGATGCCCTGGCCGCGGTGCACGGGGCCTTTGAGCTCGACAAGACGCCGGCGGACGCCAAGCAGTTTACCGCCACCGAGCCGGTCCAAACCGACGCGATTGCGGTCGTCGAAAGCCTGGCCGGCATGGAAGACCTAACCATCGAAGGCGTGCTGCTCGACGAGTCGCAAGCCCGAATCACGATCAGCCAGGTTGAAGACAAGCCCGGCATCGCGGCCGCCGTGTTCGAAGAGATCGCCGACGGTGACATCTTCATCGACATGATCGTGCAAAGCGACGGTGCCGGTGGCAAGGCGAGCGTCAGTTTCACCACGCCCCGTGAACAATTTGAGGCGGCCCTGGCCCAGACGAAGAAAATCGCCGAGAAGATCGGCAGCGGGGTTGTCGTCGAAGGCAGCCCTCAGGTTGCCAAGCTGTCGGTCTCCGGTATCGGCCTGCGTACCCATGCCGGAGTGGCGATTCGCATGTTCAAGCCACTGGCCGATGCAGGCATCAACGTCGAGATGATCAACACCAGCGAAGTGCGGGTTAACGTGATCGTCGACGGCGAGCGAGGTGCCGAAGCCCTGGCATGTCTACAAAAGGCGTTTGAAGACGTGCTGTTGTAGAGTCCATCGCCCTACAACTCGCCTAGCACCCTACAGCTCACCCAAGACATCGTTGAGCACTTCTTCGTTGACGTAGATCGGTAGCTGCGGATCGCAGCTCACGGCCACGGCAATCGCGTCGGACGGACGGGCGTCGATCTCGATCAACTCACCTTCGTGCCGTACGCGAAGCAGCGCGTAGTAGGTGTGATCGCGAAGCTCGCTGATCACCACGTCTTGGAATTCACCGCCCATCTGTTCCACCGTGCTGACCAACAGGTCGTGGGTCAGTGGTCGTGGCGAAGTGCATTGCTTCACCCGGCGATCGATACTGGTCGCCTCAAAAATTCCGATCAGAATCGGAAACGTTCGGTCGCCGTCGACTTCGCGAAGATAGATTACCTGCTGGTCATTGATCTCATTGATGATGATCCGAGCAAGTTTCATTTCCAGCGGCATGGCGAAATCTCCGTAGTTGCATTGCCCGCAATTTCAGCCGACGCGAGGAGTGCGTCTTCTTGTTCCTGTTCCCATCGGTCGATTATAGCGAGCCGCAAAGGCGCCGGGCCAGTAGCTTGTCAAAAATCCGCACGAAAAAAGGGCGAGCAAGAATCAGGCGAGAATGCGTTGGCGCGTTCTGCCAAGCTCAAGCCGGACACGCGCGTGATAGCACGCGATCTTAAGACGACCTCGGCGGCCAGTTTGGCGGCCGGTTATCGGCTGCGCAGCCGCTCCAAAGTCGCATCGATGGCGGCCAGCTGCTCCTTCATCGCTTCGAGTGATTCTCGCTCTTTGGCAACGACCTCGGCCGGGGCTCGCTCGACGAAGTTAGCATTGGACAGCTTCTTTTCCTTGCCACCGATGGCACCTGAGAGCCGCTGTTGCTCCTTCTCATTGCGGGCGATTTCGGCGTCGATGTCGATCAGGTCGGCCACGTCGACGAAGATTTCGATGCCCTGCAGGCTCGAGGTCGACGCGATGGCCGGTGGCTCGACCGCTTCTCCCCAGGCGGTCGCCGCGGCTCCGGCCATGGAGGCGAAGTACGGCTCCATCGGCTTGAGCAGCTCGACCGTGGCCGCATCGCAGCGAACGGAGAACTCAATCTGAGTCTTGGGCGGCACATTCTGTCGGCTACGAATCTCGCGGACCGCGGCCAGCACCTCTTGGAAGCGAGCAAATCGCTGCTCGATCTCCTGGTCCTGGCGGGCCATGTCGGCTTCCGGCCAAGACGCGATCATGACGCTCTCTGCCGCGGCCGTCGGTGCCGAGAGTCCTCGCTCCGGTGCCAGTTTGGCGAGCAGCTGCCAGACCTCTTCGGTGATAAAGGGAATCATCGGGTGCAACAGTCGCAGCAGGTTGTCGAGCGTGTGGGCCAGGATTCGCTGGGCGACCGGTCGCTTCGCTTCGTCGCCGAGACGGGCCTTGGCCATTTCGACATAGAAACTACAGAACTCGTCCCAGGCGAAATCGTAGAGCACACGGGCTGCTTCCGAATAGCGGTACGTCTTCAGTGCCGAGGTGACGCTGTCGGTCACCGTTGCCAGGCGGCTCAAGATCCAACGATCTTCGACTTCGAGTTCTTCGTCACTGACCGCGGCAGCCTGATAGCCTTCGAGATTCATCATCGAGAATCGCGAGGCGTTCCACAGCTTGTTGCAGAAGTTGCGAGCCAGTTCGAACTTCTCGCTCGTCACGGCTCCGCGCGGCAGGGCTTTGTCCTCGTCGCTCTCGGCCCATTGCGTGCTGAAGTCTTCACCGCATTTGGCACAGGCGACGCGTGGCAGCGTGCGATTCTTCTTCGTCTGGCCGAAAGTCTCGTTGCAGTGCGGGCACTCGAACTCGACCGGCATCCGCACGTCTTGCGTATCGGCCGTGATATGAGCCATGGCAAAGCGGAGCGAGTCGGCGCCGAACTTGTCGACCACGTCGAGCGGATCGACTCCGTTCCCCTTCGACTTCGACATCGTGTCGCCGTAACCGTCCAGAATCTTGGGATGAATAAAGACCTCGCGGAATGGAACCTCGCCGACATTGTGCAAGCCGGAAAGCACCATGCGGGCAACCCACAGCGTGATGATGTCGCGACTGGTGATCAGCGTGCTGGTCGGATAATAGTATTCGAGTTCGGCCGTCTTCTCGGGCCAACCGAGCGTGGAGTGCGGCCAGAGCGCAGAGCTAAACCAGGTATCAAGCACGTCTTCGACTTGGGCGAAGCCGAGCGATTCGACCTTGCGTTCCAAATCGGCATTCTCGGCGGCTACGCAAACGTGGATCAACTGCTCGTCGACGTGGACAGCAAGCTGGTCGTCGCCACTTTCGGCGCTGAGCGACTCCACCTTCTTGGCCAACTCGGTGCGAGCGTCGGCGTCTTCGACCGTTTGCGTCCAAATCGGAATCCGATGTCCCCACCAGAGTTGGCGGCTGACCGGCCAGTCGCGCTTCTCGCTGAGCCAGTCGAGATAACCTTTGCTGTAACGAGGCGGGAAGATTTTCACGCGATGATCAGAGACAGCATCCATGGCGGACTGGGCCAGGTCGTCCATCTTCACGAACCACTGATCGGCCAGGTACGGCTCGATCGGCGTTTTGGATCGATCGCTGTGGGCCAGCTCGATCTTGCGATCTTCGATCTCTTCGAGCAATCCGGCCTCTTCCAAGTCGGCCACGACCCGTTTGCGGGCGGTCTTGATATCGGCGCCGGCATACTTGCCCGTGTTGTCGTTGAGCGTGCCGTCGGGGTTAAGAATGTTCCACATCGGCAGGTCTTGTCGCAGCCCAACGTCGTAATCGTTGTGATCATGGGCTGGCGTGATCTTCACGCAGCCACTGCCGAGTTCGGGCTTGGCCCATTCATCGGCCACCAGCGGGATCTCACGATCGACCAGCGGTAACATCACCTTTCGGCCGGCCAGTGCCATGTTGCGGAGCTGTTCCAACAGCGGAAGCAGTTCTTTCCGCCGCTGGGCGACGTCGTCGAGCTGTGCCTGAATGTCGTCCTTCTCTTTGTCCGCGGCAGCGGCCAGCTTTTCTTGCAGCTGTGCCTCGACCTTATCGAGCGCCTTGGCCGGGTCGGGATGAACCGCGACCGCCGAATCGCCAAGCATCGTCTCAGGTCGCGTGGTGGCCAGGCGGACGTGCGTCGGCTCGCCAGGCTGCGGATCGACCACCGGATAACGCAGGTGCCAGAAGTGCCCGTCGACCGTTTCGTGGAAAACTTCGTCGTCTGAAACGGCGGTCTGCAGGAAGGTGTCCCAATTGACCAAACGCTTGCCGCGATAGATCAGGGCTTCCTTAAACAGGCTGTAGAACGTCTTTCGAACGGCCGTGGCACAGGTGTCGTCGAGCGTGAACCGCGTTCGCTCCCAGTCGCAAGAGCAGCCCATCTGCTTGAGCTGGCCGAGGATGCGTTTCTCGTATTGTTCCTTCCACTGCCAGATTCGCTTGACCAATTCTTCCCGGCCGAGATCGTGGCGTGATTTGCCTTCCTCTTCCAACAGGCGTCGTTCGACCACCGCCTGCGTGGCGATGCCGGCGTGATCGGTGCCGGGCATCCAGAGGGCATTGAAGCCGAGCATGCGATGAAAGCGAATCATCACATCTTGCAGCGAGTTGTTGAGCGCGTGACCCAGATGCAACGCCCCCGTGACGTTGGGCGGCGGGATCACGATCGTGTACGGCTCGCGATCCGGATCGGGCTCGCTGTGGAAGTAGCCTTGCTCCTCCCAATGGGCGTACCAGCGATCCTGGGCGGCGGCGTGATCGTATTGCTTCGGCAGGTCGTCGCCCGAAAACTCTTGGGCGGCAGATTCAGACGCGGAGGTGCTCATGACTTCTGTTCATCTTTCCATAACTTGTATTCAAAGCTGTCGACGAGCGCCATCCAGGCGGCTTCGATCACATTTTCGCTAACGCCGACGGTACCCCAAACGTCGTCTTCGTCTTGACTCTCGATCATCACGCGGACTCGGGCCGCGGTTCCGGCCGTCGCTTCAATGACGCGAACTCGGAAGTCGATCAGCGACACGGAATTGAGGGCGGGGAAAATGCCATTTAAGGCCTTTCGCAGGGCGGCGTCCAGAGCGTTGACCGGACCGTCGCCGTCGGCCACTTCGTGCCGTAATTCTTTACCGACGTACATCTTCACCGTCGCTTCAGTGGAGAGACCGTTCTCTTCCGTAGCAACCGTGACGTGGTAATTCAACAGCTCGAAGTGCGGGTGGTATTGGTCCGAGCACTTGAGCACCAGCAGTTCAAAGGAAGCCCGGGCCGCCTCGAATTGATAGCCTTGGCCTTCTAGCTCGACAACCTGAGCCAGCACTTTTTCGGTCAGCTCCTTGTTGTCGGCCATGTCGTGGTGCTGCGTGAGGGCCACGATGTTCGAGCGGCCAGACAACTCGCTCAACAGTACACGGCGTTCGTTGCCGACCAACTCTGGGGCGATGTGTTCGTAACTCTCGGTCGCCCGGGCCACGGCGTGCACGTGCATGCCCCCCTTATGAGCAAAAGCACTAGGGCCGACAAACGCCTGATTGACCGAGTAGTGCATGTTGGCCGTCTCGTAGACGAATCGCGACAGCTCCGTCAGATTCTTGACGCCTGAGTCTTGCAGGATCTCGTAGCCTTGTTTCTTGAGCGCCAGGTTGGCCATCACGGAAATCAGGTCGGCGTTACCGCAGCGTTCGCCGATTCCGTTGATGGTGCCCTGCACCTGCGTCGCTCCGGCATCGACAGCCGCGAGTGAGTTGGCAACCGCCAGGCTGCAATCGTTGTGGGTATGAATACCAACCGGGATGGAGACCGAATCGAGAGCCGCGCGGGTTAGCTCGGCAATCTCCTCCGGCATCGATCCGCCGTTGGTATCGCAGAGCACGGCCATGCGTGCCCCGGCATCGGCGGCCGCTTGAAGCGTTTGGCGGGCGTAGTCCGGATTCGACTTCCAGCCGTCGAAGAAGTGTTCGGCGTCGTAGATCACTTCGCGTCCCTGGCTGACCAGGAAGGCGACGCTTTCAGAGATCATCGCCAGGTTTTCTTCTTCGCTGACGCGGAGCACCTCTTTCACATGGAAGTCGGAGGTCTTGCCGACCAACGTGATGACTTCCGCCTGCGAATCGATCAGGGCTTTCATGCCGGGATCGTCAGAGGCTTCGACCCCGCGACGACGGGTCATACCAAAGGCGGCCACCTTGGCGTGCTTGAGCCCTAGCTCACGCACGTCGCGAAAGAACTGGGCGTCCTTTTGATTGGAGAGCGGATAGCCGCCTTCGATGTAGTCGACGCCTGCCTTGTCGAGACGCTGGGCGATCAGCAGTTTGTCTTGCAGCGAGAAGTTGACGCCTTCGCCTTGACTGCCGTCGCGAAGCGTGGTGTCGTAGATCTCAATTCGTGCCATGATCGATTTCGACGCAAAAAAGCGAATGGGTTGTGGATCGTGTTGTCGGCTGTCGGCGAGCGAGCGGCCGAAAATAAAAAAAGCCCTGAAACCGCAGGCGGCCTCAGGGCTGGAATGTTTCGCGAACACGCGAATCGCCCTAGGGCCGGACCTCGCTAATAATAATGACGCCGCTAATATCCACGTCGCATGGACAAGCCACGCTCCGCTGGATCTGATCGACGACAAGGTGGGCGGCGTACTTCATGACGATTCTTCCGGCACAAGTGCCAAGCTTGGAAATTTGAGATTTCGTGCTGGAGGCGGCGGGATCTCGGTGGGAGCCAATTCCATGCTCCTATTCCCGTCACCAGAGCCCCTGAGCATACCTGCCGACAGAAGGCGTGTCAACGATTCGTGGCCCTGCGACCTCACCGCAGGCGACGGCAATAAATGCCCCTCGGTATGATGCCTAGACAAGAAAATAGAAAACGAGACGCCTAGGCACTCTTCGCTTTCCGCGTGTTGTCGCCGGGCTCATCATCCTCTTCGGCTTCCTCGCCGTCCTCGTACTCGTCGGCCTCTTCCTCCTCGTACTCGTCTTCTTCATCTTCGTAGACGTACTCGTACTCCCACTCGCCGTCCTCGTCTTCCTCTTCGTCTTCGAGTTCGTCTTCTTCCCCCGCCTCGTCTTCTTCTGAGTCGGCCGACTCCTCTTCGTCGTATTCTTCTTCCTCGTACTCGCCCTCTTCGTACTCCTCATCCTCTTCTTCGTCGACAGTGTCTTCGGCCGCGGCGACTTCCTCTTCATCCTTGTCGCTATCCTCTGTAGCGACCTCTTCATCTTGTGCGGCACCACCGCCGGTCGCGGCGCCCCACTCCGCCTGCTCGTCTTCCTCTTCGTCTTCGTCCGTCTCGGTTGTGGTGGCCGCCAGTGTCACCTTGTTGCGTCGTGGCGGAGTCGGGGCAGGAGCCTCCTCTTCGCCGTTCATCTCTGCCCATTGTTCGGGTGTAACAAGCACTTCACGAGCTTGCGATCCGTTGTAGGCACCGACGATACCGTCCTCTGCCATGAAGTCGATCAGGCGTGCCCCGCGTCCGTAGCCAACTCCGAGTGCTCGCTGCAAGAGCGACACGCTACCGCGACCTTCGCGGACGACCACCTCGATGGCGCTCTCGTAAAGCTCGTCGCGATTCTTGAAGCGATCGGCGCCCCCTTCTTCGGCACCGGCCGGCTTGAGCTGTACCAGTTCATGTACGAACTGCTGTTCCGTCGACGCGACACTGTCGACCACGGCGTTGATCTCGTCGTCGGTCAGGAACGTACCTTGTGCCCGTAACAGCGAGCTCGTTCCAGGCCAGAGGAACAACATATCGCCGTTGCCGAGCAGCTTGTCGGCTCCCATCTCATCGAGCACCACGCGGCTGTCGGTGCGGCTCGCTACCTGGAAGGCGATACGGGCAGGCAAGTTCGATTTGATCAAACCGGTGATAACGTCGACAGTCGGCTTTTGCGTGGCCAGCACCAAGTGGATACCAACCGCACGGCTCTTCTGTGCCAAACGGATGATGTGCTGCTCGACTTCCTTGGCCGCGGTCATCATGAGGTCCGCCATTTCGTCGGCAATGATCACGATGAACGGTAGGTGTCGCGGCGTGTTCTCCCATTCTTCTTCCGTCTCCGGCTGAAGACGCTCTTGCAGCTCTTCATCGCCCAACTGGTTGTAGACGCTGACGTGTCGCACGCCAGCTCGGGCCAGCAGCGAGTAGCGTTCTTCCATCTTTTCGACCGCCCAACCGAGAATCGCCTCGGCCTTGCGCATGTCGGTTACGACCGGATGCATCAAGTGTGGCAGCCGCTTATAGGGGCCAAGTTCGACCATCTTGGGATCGATCATCAACATCCGCACCTCGTCCGGACGCTTCGTCATGATGATCGAGGTGATGATCGAGTTCAGGCAGACACTCTTACCGGTACCGGTACGGCCCGCGATCAGCAAGTGAGGTAGCGACGCTAAGTCGACCGACATCGGCACGCCGGAAACATCCTTGCCCAAGAAGAGCGGGATCTTCATTTTCCGCGACTTGGACGTATCTTCTTCCATTACCTCACGCAGCCGAACCAGCTGTCGTTCGGTGTTCGGAACTTCGATACCGACGGTGTTCTTGCCGGGGATGGGAGCCACGATACGCACGCTCGGCACGCGCAGGGCGATCGCCAGGTCGTCGGCCAGACCGGTGATCTTCGAGAGCCGCAGACCGGCTTCGAGTTCAATCTCGTATTGGGCAATGACCGGTCCGGTTTCGACTTCGACCACGCGGACGTTGAGCCCGAAGTTGCGGAATGTTTTTTCCAGGATGCGAGCCTTGTTGCGGACATCCTTTTCGTGCGACTCGAAGTGCATCTGCTCCGATTCGAGCAGCAGGTCCAGGCTCGGCAACTTGTAGTCGGCGACCGAATCGTTGTTGTGAGCGGCGTCGAGCGACTCAAGAACTTCGTCCCGTTCGGTCTTCTTGGGTGCCTTGATGCGCAGCGCCGCCTTGATCCGCCCGCCGACCCCCTTCTTCTCGGTCTCGTCGGATTCCTCTTCCGCGGCCTCGTCTTCTTCGGCGGACGCTTCCTCTTCGTCTTCTTCCTCGTCCTCTTCGTACTCGTCGACTTCCTCTTCTTCGTGCTCTTCGTCGGCGGCTTCCTCTTCGTCGGCCCCCTTCTCCATGCGACGACCGAGGATCTTCACCGCGACTTCGCTCTCTTCTTCCTCTTCCGCCTCTTCGTCTTCCTCGTACTCGGCCTCTTCCTCTTCGTACTCGCCTTCCTCATCGTAGCCGTATTTCTCACGTAGACGACGCGACACGACCGCTCGTCCGGTGCGGGCAACCCCCACCGCCGGCTTGGCAACACACCACCAACCGAGTCGTAGCAAAACGTAGTCGGTGCAGAGCAGTAGCCCTCCGACAATCACGCTGAGCGTGAGAATGTACGCACCGACGGTGGCGAAGTGCATTTCCAAGATCGTTCGGCCCGCCGTACCGAGCACACCTCCGGGACCGATCACAGGACCACGCCACAGCCGTGGAGCCAGGTCGGGAATCAACATTCCACCCAAGGTCGCGAATCCGCACAACGTCACGAACCAACCAATCGCCCGCATCTTGGGGAAGGTGATTTCGCGGCGGGTTAGCAGCAGCGTGGTAAGAATCGCCAGCGACACGACGACATAGTAGGCCCCAATGCCGAGCATGCGCAACATCGCGTCGGACAACCAGGCACCGGCGCGGCCGCAGATGTTGGCCGTCGCGCCGGGCGCAGGGTAGACGAGCACCCCTTCCGCGCCAGCGGATGTTGCATCGGCCCGGTTGTAGCTAACCAGGGCGAGCGTCATGAAGATCGTCACGCCCAGCAGGACGAGCGCAAACAGATCGAGTTTTACGTTCCGCTCTTCAAACATAGGGTTCCAACGGGGCGCGGACTTTTGGATCAGTGGTGAATCAATCGGTGCGTTCGCTCTTTCATCTGTGCGAGCACCTGTGCCGTCGCTACTCTTAGCGAACGATCGACACGCGAGCCAACACAAACAAGCGAAGCCAGATATGCGAACGGGGGGGCGCGTCCATGCCCAACGTGGATTCCAAGACTTCACCCATTAGATCGGACTGTCGCCCGTCGACTTATTAGTTTCGCGTCTTGGTGCGCCACCCTTTGCCTGGCACGCACAGGGGGAACGACGCTCACCGGGTGAATATTCGATAAGATGCTTCTTCTCGCGCTAACACGCTCCCCGCAGGAACTCTAGCATTCGGCTAGGGGTAGACAACCGTTTTAGCAGCGGGGCGTGCGCGAATTGACCGGACTCGCCGCCGGTCGTACCGGTTATGCTTGTTGGTTGGGCGGGCGGTGGCGGCCGCGGTCAGCCACTTGTCGCTCCTATTCACATTCGCAACGGTACCCAGCTACCGCAGGAAGTTGCATTTGGGGCCGAAGAGCCCCGACTCGCGGGGTACCAGAATCGCCGCCAGCCGCCCCCCGGCATCGACGGCCACAATTTCTTGATTGGCGTTAGCACTAATCTGGCTCTCGTCAATCTCCACGCGGCGGCCGTTCTTGATCTCTTCGACTTCGGCCGCGTCGAGCGTCACTTGTGGAAGACCGGCTAGCGCCAACAACGGTGGCTGCAGATGCTCGGCCAACGTCTCCGGCCAGATGGCGTCCAGCTCAGACGCTTCCTCGACCTGAAACGGACCAATACCCGTACGTACCAATTCCGACATTACAGCAGCACTGCCAAGCGATTCGGCCAGGTCGCGTCCCAAGGAGCGAATGTAGGTACCACTGCCGCAGCGGGTATCGAACACCAAGCGAGGATACTCGTACTCCACGATTTCGAGCGAATCGATTCGCACCGTGCGCAGGGGCATGTCAACCTGCTTGCCACGCCGGGCCAACTTGTAGGCACGCTGGCCTTCGATCTTCACAGCCGAAAAGGCGGGGGGACGCTGCTCGACGTTGCCCACGAACTTTGCCGCCGCCTGTTCGAGTTCTTCGAGCGTCAGCTCTGGAGCATTGGCAAGCGGAACCAATTCGCTCTCGACGTCATCCGACTCGCTCGACTGCCCTAGGAGGAATGTGCCGCGATATGCCTTGGGCATCCGCTGCACGTACTCTATGAGGCGAGTGGCTGTGCCGATGCAAAGCACGAGCACGCCACTGGCAATCGGATCAAGCGTGCCGGCATGGCCGACCTTGATCTTCTTCGATCGCTGCAGACCGGGATGTTCGGTCGCGAGTTCCGCCGCCTGTTCGGCTTCGGCAAGCTGCTTGGCCCAACCGCGAGCCGCTCGTTCGACGCGATTCACCACATCGCGCGACGACATGCCAGCCGGCTTGTTAACAGAGATCAGGCCACAGAGTTCGTTCACGGACGTCATGAAAGTCGAAGCAAGAGTATTAACGGATGGAGCAGGCAAGGGAGCGTGAAACGATCTGCGATCTATCTAATCGTAAAGTGACAAAGCGACGCCACTTCGGCCGCCGAACGCTGCTGCAGGTTGGAGAACCGGTCGCGTAACCCTTCGACATCATCGACACCGAGCAGTGCCAGCTTCTGAAACTTGTACTGCAACAAGTCATCGAGATCGGCCGTGGTGTTGCGCGCGTGTCCGGCCGGGTACATCACCAGGTCCGAGGCGAGTGTGCCGAGCTGCGCGTGATCGATTTCGAGCGAGGTCGGGATTCCGTCCGGGTATTTGGCGTCGTACTCCGGCCCACCGTGAACGAAGTCGATACGATCCATGAGGCTGCGCGTCAGCGGATGTACCAGGCTCCCGTCGCCATAGTCGGCTGGGCCAAGCATCAACTCCTTCCAGCCGCTCCGCTTCAATTCGAACGCTTTTCGCAGAAGCGTGGCGATGATGTAGACCATCGAATGGTCAGCGCTCTGCCGCGTGCGAGGATCTCGCTTGGCCGGATCGCCAATGATGCCGTGCGCCGGTTCGTAGATCTTGATGCGAATCTGCTGGAGTGCCGTCTCGTCTTCGAGCAGCGACGGGTGGGCGGCCAAGAGATCGAACAGACCTTGGATCGCGCCGGCCGACTGATGTTCGTACAGGCCCAGCTTGAAGTGCATGCCCATGATGGCGAAGTCGTCGCCGCTAGTCGCGAGCGTAAGATCGAAAGGACTGGTCTCCAGTTCGTCCGGCTTCTCAAACAAGCAGAAGATGGCGGCCGGATTGCGAAACACGTCGGCCGGACCAACAAAGCCACGCAGCGCCCGCTGGGCACTGAGCACCGCAGCTTCGGAAGTAATGGCCGCCGAGGCCCCCTTTGAATCGGAAAGTTGATGGCCAGCACGGATCGCGCGGAACGGAATATAGTGGGCGACCGTCATACCGATCGCGGACTCAATCTGGTCCACAGTGCCGCCGAGCATCGCAGCGTAGACCGTGGCCGAAGCGATCGCGCCATGCACCACGTGGTCGATCTTGTAATCCTTGAGACTGAAGACCTCGGCGAGTCGTCCACGAATCTCGTCGATCAGTAACATGCCGCGGCAAAGCGTCTGCCCGTCGAGCTTGCCAACTTCTGCCGCCGCCAGGGCGACCGGATAGAAATCGTTGTGGCCAAATTCACCGGCCGTGGCACCGGCTGCCGGGTTGTAGCCGAAATTGGTGCCGTTCGAATCCCACTCGCGGGCCGCAGATGAATTCGCGACGACCGCCTTCTCGGGAGCGACAAGGGTCGTCGACCCGTAACAGGTCGCACCGTCCGACCCACCTTCGCGCAGGTAGGCCGCGGCCTCTTCACGCAACACGGTCGGAGCGTTGGTGCAAAGGGCGATCGCCGACACCGCACAAGCAATGCTGTCGAGATGAAACTGTGCGAGTCGCCGCCACACGGCCGGGCTTGGTTCATCAAATCGGCCGGCGAGAAAATCGATCGCGTATTGGGCCAATCCGCGAACCTGATTCGTGTCGCGTGGCAGTGTTACTTGTACTTGTGTCATAGGTCTGCCTCCGTTCTTTTCTATTCCGCAAAGTTTGCCCGTCGGTCACTCTGTAACGCTGGGATTGCGCTCGCGCCACTTTCTCCGTCGCGGATTATGGCAGCACCTTAAGCCGATCGGCAAGCGGCGTGAATTGCAGCGGCCAACCGAAGGCGACTCGCCTGGTTGCTTCGGACACACCCCCATGACGAACATACGCAACCAAATCAGTGGCCAAAGGTGGCAAGTCGATAGGCCATCTGGTAGGATCGAATTTGTCTCGAGAACTCCGTTCGCGCCGTCGCGACTCCCATCTCAATTCCCCTTCTCGACGACAATGTCCCCGTCGCCACGACAACGCCCCTTCCATAGGCCCGCGATTCAAGCGGCATTCGCATGGAGATGAATTTCAAGAAGCTCGGCCCCTACGAGATCGGCGACAAGATCGGCGCCGGCGGAATGGGTACGGTCTTCTCAGCGGTCGACAGCGAAACGGGACAGGTCGCCGCCGTCAAAGTCCTCGCCCCGGCGCTGGCCATGCAGCAGGGCTTCCGCGAACGATTCGAGTCGGAAATTGAATCGCTTAAGAAGCTCGAGCACCCAAACATCGTCAAGCTTTATGGCTACGGGCAGAAGGATGCCTTTCCGTTCTACGCGATGGAGTTGGTCGAAGGAGCCAACCTGGAAGAAGAACTCAGCAACGGCCGGCGATTTGACTGGCGAGAAGTGACTCGGATCGGCATTAAGTTGTCGCGTGCTCTCAAATTGGCCCACGACCACGGCGTCATTCACCGCGACATCAAACCGGCGAATGTCTTGATCGATCAGGACGGCGAGATCAAACTGAGCGACTTCGGTGTCGCCCGACTGTTTGGCAATACCGGGTTAACCAGTGAAGGGGGTGTCTTGGGCACGGCCGAATACATGGCCCCCGAGCAGGCGGACGGCAGTCGCGTGACCCATCGCTGCGACTTGTACAGCCTGGGCGGGGTGATGTACGCACTGTTGGCCGGTCGACCACCGTTTCGCAGCAAGTCGATGCTGGAGCTATTGCAGCTGCAACGCTTTGCCACGCCCGACAGCGTACGGCGCTATGCCCCTGAGTCGCCAAAAGAGATCGAACAGATCATCAACCGACTGTTGGCGAAGGACCCGGCCGATCGATTCCCCAACGCGCTGATGCTCACGCGACGACTGGAGGCAATGGAGATTGGCCTGTCGCTACAGGCCGAGGCGTTGAAGAAACAGACTCCTGGGGAAACGCTCGTCGACACGTCCTCCCCCGAGGAATCTCGGGCCGGCGTCAACGGAAACTCAGGCTCGAGTAGCTCCGGAGATCACAGTTCCGGGGCAAGCAACTCTGAATTCGACGAAGGAGCGTCCGATCTCGCGGCGAAAGGAACCTTGGCCGCAGACAACGCGGACAACGAATCCGCGCAGGATGAGAACCTCGACGACACCATGGAACGGGTTGTCGATGCGGACGGAAAGATCGTCGCTCTCGCAGCCGTCACCGCCGATGTGAACGGTTCGCATAGCGACGCCGCCAGCGCAATCCATGACCAGGACGATTTTGACCACGGCTACGATCATTTCACGACGATCGAAGAAGAAAGACGGCGGCAGTTGATTAGTGAACGGGAGGAGATCCCGCTGATCTCCTTACCGACTGTCTTCCTGATTATCTCGCTGCTATTCACGGGGTATCTGATTTGGCATTGGGCAAGTCCGCCCAGCGAGAGTGAGCTGCTTTCCAAGATTGAATCCATTGCTCGAACCGGTGACGATGTCCGCCTTCGCGAGGTGGAAGAAGAGATCGGGACCTACCTGCGTCTGTATGCGGACAGTAGTGACGCCAACCGTGTTGAAGAGTACCAGAATCGCTTGAATGCAGCTCGCATGGCGGGACGTGCCGTGCGGCATGCGAACGACCTCTTCCGGCGTTTTCCCGACTCGATCGTAGCGGGCGACTACATCGAAGCGGTCGAACTGATCGCGACCCAGCCGGAGCAGGCCCTCGCCAGGCTCCAGGCGATTGTCGATCTGTACGGGGAGCAGGCAAGCCGCCCGGAAGAAATCCGTCGTTTTGTTGATGCTGCCGCAGCACAGATCCCTCGTCTCCGTCGCAGAGTGGAGGAACGACGCGACAAGTTTCGTCAGCAGATCCAGCGGGACCTGAACTACGCAGAGCAATTGCGGGAGACCAACCCTGAAAAGGCACGGCAAGCCTTGCAAGCGATTGTTGCACTCTATGCTTCTGAACCGTGGGCCGTGGATCTGGTTGTGCGGGCGAGAGAAATCTTGCAGACATTGCCCCCCGAACAAGTTGAAGAGGTGGAACAAGAGGTTGACCGACCGCTAGCAGAGGATTCGGCAGAGAATAAGCCTGCCCAAGAAGTAAACGAGTCTGTGAAGGACGAAGACGCGGCAGATTACCGGCCCGGTTCTGTCTGACTGACCGCGCATTCGCGGGCAGCCCGCCAACTCTGGCGGAGCCAGTGGTACCCCCTAGCCGACATCTTAGTGCGCAACTAATCCTGTGGCGAAATTGCAACGCGTGACGCCATTTCTTCGCCCGCTGGCAAAGTTTGCCTCAGCCGTACCTGCCGCAAGGACCCCGCTGGCATAAAATTCTTCCAAATGCCGGACTCCGCCAGCACATCTCAAGGCGTGTGATATTCTTTCCTTACGAGGCCCTCTCGACGTCTGTCGAGCCGCTCGGCGTTCGCGCCAGCGGGGCCTGACGAAAAATGGAGCTTTTGCTGCAGGAGGAATTGAGTAACATCCATGCTTATGACGCACACCCATCCGGCACTTCAATTTGCTCACCCGCTTCCCTACGGGGCGATTCTCCACGACGGCGGAGTGCAGTTTGTCGTCTTTAGCCGCTCAGCCCGCGCGATGCGCGTGCTGCTGTATGAGAACGTCGACGACTTGGAAGCGAACGAGGTGATTCACCTCAACCCGGAAACGGATCGCTGGGGCGATGTGTGGAGTGCGTTTGTTCCAGGCATTGGAGCCGGACAGCTTTACCACTTCCAGGCCGACGGCCCCTACGAACCCGAATTTGGTCACCGCTTCGATGGTACCGCTCGTCTGGTCGACCCGTATGCGCGTGCCCTGGCCGGTACTTTCTTGCCGTCGAATGACGGCATCGTGCGTCCGCCGAAGTGCGTCGTCATTGACGATCAATTCCAGTGGCAAGGCGATCGTCACCTGCGTCGCAATCTTTCCGAAACGATCATCTACGAGCTGCACGTGCGCGGGTTCACCAACTCGCCGACCAGCGGTGTCGAGCACCCGGGGACCTATCTCGGCGTGATCGAAAAGATTCCCTACCTGCAGTCGCTGGGCGTGACGGCCGTGGAGTTGATGCCAGTACACGAATTTCCAATTCGTGACTGCCTGGGCAATCACCTCGACCGACCCAACTACTGGGGCTACGACTCGATGGCCTTCTTCTCGCCTCATCGCGGTTACGCGGTCAGCAACGAGCCGGGCGCCCAAGTTAATGAATTCAAGCAGATGGTTCGGGCCCTGCATCAGGCAGGCATCGAAGTCATCCTCGACGTCGTCTTCAATCACACCTGCGAAGGTAACGAACTCGGCCCGACGATTAGCTTCAAGGGACTTGAGAACAAAGTCTATTACATGCTCGAAGGCGAAGGGGCCTACTACCGCAACTACTCGGGCTGTGGAAATACGGTCAACGGAAATCACCCGATCGTTCGCGAGATGATTTTCAACTGCCTGCGTCACTGGGTTCACAATTACCACGTCGACGGCTTCCGCTTCGACCTGGCGTCAATCTTGAGTCGCGACCGTGAGGGCAACCTGGTTCCCAACCCGCCGCTGGTGGAAGTGATCGCAGAAGACCCCATGTTGGCCGACACCAAGATCATTGCCGAAGCGTGGGACGCCGCGGGCGCCTATCAAGTCGGCACCTTCGCCAATCTCCGTTGGGCGGAGTGGAACGGCCGCTATCGGGACGACGTCCGTCGCTTCTGGCGAGGAGACGAAGGCCAACGCGGCAACATGGCTACCCGACTGGCCGGTTCCAGTGACCTTTACGAAGCCGGTGGCCGCAAGCCGTACCACAGCATCAACTTCATCACCTCGCACGATGGTTTCACGCTCAGCGATTTGGTCAGCTACAGCCACAAGCACAACGAGGCCAACGGCGAAGGCAATCGCGACGGCGACAACAACAACCACAGTACGAACTTTGGCACCGAAGGACCGTGCCATCGACCCGAAACGGAAATCGCCCGACTGCGCCAGATCAAGAACTTCCTGGCCTCGATGCTGCTCAGCCAGGGTGTGCCGATGATTGTCTCGGGCGACGAATGTCGCCGCACGCAACGCGGCAACAACAACGCCTATTGCCAAGATAACGAGATCTCGTGGTTCGACTGGCAGTTGGTCGACGAGAACGAGGATCTGCTGCGATTCACCCAGGCCCTGATCGACTTCCGTAAGAACGAACCGTCGGTTCGCCGCGAGGACTTTCTCCGTGGAAAGACCGACCGTCGCGGCGAATTGCCGGACGTTAGCTGGTTCGATCCGGCCGGTAAGCAGATCGACTGGAGCCAGGATGCCCCGCAACTGACCTGCATGCTGCGAGCTTGGACTCCCGACGACGATCGAGACGACGAGGGACGCCACTTGCTGTTCTTCATCAATGCGGGAGCAGAACCTTGCCAGTTCATCGTGCCGGGCACGGCTCGAAATCTCGACTGGCGACAGTTCATTGACACCGCGGCCGAAAGTCCTGCTGACGTTTTCCCCGGTGGAGGTGGTCCACGCATGGGCCGCACACTGCGGATCGATTTGGCGGAGCGATCGATGGTTGTCTATGTCGCCGATGAGCCTCGGAGTCGACGACCCAAGTCGGGCGGCTTGTAACGCCCGACATGGCGTCCGAATCTTGCCGAAGCGTGTACCAGCTTCTTGCATCTGTTGACGTAAGTCGTTGCGGGATGACGACACCCGTAACCCGAAGCGTGAGCGAGAGCAACTGAGCACGGCTGCCTTGATTGGCAGTCGAGCGCAGGGCGGTAGCTGCATAACGACCAAGCAGGTTTCACCAACAATCGGACGTCCGCGTTGGCGTCACGCACATGCCGCACGACTATAGCCGAATCCGCAAGGCCTGAGGCTATATGAGGTTCCGTCAACGAATGCAAAAACTGGTAATTGCCGCGTCGGAGCGTGTATTAAGGCAGCGTTGCTTGCGCCTTCTGCGACGGACAACACCGCCTCTTCCGTAGGGTGACCGTAACCGGCAAAGTCTTCCAAACAGGTCTTTGCGCGAAGTCGGCGGCGCAGATGTTAATTTGACGTGATTAAAAAATTCCGCACATAGCTCACACCACCGTCGGTCCGATAGGGTTTCAGGTACTTTCATCCCTGGCGGATCTGTAGGAGGTTGTGCGTGTCTATTTCGCTGCGAATTGGCTTGTCGCTCGTTTTCTCTGCCTTTGCCATCGGCGTCACGAACTTGTGGGCAGAAGATGAAGGTCAGCAAATTCATTGGCATACGAGCGCCGAACAGGCCTGGCAGGAAATGCGTGACCACGATCGGCCGCTTCTGCTATTCGTAACCACGAACGGTTGCCGCTATTGCGACAAGATGAAGGGCGATACCTACGCCGACGATGACGTCCGCACCGATGTCGATGGATCGTTCGTGGCGCTCCGAATCAATGCCGACAACGAGGCCACGGAACAGTGGCTGGCCCGCTTCGGCATTCGTCTCTACCCGACGACGCTGCTGATCTCGCCCCAGTCGAAGCTGATCGACCGCATCGATGGTTACGTCGATGCCGAAAAGATGCGTCCCCGATTGGCCCGCGCCGTGCGGCAAATCGAGGAAGTGCGCACTGCCGCTGTCGACGTGAATACGACGACGAAATAGGCTCCGCAGCCCGCGTTCGCGCTTTCGCGACCGCTGCCCACGCTTGATCGATGCGAGCGATACGTCTACAATCGGCGGAGTGAATTGAGACTGGGTCTCATCTTCTTCGCCACCAAAATCGCTCCATGCGCGTCGTTTTTCCCTCCCACGCCGCGACAGCCTTATGTCGGACCTTCTCCCTCTCAGCATGCTGCGTGTCGGCCAGACCGCCCATATCGGGCAAGTTGTTGGTCTGCCGGACCACGTCAAGCGACTTGCCGAGCTGGGAATGCGTGAAGGTGCCGATGTCCGCGTCGTACAGTCGGGCAGCCCGTGCATTGTCCAGATCGATGGGCAGCGGTTGGCGTTTCGTGACACCGATCTTTTAAGTGTGCTGGTTCGCCCCGCCGCGGACGCCGCCCCCGTGAATGTCACTGCGCAGGCCACGGCATCACCAGGACAAGCGGCCACCGACCGGTCCCTCAAGGCGGGAGCCCAAGCATGAGCCAGTTGGCCGAACTGGCTGTGGGAAGTCGCTGCCGTGTTGTGAATGTCGATGCCGGCGACGCGATTGGTATGCGGCTGCTGGAGATGGGTCTCACGCCTGGCGTTGAGTTGGCGATCGTCGGCACCGCGCCTTTGGGCGATCCAATCGAGTTGGAAGTTCGAGGCTACCGACTCAGCGTCCGCAAGAGCGAGGCCGCACGTGTCTCGATCGAAGTCATTGAATAATCTCCCTAGCGAGCTGCCGCCCACTGTCCGGCGTGCCCTGCCCGCCGCTCTCGCCCCCTGCCCGCCACTATGTCTGTTAGCACTCCCTCCACAAGTTCTGAGCCGACCACGTTGACCGTTGCCCTGGTCGGGAATCCCAATACCGGAAAGTCGACCCTCTTCAACGCCCTCTGCGGTGTGCGTCAACGTGTTGGCAATTACCCCGGCGTCACGGTCGAGAAGAAGGTCGGCCACGCCACGTTCAGTGGCCGCGATTTGGAGCTGATCGACCTTCCAGGCACGTACAGCCTCGCCCCGCATTCGCCCGACGAGATGGTCACGGTCGACGTGCTGCTCGGTCGCCAGGCCGGCACGCATCCGCCGCATGCGATTCTGGCGATTGTCGATGCCAGTAACCTGGAGCGGAATCTCTACCTGGTTAGCCAGCTGTTGGAGTTCGACCGCCCGGTGGTGGTCGCGCTCAACATGATGGATGTCGCCGCCGAGCGTGGTGTTGAAGTCGATGTCGAGGCCCTGCAGAAGCGGCTCGGCACCACCGTGATTCCGATTCAGGCGCATCGCAAGGTCGGGCTCACCGAGCTCGAGGCGGCCTTGGTCGCCAGTCTCGACGCTCCTCGTGAAGCGCCCGCGAGTCCATTCCCGCAGGAATTCTGCCAAGAGGTAACGACGCTGGCTGATGCCTGGGAGACGACCGTGGGGATCGGTGACGCCACGCCGCGTTTCCTCGTCGAGCGATTGCTGCTCGATTCCGGCGGCTACCTGGAGACTCACCTGCTGGAGGAAAGTGTCAATGCTGACGAGGCCGCCATTGCTTCCTTCCGCGACCAACTCACCACCGCTCGTGAGCGACTCGCCGCCGGTGGCATGCCCGTTCCGGCGATCGAGGCGATGTCCCGCTACGCCTGGGTTGGCGAAGTGACCTCCGCGGCCGTGAAGCGACCTGCATCTCGCCAAGTCACGCTCAGCGATCGCATCGACCGCATTCTCACCCACCGCCTGCTCGGCACGTTGATCTTCGCCGCCTTGATGCTGACCGTCTTCATGACGATCTTCACGTGGGCTGGCGTTCCGATGGATCTGATTGACGAAGGCTTTGCCGCCGCCGGCGAGATGGTCTCCTCGCGAATGGCCGAGGGTCCGCTTCAGTCGCTCATTGCCGACGGTGTGATCGCCGGTGTCGGTGGTGTGGTTATCTTCCTGCCGCAGATCCTGATTCTGTTCTTCTTTATCGCGGTTCTCGAAGATTGTGGGTACATGGCCCGAGCCGCGTACCTCATGGATAAATTGATGTCGCGCGTGGGCCTGAGCGGCAAGTCGTTTATCCCCATGCTTTCGTCGTTCGCATGCGCGGTGCCAGGCATCATGTCGGCCCGCGTGATCGAGAATCGCCGCGACCGCATGACAACGATTCTCGTCGCCCCGCTGATGAGTTGCTCCGCTCGGCTGCCCGTTTATTTGATTCTGGTGAGTGCCTTCATTCCGGCCACGCCCTACCTCGGTGGATTCCTTACCTTGCAGGTGCTCACCATTGCCGCGATGTACTTGCTTGGCATTGTCGTGGCGGCCGTCGTGGCGTTCATCCTTAAGAAGACCTTCTTCCGCGGCGAGACCCCACCGTTTGTGATGGAGCTTCCCAGCTACAAGGTCCCCTCGTTCACCACCGTATTTTTCCGCGTCGTCGATCGCGGGTGGGCATTCATCCGCCGAGCAGGCACCATTATCTTTGCCGTCTCCGTGATCATTTGGGCCCTGATGTACTTCCCCCGCAATGACGAGGCCATCTCCGCCCAGGCGACTGAGATGCTGAAGGATCCGGCCGTGGTGACCCGCATGGCCGATGTGCCGGAGGAAGATCGCCAGGCCAACCTGGAGAGCAGCCTGCACCAGCGACAGAGTATCTTGGGGCAGGCCGGTCAGGTCATCGAGCCAGTCGTCCGACCGCTCGGCTGGGATTGGCGGATTGGCTCCGCGGCGATTGCCTCCTTCCCGGCTCGCGAGGTCGTGATGGGCGTGCTGGGCGTGATTTACAATCTGGGCGAAGATCTCGACCTTGGTGACAAAGGAGACCAGACGCGGCTGGGCGCCCAACTGCAGGCCGCCACATGGGATGGCACCGATGACCCGGTGTATAATGTCCCGGTGGCGTTGTCGCTGATGGTCTTCTTCGCGCTCTGTGCCCAGTGTGCCGCCACGCTGGCGGTGCTGAAGCGGGAGACCAATAGCTGGCGATGGCCGATCTTCTCCTTCGTTTATATGACCGCACTCGCCTACGTTGGTGCCTTGATTACGTATCAGGTAGGCATGCTGCTGGTCTAACCGAATCGAGTCACTATCTCTTAACGCCTTTAGACCGCGCGGACTCCAGATGTTTGATTGGCTGTCGCTCGATTGGCAAATGATCGCCGTGTTCGTGATCGTGCTAGCCGCGGTCGTGCATCTGGTGCGAGTCAGCTGGCGAGCTTTGGCTGGCCGCGGCGGCGGTTGCGGCTCTTGCAGTAGCGGCGGTTGTGATCCAGAATCGTTGGGCCAGAAGAAGCCGCTCGTCTCGATCGACCTGCCGAGTGCCGATCCGCCTGCCGCCAGCAAGAATGGCGACGAAGTGTGATTGCGGGGCCGGGGGAATTCAGGGGTGGCCCGCTTGGGTGCCACTGCTGGCTTGTCCAGCAGTGCCCGATCCGTTTTTTTCGTTTTCATGTTACGAAAGGTGGCCGCTCGATGCGTTTCTCTCGCTCTCTGATGCCGACACGCCGTCTGTTGCTTGCTCTCTGCTTCTGCTCCCTGTTTGCTACGCATGGTTCGAGAGTCGCCGCAGCGGCCGATGCCGCGCCACCAAAGGTCAATATTTTGTTCGCAATTGCCGATGACTGGGGCCCGCATCACGCCAGTGCCTACGGCGACGCCGTGGTGAAGACGCCGACCTTCGATCGCATCGCCCGTGAAGGAGCCCTGTTCACCCACGCCTTTTGCACCTCGCCCTCGTGCACTCCCTCGCGGAGCGCCATCCTGACCGGGCAGTATCATTGGCGGCTCGATAGCGGAGCCAATCTCTATGCCGTGTTTGGCAACCGCTTTGCCACTTATCCGGAGCTGCTTCGCGTCACTGGCTACCAGCTGGGCGCCAGCGGCAAGACCTGGGGGCCAGGCCGCACCGAGCGACCAGGCCGGCAATTGATGGGGCCGCGTTACGAAGACTTCCCGGCCTTTCTTGCCAAGCGGGATGTTGCCAAGCCGTTCTGCTACTGGCTCGGCAGCGGCGATCCGCATCGCGATTACGACCCCGGCTCGGGCAAGCGGAGCGGCATGGACCTGTCGAAGATTCACGTGCCGGCCTTCTTTCCCGATAACGAGCTGGTCCGCAGTGACATCGCCGATTACTACTTCGAGGTGCAAAGGTTCGATGCCCTGGTGGGGAAGGCTCTGGCCGCGCTCGAAGCGGCCGGCGAGCTCGACAACACGATCGTGGTTATGACGAGCGACCATGGCATGCCCTTTCCTCGCGCGAAAAGCAATATTTACGACTACGGGGCCAAGGTGCCGCTAGCGATTCGCTGGCCCAAGCATGTGAAGGCGGGTCGCCGCGTCGAGGATTTTGTGAACCTGACCGATATGGCGCCCACGTTTCTCGCCGCCGCGGGCATGCACCCGCCCGCTCGCATGACCGGCCGCAGCCTGATGCCGGTGCTGAAGAGTGCGTCCTCGGGCCTGGTCGATCCGTCGCGCGACAAAGTTTTCTTTGGCAAGGAGCGGCATGTCGCCTCGCAGACCTGGCCGGACTACGGCGGGTATCCCTGCCGGGCGATTCGCACCAAGGACTTTCTCTATATCCGCAACTACCGCATCGATCGCTGGCCAGCCGGTAACGCCAACCATCGCGGTGCGGCGGTGCCAGGCGGCTGGTATGCCGACTGCGATAACGGCCCGACCAAGCGTTACATGATTGACAACGTCCACAAGGACCTGCTGCATCGCCAGCTGTTCGACCTTTCCTTCGGGCTGCGACCGGCCGAGGAGCTGTACGACCTGGCCAAAGATCCGGAGCAGGTCCGCAACGTGGCGGGCGTTGAGAAGTACGAGGAGCAGAAGGCGGCCTTGGCCGCGGAGCTGACTCGCGAACTCCTTGAGAGCGAAGACCCCCGCGAAGTTGGCGGCGGCGACAAATTCGACCGCTACCATTACTTTGGCGGTGCCCCGCTCTACAAGAATCGGTAGTAGACACCGGTTTTTCCAGCGTTTGTTCCTCCTTTGTGCGACGGCTGTGCGACGGCTGTGCGACGGCTGTTCGGCATCTGTTCGGCATCTGTTCGACGGTTGTTCGACGGTTGTTCGATGTTTGTTTTACCTCCTCGGTACCGAGACCGTGCTTGCCTCTCCGCCATAACCCGACGCGTCAGTGAGGGACACGATCAAGCGGGTTTCACCAACAATTGGATGTCCGCGTTGGCGCGTGCGGAGTGCCGCACGACTATAGTCCTCATGTTCGGTTCGTAATTGGTGGACATGTCGCACCTCAACATCGGCTGTCGCCTCAAAGCTTTTTGATCGTGTCCCTCGCTGACGCTTCGGGTTAAATGGCGTGAGCCTCTGATTTGTTCATGAAATAAAAAACCCGCGCGGACTCGGTCCCTGTCATTGAACCGAATCGGCGCGGGCTCTTTTTGATACCTACGGGCACATTGCCTGCAAGCTCTGCCGATACCTCGGGCGCGATCTATGGGTTGTCTTCTCTTCGGGTGCCACTGGCTTTGCCAGTGCCTTCTTGTCGCGGAACACTCCGTGCAAAGCTCAAGCTGATTGCGGAGCATTCAGCGACATTAAACCTCACTCATAAACGCCTATACACCATAACAACTTTTGCCAGAATGTCAATTTTCAAAAAGAACCCACCTGGCACCTGCGCACGTCTCACAACATGACCGGTCACGTCGCGCCACTACGGACAACCGTTCGCCTTGAGGTAGGCCTGCCACCAATCCCGAAGCTCCAAGTCAATTCGGTGGAACTCGGCTAACGGATTATCGCTTTCCGGAAACAACTGCCGGGACACCTTGGTTTCTACGTTCGCTTCAAGGCTGCCCGACGAGCATTCGACGTGAACGTAAACCTTGGTCCCATCCGGATTCTCCTTGGCATACCAGCGGGTCGTCACATCAATGGTCCACGACTGCGGCAATCCGGCCCCAAAGTCAACGCGTTCGTATCCCTGGTCAACGCGTTCGTATCCCTGGTCAACCAACCAAGGATGCATGACATCGGCCGCCTCTAGGTAAAATCGTTTGGTGCGTCCCGAACTATAGAATCCTAAACTGGAAACGTCATCGTGCCCTCGTGGAATCCTGGCGGCGGCAAACAACATTGCCAACGCAACCATCGCGATCAGCAGGTGACGTAAACGAAACGAGGTCAGCTGCCTCCATAGCTGGCCCACGTCGTCACCACGATCTCGCCTATCCGGTATCGCCAGAATGATCGCCCCCGGCAGGGCCACCGTGGACCACAGGGTCGGAAAGAAATCGATGATGTCGGGAATGAAGTGCCCCCTCCCCAATAGATTTCCGAGCAGAAGCGACAGTGACATGCCGAGCCAGCCGAGCTGAAACAACGCCATGCCGGTGCGAAGCGGCAGGCGCCAAACCATCACCAGCCAGCGGATCGGAATCGCGATCGCGACCAGCCAACAGGGAGCCAGTAGGTACAACAGCGTTTCACTGCGAAACTCGATCGCCAGACCCCACAGCAGCCCCAGGGCAAACAACCCAACAACGCTCCAAAGGAGGAAACCGCGAATTGATTTAGCCAGTTCGTCCAAGAGTTTGCCCCGCGGCTTTCCTGCGTTATTCCCTGAGAACACTCATTGTACGACTACCGCCGGCCGCAACCAACTTGGGGCCAGTTGGTACCTTGGGTGCCACTGGTAGCTCGCTACCAGTGCCTAATCAGACAGGATGAACAGGATCGACGAGATGAGAAGCCCTGTTTCATCCTGTTATCCTGTCAAATCATTGACGGCGCGCAAGGCGATAGATGCTTCCGTAATGGAACGAACAACATCGGCCGACTACTTCTTCCCGTCCGCCGACCGCAATTGCTCGACAACCGCCTCGCTTATGTCGACCGTCTGCTGGAAGATGACCACTGACTGCATGTTCTTGAGCCTCGCCTCGCGGTCTTGTGAGCGTGTCGGATGGTTGAGCAGCATATCGATCCCGTGATCCGTGGCATACTCGCGTGCCGCGGCGAGTGCGAGTGTGGCCTGGCGATAGATCAATTCTCGGTTCTCATGTCGCAGCTCTCGCCCGTTTTGCAGCAGCGCACCTTCATGCTGTCGAATCTGTTCTGCTAGTCGATCTCTTTCAGGAAACGTCCTAGGAAGTTTGTTGATGCGAATGCACCCGCACGCCTCCCGGGAACGAACCTTTGCAAATTGACGTTCGAGTTCCGCAATTTTCTCATCCAACATCCGCATCCTCTCCTGCAGACGCTCCCGCTCTTCCTGAAACGGTCGAGACTGCTCCACCACCCACGTGATATCGACTACGGCAATTTGAAAGACACGCGATGGAGCCCCCTGCTTGTCTTCAGTAGGCTCACTCGCTGTCGCAGCCGCCACCCCAAAAAGACAACAGGCCGGCAACGCCCACCAGCATCGCCCTCTCGCCGAGAAAGAACGATTACCCATCGCATTGCTCCCAATCGACATTCACTACAAGAGACCGCCGCGAATTCTAGGCACATCCAATCAAGGCCACCTAGATCAATCTGACATCCGCCATCGCCACCTGCCTCGCTAGTTGACGGACGCTAGCAGGGCCATGAGAATGAACCCGTTGGAGACGCCCACGAACGCGCACCACTAGCGGCAGCGATCCCAACATTCCCTCACTACCAACCACTCCCAAACTCTTCAGGCGTTCGACATAGCGATGGCAGCTTCTACACCGGCTTCTCCCACCACCAAGAAACGTTCGGCCGCGAAACTGGGGGCTCGTTTCGAAGGCAAAGTCGCCTTGATCACCGGGGCCAGCGAGCAGGGGATCGGCGGAGCGGTCGCGGAGCGACTGTTGGAAGAAGGAGCTTCGGTCTGTTTGATGTCCCGATCCGAGCCGGCCGGGTTGTTGGAGAAGCATGCTGGCGATGACAAAGAGTCACGTGCTCAATGGATCAAGTGCGATCTAGCCCAGGCCGACACGATTGGCCCGGCGGTCGAAGCGGCCGTTCAAGCCTTCGGCAGCCTCGACGTGCTGGTCAACAATTCTGGCATCGATACCTCGGGGGCCTTCGCCGATTTGAAAGACGAAGAGTGGCAGCAGATGCTCGACGTCAACTTGAGCGGCGCGATCCGCGTCACCCAGGCCGCCATGCCGGCGTTGCTCAAAAGCAAGGGCTCCGTGGTCAATGTCGCCTCGGCCACCGCGATGGGCGGAACACCTGGCCTGGCCGCTTATAGTGCGACCAAGGCGGGCATGGTCGGCTTCACGCAGTCCCTGGCGGCCGAAGTTGCCCCGCGACGAGTGCGTGTGAACGCCGTCTGCCCTGCGATTGTGAAAACGCCGATGACGACGCAGTACGCCCAGCAGCTCAACGCCGAAACCTGGCAGCAGCTCCAGGCTTGTCACCCGATGGGAATTGGCAAGCCGGCCGACGTCGCGGCGGCGGTCGCCTTTTTGGCCTCGTCCGATGCCCGCTGGATCACCGGTATCGCATTGCCGCTTGGCTGGATGTCGTCGTTTTCTATGCCCATGGCCGAGTAGAGGGCCGGGAGGGCGAGTAAAGACAGGATGAGGGCAGGTCTCCAGACCAGCCCTCTCAATCGGGACCGTAGGTCTCCCAACGGCAATTGACGGCGACCTTCGGTCAGACACGTGGAGACCTTCGGTCGGCCGGGTGGGACGGTCAGGAGACCGCCCCACAACACGTGCCGGACAGGAACGCGGAGCAGGGTCAGGGTGCCATGCTCACCCTTGGGTGAGCATGCTTGTGTCGCGGCTCCTTCTCATGCCCACGTGAACGTGGGCATGGCACCCTCGGGTACCGTAGCGTACTACCCCTGCCCAATAAACTTGAGCACCAACTCGCTCCAGGCGTCGGCCTTTTCGAAGGGGGCCATGTGACCGCATTCTTCGATCACTTCCAGCCGGGCGCCCGGCACGTTCTGAGCGTAGTACTCGCCGTGGGCCAGCGGGATCAGCTTGTCGTGGCGACCCCAGATCAACAGCGTGGGACAATTCACGCGATGCAGATGGTCGCGCAATTTCGGATTGTGCAGGTACGGGTTCCAAGCGATTCGCGCGGTCGCCTCGCGGGCACGAATCCAATTCAAGATTCGCAGGTCGTCGAGCGACTCGGGCATGGCCAGCGGAACCGTTTCGTCGTTGGGATTGAAAAAGACCAACTCGCGAAGTTCATCTAGATCGTCAATGAACATCTCGCCCATGGGAGCTTCCTCGAGATGCAATCCGGCAGCCGCCGTTAACGCCAGCCGCTCGATTCGCTCCGGTCGGTGAATGGCCAGCTCTAGGCCGAGCCAACCACCGAGCGAGAAGCCGGCGACCGGAACCTTGTCGAGTTCCAAGGCGTCGAGCAAGTCAACGTAGTGCCAGACGAGGTCGTACATGTCGTCGATCTTGTCGAGCCCCTCAGAGAGCGCGAAGCCGGGGCACGCCGGAACATAGACCGTGTGGTTCTTGGCCAGCTGCTCATGCGGCAGCGTCCATTCCGTTTCGCCGCCAGCGGAGTGCAGGTAGAGCAGGGGAGGGCCTTCGCCTCCGACCGTTACCTGGGTCTTCTTGCCGGCTACTTCGATCATCCGGTTTTCGATCGTCGTCTGTGAGCTCATCGTGTCTTGGTACTCGTTGAGTTTTCTTGTGAAGGAGAATGCGGCAGCGATTCACGCCAGCAGCATCCAGGGCGGGAGCTGTTACTGGGAGATTCCTAAACGGGTGCGGGTGCCTCGATGCCCAGTTCGGCTCGCATCTTCGGCATCACCTCTTCGGCAAACAGCGTCATGTTCTTGCGAGTCAGATCCGCCGGCAAGGTTCCGAGCTGGAACAGGCCGAGCAAGTTGCCAAAGCCGAGACGACCGCTCAGTTCGGTAAGGCGGTCGCGTACCGTTTCTGGACTACCGACCACGGCATAGAAACCGTCTTCAACTTCCTTGCGCGTCTTGACCTCGATGAGGAATTTCTTGAGCGCCTGATTGATGCGGGCGATGCTGCGGGCACTGGTGTACCCTGGCGGAAAGACGGCCAAGCCCTTGAGCAACTTCTGGGCGAAGTAGAAGAGGTGACTCTCGTATTCGGCCCACGCCTGTTCGTCGGTCTCGGCGACGTAGATCGGCATCAGGAGGCCGATCTTGTCGGGCGTTCCTTCGTAGCCTTCTTCTTCGCAGGCGTCACGGAACATGTCGAAGTTTTTCTTCAGCACGTCGGCATGAAAGTAGGGAATGCCCATGTAGCTGAAGCGTCGCTTGGCGACCATCTTCACCGTCTCGATGCTTCCCGCACCGGGAACCCAAATTGGCGGATGCGGCTTTTGCAGTGGCGTCGGCCAGGGGTTCACGTACTTCATCTTCCAATGCTTGCCGTAGTGCTCGAACGGGCCTGGCTCCGTCCAAGCACGAATGACGAGGTCGAGCGCCTCGGTGTACATGCTCCGAGCGTGGGTCGGATTGGCGCTAAAGCTGTAGTACTCCGGACCGCCGCCGACGACCATGCCGGCGATCAAGCGGCCGCCGCTGATCACGTCGATCATGGCGAACTCTTCCGCCACGCGAGTTGGCGGATTGTAGAGCGGCAGGGCATTGCCGATGATCGCAATCTTCACCCGCTTCGTCTGGCGAGCCAGGATGGAGCCCATCAGGTTGGGGCTCGGCATCGTGCCGTAGGCACTCTGGTGATGTTCGTTGACGCAGACGCCGTCGAAGCCGAGTTCCTCGGCGTAGATCAGCTCGTCGAGATAGCGGTTATAGAGCTCGTGACCGTGCTCGGCGTCGTAGTGCGAATTGGGTAGCCAGGTCCAGACCGTCTTGTGCTCGTCGAGCGTCTTCTCGTCGATTCGGTCCCAGGGCATCAGGTGAAAGCAGAAGAATTCCATCGGCAAAACTTTTCTGTGGTGTTGGCGGGGATCGCAAAGGGTCGCGAACAATTCGCCCGGGGGAGAGGATTTCTGGCAAACTGGCGACTCAAATAGTCTCTCAAATCGAGGGCCTCGGAACAACCTGCCGAGGCAACGGTTGCGTGAACGTTATGAGCGGTATTACGCCAAAATAAACGCAGTTGTGAGGGATCTTCAAGCGCTGACGCAGTGGCCTACAGATTCAGGCGCGCCATACCGCACAGAGAGGCATTGCTAGGCGGCGCGTGAATCCTCGGCTTCGTCCTCGACTTCGCCAGCGGCCGCGTCGCCCGGATCGGCATTAAGATTCGGCCTCTGACGTTTCGGCTTTTGAATCACCAACCGCACCATATCGCGCAGCACCCAGGCGCCCAACAGCAAGATGAAGAAGCCAAACGAAGATCCCCAGCCACGGCTGAAGCTACGGTTCAGCACGAGGTATGCAACCACCGCCACCACGAGCAATATCCGCCCGGCATTGCCCCACGATAAATTTGGCCGCGTCCAAACAGGTTCACCCGAAGTAGGTTCTTCGAAATCGGTAGGGCTCGCTTCGTCGCTCATATGTTCGTCCTTGAATTTGGCCACTTGGAATATGGCTACTAAATTTCTGACGTTCCGATCGCAATCGCTAGATTTCAACGCGTGCTCGCGACATTTCCGCGGAATCGATCGCCTCACGCTCGTGTGGCCTGTACGATCAGTTCATTCCAATTGTCTTTCGGCTGTTTACCAATCTGCTTGGCAAGCTCATATATTTCGGTCAGCTGCGGTTCGACCCATTCCCCATGTTCGCGAATCATGGCAGCGTTCCAATCGGCTTGGTAAGTAACACGGTCGGCAACTAGCTCGGCCCCGTAAAGCAGCGCTTCGGCGTACATCTCTTCGATCGTAGGAGCGGCAGGCGTGACAGCCTCGCTACCACCATAGTTCCGCATGTGCTGGGCGCCCTGTGGCGTTTGCAACAATTCGTAACGAGTCGACTGATTCTTGGTGACGTTGCGGATAACGAGCACCAATAAAATCCCTGCCGCGATAAGGACAACGGTAGCGCCAACCTCTACCCAAGACAGATAGATCAGCTCTGAAATCCTCTCGGTTCCTACGGCAAGCCTAGACACCACGGAATTCGCTAACGAACTGAGAATATATGCCGCCCACCACCAACCAACGATGCTTGGCGAGGCTGGTGCAATGCCGGAGCCATCAACTCGGCCGGGATCGCTGCCCTTCCATATTTCGTCGGCGACTTGATACGGCCGCACCAAGTTCACGAAAGGGATAAAAAAATAACCCACCGCCCAACCGGGCGTGAAGCGGATCGACTCCGCCGCCAGTACAGGAAGATTGCTATGGACGCGATGAAACCAACTCAGAAACGCGATGCCCGACGCGGCAATGGTCAGCAAGGCAACAAGATTCGCCGCGACATAACGGCCGTCGTTCGCCTCCGCTTCGTCGATCCCGATAACCGCGCCACCGGCAACACTCCCTAAGAGCGAAATTTGAGACAATGTCGCCGCGATGCAGAGCAGATTGGCGATTAGACAGACGACGATCAGAACGATGGCAATCCTCGAGATTGTGTCGGCCGGCCGAAACGGAACGATCACACGCTCAGCCGACGACGCCCCAGCAGAACCGTCCATGTCCGCAAGCATCTGCGGGGCTTCGAAGGGATTCGGATTCTTGTCGGTCATGCGTGCTCCCATTCGATACCTTCGGGCTGTCTAACAAAGCTATCGCAGCCACATGGCCTTACTTATACGAACTGAGCAGGCAACTCACAAGGAAAAATGGACTGCCACGCCTGCAAACAGGGAGGCCACAAAACACCTACCCAATTTGACATTGACCCGGATCGGCGATCGTCGGCATACTTCGCCCTATGGCACAAGAAATATACCGAAGAAAGAAGCCGGGCGAGTCGGAAGATTCGCAGAACCCAAGTGCGAACCAGCAGCACCCGTTGGGCAAGATCCCTCCCCCACCGCAGCTGCCCAAAGGGCTCTCTGCACAAGGCGAAACGGAGGCCGCACAAGGTGAGGCTCCTGCGGCAAGTTCGCAGTTGCCGCCGGCACCACCGCAACTGCCAACCGGCATCCAGCAGCCACCTGCACCGACTGCCGCTACTCCGACTGCCGCGCCACAACAATCATCGCCACAGCCGTCAACAGCTTGTGGGCCGATGCCGACTTCGCCTGCTCCCGGGGCGCCGACTTGCGGTCGGCTGTCGCCCGAAGCTTGGGCTCAGCAGCTTGCTAGCTTGGTCGAGATCGCCACCGTTAGCGACAACAAGTTTGAATATCGTTTTCGCTGCGAGACCCCGACGGAGCGCGCCCGCGCCGAGACACTACTCACCAAAGAAGAAGGCACGATTCGTTGGATCGACGAGGAAGTCCAAGAGGGCGACGTTTTCTACGACATCGGAGCCAACATCGGCATCTTCACCTTGCCGGCGGCAAAGCGAGTCGGTCCCCAAGGGATGGTCTTCGCCTTTGAACCGCACATGGCCAACGCCAAGGCCTTGCTCGGAAACGTAACTGCCAATCAGTTTGGCCCCTGGACCAAGGTCATCTCCTCGCCGCTCTCGGACACCGAAGGCTTTGAAGCGTTTAACTATCACAGTGCCGAAAGTGGTTCCTCAATGAGCCAGTTCGGCGAACGCGCGGACGTCATGGAACGACCGTTCGAACCGTGCTACAGCGAGTGGAAGATGGGTACCTCCATCGACGCACTCCTGGCAGCCGGCGCGATTCGCCCGGCTAACGTGATCAAGATCGACGTCGATGGCAACGAACTCAAAGTGCTCCAGGGAATGCAATCGCTACTGACCGGAGCCGATGCGCCACGCAGCGTGCAGGTCGAAATTCATCTGCGCGGACGAGCCGAGATCGTCGAGTTTATGCAGGCCTGCGGATACACCATGATCGATCGCCACTACACGGCGATGGGCAAGCAGATGCTCTCCGCGGGTCAGGATCCAGACACGATCGCCTACCTGGCCATTTTCCGCCGCTCAAAGTAGCCGCTTGGAAAGCTCCACCCCTCGTTTTCACTGGGGGCAGGCTGCGCGCGGTGGCCAATCCGGCTCTGCCGCGTTACATGTTAAGAAGCCCGACGGTGTGCTGGCTTACATTCCGCAGCCGGTCCGGCCGCGTAGAATAGGTAAGGACTTCCGGATGGTGGCCTTCCGCCTCTTCCTAACCCTGCTGGAGGATCTACATTTCGCGTCGACGTCGCGAAATTTCGACACTCCAACATGTGGATTCGACGTCAGAGCAGGGTATCATGGGTGTCGACATTCATTGGCAGCCGTAATGCTCAATGACGGTCATATTGTTCAAAGACAGGCGTGTCGATAGACGATGCGTACTTCGTTCTTTTCAGTTTTGCTTTTTTACGATTGGAGATCTTCTGATGAAGTATCAAGTTCTGGCACGCCTCGGTGCGCTGAGCCTGCTAGTCGCCGTAATGGTTGGCTGTGGCTCGCAAGACAAGTCGGCAACCGCGACACCTGAATTGACCAAGGTCGTATTCTCGGTACCTGGCATGACGTGACCGGCCGGATGTGGCGGCCTCGTGAAGGGCGCACTGAAGACGGTCGACGGGATCGGTGATATGGCTGCCACGGAAGTGGACATCGCGGCCAAGACGGTTACCTGCATGGTCGATGCCAGCAAGTTTGACGCCGACAAGGCAGTCGCTGCGATCAAGGAAGCCGGCTTTGAGAATGCCTCGAAGAAGGATGGCTAGTCCTACTCGTCGCTCGATTTCTTAGCGCAAAAAACAGGGCGGCCGGCCGATTGAATTCGACCGGTCGCCTTTTTATTGCGCGGTACTGAAATGCAGTACCCAAGTCCTCTCGCCGGCGTTCGTGTCACTTCATGCCGGCAGGTGACTCACTTAACCGCGTTTGCCAAAAATTCCGGTGGCGTACCAGATGCCATTGCTGCCAAGCTTCATGTCGTAGGCATAGATCGGATGATTGCCGACCACGCCTCGCCAGTGACCGCTGCTGTGACGCCAGCTATCGACACATTCGATGGCCGCCTCAACGAGCGACTCGCCAGGCCAGCTTTCGGCCGCGACCTCTATCGGCATCATGCCGCCAGGAATCTTGCCCAGTAGCGACTGGAATCGCGACTCCCACTGGTGATGACCCTGCACGCCAATGTTGGCCATGTGCTGCGAATGCCAGGTGGCACTCTTCATCAACGCCGAATGCAGTTCACCGTCGGTGCTGCGGGGACCTTCGGGATGAATTCGCACGGCGTAGATTAACGTCCGCTGCGTAAGCGTTCCGGCAGGCAGGTTCAAAATGACCGAGACCTTATCGGCGTCGTAGTCCTGACCAGCGTCGAAGGGAAAAGCGCTCACTACATGGTGATAGTGCTCGGCCCCCATGTTCGCCAAGTCAACAATCGCCAAGCCAGGAGAGCCCTTCAGTTCGGCAAACGCCTGGTGCTCCAAGACGACGGAATCGACCGCAGGTTGCGAATCGTAGTTCGTCGTGGCGTCGAGACTCTGGCGAAGCAGCACGAAGTCGTTAGCAAGCTTGTGGCGAATCGTAGGCTGCGCGAGAACATCACGATCGAAGTCGGTCATCGCTTCGCTCGTTTCACCTTTGTGGAAGTAGATGAACAGCATCTTCTCCTGCATGTCCGCAATGTCGCGAGCGGTGGCGTAGTCGGTGTACCAGGTGAGCGACGATGTTCTTGTCGTGCCCTGGTTCGTTTCTGTCGTGCGATGCCCGGAACCATTTCCAGGTTCCGCAACCGCGATCGAAGGTGCTAGCACGGCAACCAGCGCTGCCAAACTCAAGAGTCGTTTTGTCAAATCCATAAGTCCGTTCCGTTTCCTTTCTCTGGTGTGCACCGCCTTTGAGTCCAAAGGTGCCTCTAGGTGCACAGGGGGTGGGTACGCTCCAACGATGACTGGCCTTTCCAAACTGGCCTCTAATGGTCGACCTCTTCGGGCGAACGAAGTTGCTAATCTGGCTTGTGGAATCTAAATCGCGGAGAAGGGAACCGGGGCATCGAAATCCCGATGCGAGCGAAAGGTTCCCTGGTGGGATGGCCCAGGCCTGTTATTAGTGGCCCGGGGGTCGACTGGAGTGAAGCAACGAATTTAGAGGGTCGCAGGGCCGATTTCAACGAGGGGGGCTGCCCATGCTGCAGGGCCTAAATGGCCTTTACGGGTCCCACCAGGGGCATAAGTTGCGAATTCTACGCGCAACAGGTAGCATGGGTTGCAGTTACGGCGGCTTATGCGTCTTGGAAGAACATGGGATTTAGGCAAAAGCGTCTAGGAAGATTGGGTCCGTTGTGTTAAGAGTTTGGAAGTTTCAGAGCCATCTATTCTGCGTACCCTCTCACGCCTCACCTCAGGCAAGGAGCGAAAGAATGTTTCGCATTCAAATTCGCATAGCCGCCGCGATTGTCCTGATCGCCTCGACGATGTTCGCCGCCCCACCGCTTATGGCCGGCGAAACCACCGACCAACTCAATAAAGCATTGAGTCATATGGATCGTTGGTTGGGGCGCAGTGATCAAGGCCCGGGTTGGGATCGCTATCTCCGCCGTGACGATCTCCGCGCCGAGGTTGCCAAAGGAGACGCGGCTAGCCGCCAAACGGTGAGCGAGATTCTCGCCAAGTACCAGAGTGGCGTCGACGGCCTGGAAGACTATCACTTCGCCGACGTGGCCAAGGCATTGGCCGCCTGGCAAGAAACGCTGCTGCCTTCTGCTGGTGAACTTTCGGCGCTCGCCCAATCCGCCAGTGGTGAATTCCAGAGCATGACCGAGGCCGACGTCGCAGCCGCCAAGACCGCTCTGGCAGCCAGCACCGAAGCACTAGGCGCCTGGCTCGATCGCCATGGTGAGAACGGGCAAGCCTGGAAGACGTTCCTGCAGTTTTCGGACCTGGAAGCGGCACTCGCTGCTGACGAGACGGACCCTGTAGCCTTTGAGAAGGTATCTCGCAAATTTACGGCCGATGAAGATGGTCTCGAAATGCCGCAGTACACAGCTGTTCGTGACGGGCTGCGGAAATTCGTCGACACCTATCAGGCAGCGAACAATCCCAACGTCAAGAAACAATACGAGCAGCAGACGGCCGTACTGGCAAAGCTGCTGGAAAAAGGCCCCATTCAGGCCGACTACCGCGAACGAGAAGCGATTGGGCAACGGCTCGCCTTCTTTGAACGGATGGGACAAGCGGACACGCTCGTGCGTGCGGTGCGAGGACACCATTCGTATCCGAATCTCAGTGGTTACGTGACCGAAAAGGTAATCGCGCTCGGCAGTAGCTATGAGGTCAACGAAACCAAAAAGGGAATTCGCGAGAACATCCTCGGCACCTCGCTGACGATCGACGCGGAAACGACGGCTCAGGTCTCCGCCGATGTCATTCCCAACGACGACCGCGCCATGTTCCAGCTGACGCTCAGCGGCGTGATCACCTCCGATGCTGTCGGTTACAACCGAGGGGTGACCATCTGGACCAAAGGAACGTCCGATTTCACAGCCCGCAAGTCCTTCTACATCGACGAGAACGGCGTCAGCGCCGATCGTGCTACCGCCAAGGCACGGACCAAGACGAAGGTCACCGGACTGGCCGCCAAACGACGAATCATCGAACGTATCGCCTGGCGCAAGGTCGGCAAGCAAAAAGGAGCCGCCGAACGCGCCGGTGCCCGCAAGACCGAACAGCGAGTGAGCACGGAGATGGATCGTGAAGTCAGCGAGATGCTGGAAGACTCGAAGCGGCAGTTCAACGAAGGCTTCCGCGATCCGCTTGTACGCCGCGCGGCCTACCCCGAGGTCATGGACTTCCGCTCGACCGACGACCTGATTCGCTTGAACATGTTGCAGGCGAGTGCTTCGCAGTTGGGTGCCCCAACGCCGATGCCGGAGCTGGTCGTCGAAAACGACATGGCGGTGCGACTTCACGAGTCGCTGATCAACAACTTTGCTTCCACCCTTTACGCCGGTCGAACGCTCACCAGCGAAGAGGTCGAGAAGGAAAGCAAGAACTCCGCGTTCCTTAAGAACCTGCAGAAGAAACAAGAAGAGAAGCGCAAGGCCCGTGGCGAAGAGAAAGATCCGGCGGCCGATCAGCCGTGGGCCATCACCTTTGCCAAGCGTCACCCCGTGACCGTCGTCTTCCAAGACGGTGGCGTGCGATTCACGATTCGTGGAACGCGTTTCGAAGGAGACGGACCGGTGCAGGAACGAGCGATGAGCATCTGGGCCGTCTACAAGTTCGAACTGGCCGACAACCAAGGCCTCAAACTCGTGCTGCAAGAGTGGGACGTCGTGCCGACATCGGTCGAAAACGGCGGCCGCATCAAGCCGGCCGATGAGCCGCTTCGCCAGAAGCTCAAGACGCGGTTCGGCAAGCTGCTCAAGGATGTTGAACTCGATCCGCTGGAGATGCCGGGACAATTTGCCCGAGCCGGAAAGTTCGCCTACAAGAAAGTCTCTTCCGAAGGTGGCTGGTTCTCGCTCGCCTTGGATCAGATCCCAGGCACCGACTTCAATGCCGACCGTATGGCCCGGGCCCCGCAGGCCGACGCCGAGTCGGACAACGCCGAGGCAACGCAGGCCAACTAATCGCTGCAAGCAGCACGACGCTTCGCCAAAGGTCCCGGCACGTTCGCGAATCCTGACTCGCGATGCGCATCTCGCCTCGTCGCAAAGCTCCGCGCGCGGTAGAATAACGCCCGTCGACCTACTGCCTTGTATTGGGGTAGTGTCAGGTCGCTCTTTTGCCCACGGTCGCCGTAACCGTGAGTCTCCCCTAAGACAGAGAGTGTGACGCGAGCCATGGAAAATTACGTCGACATCACCTTCGATTGTTTACCCCTGCGCAGCGTTGGCCGGCTGGAAATCCCCATGGATGCCTCGCCCGTCTATCGCCAGCGATGTGAACGGGTGAAAGCGGCGATCGAGAAGCATGGTTCCCACAACACTTACTTCCTCTATAACGCCAAGTGCGTTTACCACCTGACGAACGATCCGGAGCTAGGCCGACTCGAGTTCAGCTTCGAGGGAATCTTGCTCACCGGTGACGACGATGCCAAGTCGGTGAGTGCCGATCTAGAGATCGAACTCGCTGGCGAAACCTGCGACTGGCTGACAGAACCGATCGTTCGCTGGTTCGAGGAAACGGTACAGCGCTCGGTGCTAGCGGAATTCGATCGCTATATTGCCGCTGGCGACCTGGAAAAAGCCCGCCAGCGAATTGAGAAATCGCAGGCCCAAAGCGACGAAGCGGGCGGCTTTGTCGGCATGTACTTGTAGACTGGCTGTGTCGCACCCCCGTGCCACTTCTGGGCACACGACTTCTCTCACCGGCAGCCCTTGCTAGCAACGACATCACCTTGCCGAAGGTATGGACCGTTAACACGCGCACGGTCACTGCGTCGTTCACCATGCGCGGATAATTGTCAATTTATCTGCCCGCGGCGCAATCGCCGCTGGCACTTCTAGTTACTGCATGTGGTGATAAATGGCCTGTATTTCTCGGGCTTTTCGCGCTGCGAAACAAGACAGGCAGGAACGGCAATTCAGGAAAGAATAAAAGAGTCTTCCGGTTAAGCGGATTCCTGAAAGTTTGCCGGTCGCGCTGACGATATCAAGTTTAACGATTATCGGTCAGCTTCTGCGCCGGCGGTCGCGGCATGGTTCAAGTCGCATTGAAGCGACTCACGAACCGGCCAACAAGAACAAGACATTTGATTCCGACCGCTACTCCGGGCAGGGTGCGGCCGAATTTATTACGCCAAAGACGCGAACGACGCGAACCTCACTAGGACCATAGATCGATGAGCCGAAAATATCACCGTCTCGTGGCTATGTTATTGTGTGCGAATGTGCTGATGACGGGCTGTGCCCCGCAGCAACCGATCTTCTTCGGGGAAGATGGGGATCTCTCGCACTACATTGACCATGCGACTGCGATCGAGCACCCGGACGTTGAGTCAGCCACGCTTGAAGAGGTGGAATCCGCCCAAGCACCGCTGACCCTTGAGAACGCCAACTTCGACGAGGCGTGGGATCTGACGCTCAAAGATGCAGTGCAATATGCACTGGCCAACAGCAAGGTAATCCGCCAGTTGGGCGGCACGTTCGCCGGCCGGGGTGACCCGACCTCGCCGAACACCGGCGTCACACCGACCTTCTTGCTCGACAACCCGGTGGCCGCGATGACCATCTATCGTCCGGCGCTGCAAGAATCGGCCAGCTTGGGAATCGTGCGAAGCAACTTTGCCTCTAGCAATGGTGTGGAAGCGGCCCTCTCCGAGTTCGACGCTCAACTCAATGCGTCCGTTACCTGGGAAAAGAACGATCGCCCACAGAACTTCGTGACGGGCAACCCGATCTTCCCGGCCACGTTGCAACAAGATGTCGGCTCGTTCCAAGCGGCTCTCTCCAAGACATCTGCCTACGGTACAACCTTTGCCGTGGCTAACACCACACGATACGACCAGACCTTTCCGCTCGGCGTACGATCGCTGGCGAGTGCCTGGACGACTGACTTTGAGTTTTCCGCCACGCATCCGTTCTTGCAAGGTGCCGGTTCGCAGTACAACCGCATCGCCGGTCCGTTCAATCCGACAACCGGTGTCGGCAGCTCGGCTATCGACGGTGTTGTCCTGTCGCGAATCGATGCCGACATCAGTGTCGCTGACTTTGAAGCCGCTGTTCGCGACTTCGTGGCCGACGTCGAATTGGCGTACTGGGAACTCTACTTCGGCTACCGCAACCTCGAAGCCCGCAAGGTCGGTCTAGAAAGTGCCTTGGCGACTTGGAAGCGAATTTACTCGCTCTACCGCAGTGGTCTCGCTGGCGGTGACGCGGCGGACGAAGCCCAAGCTCGCGAACAATACTTCCTGTTCCGCTCCCAAGCCGAACAGGCGAAAAGCGATCTGTTCACCGCCGAAAACCGCCTCCGCTACATCATGGGCCTATCGATCAGCGATGGTCGTCTGATTCGCCCGGCCGACGAACCGACCAGTGCCAAGGTGAGCTACGACTGGCACGACGTGCTGGGCGAAGCTCTGGCCCGCAGCGTCGAACTGCGACGCCAGAAGTGGCAGGTCAAGAAACGTGAACTGGAACACATCGCCGCCAAGAATCACTTGTTGCCGCGATTGGACGGTGTCGGCCTGTACCGCTTCCACGGTTACGGCGACCACCTGCATAGCCACGGTTCGGGGCTGTCGCGATTCGACAGTGCTTTCCAGACGCTCGGCGACGGTGACTTCCAAGAATGGGAACTCGGTTTGCGATTCAGCATGGCTCTTGGCTTCCGTGCGGAATTGTCGGCCGTTCGCCACACCGAATTACTCATGGCCCGCGACAAGGCGGTGCTGCGAGAGCAAGAGCTGGAACTTTCGCACCAGCTGGCCGACGCGATTCGCAACCTGGACGCCAATCATATTACCGCCCAGACGAACTTCAATCGGCGGGTCGCCGCTGCCAAGCAGGTCGACGCCATCGCCGCGAAGTACGAAGCAGGCACCGCCACGTTGGACCTACTATTGCAGGCTCAACGGCGACGAGCCGACTCGGAAGCGGCCTATTTCCGCTCCTTGGTCGACTACAACGAAGCGATTGCCGAACTCCATCTCCGCAAAGGTTCGCTGCTCGAGTATAATGGCGTCTTCCTCGCCGAAGGCCCCTGGCCTGGGAAAGCGTACTTCGATGCCAAGCGTCTAGCACGCCAACGTGACGCCGGCATGTATCTCGATTATGGCTTCACCCGACCGAAGGTCTTCAGTCGAGGTCCGATCGATCAGCACGCCGGAGCCAATCACGGTATCCAGGGACAGTACGACGGAGAAATGATTATCCCTGGCGGCGAACTGCCGGTCGAAGAAAACGTGGAGCAAGTGCCTCTGCCGAGTCAGCCGGAGTTCCTCGACACCGAAGGGCTACGAGGTGCTCAGCTGCAACGCAGCGCGGCCGTGCAACCGACGTCGTTCGTAGCACCGGCAGCGTCTGGACCGGCGACGAGTGCAGCGGCACCTGGTCAACCGGCTCCTAGCTTCCAGCAGACATTCCAAACGTCGCTAAAGTCCACTTCAAAATCGGGCCCTGCGTATGAACCTGTCGCGGATCACTCGTCTCGTTGAGTTGATCGGCCGGCTTCAGGCCGGTAGCGGACAGAATGCAGCCGCACTTGCCGAGGTCTGCGGTGTTAGTCGGCGGACGATTTTTCGAGACCTCGAGACGCTACGTGCGGCGGGCGTGCCGCTCCGGTTCGACGAAGAACTGGGCGAGTACCGAATTCCGTCGACGTACTTTCTGCCGCCGACGAACTTCAGTGTCGAAGAAGCCCTGGCGGTCATGGTCCTCTGCCACGAACTGGGCGACGACGCTCAGGTCCCCTTCTTTGCCGCCGCTCGCTCTGCGGCACTCAAACTCGAAAGTGGTCTCCCTTCGCGACTGCGCGAACATCTAAGCGAGATTACCGGCGCCATCAGCATGCGGCTCGACGCCACGACTCCCGCTGGCGAACAGAACCCGGTCTACAACCAACTGCTCGAGGCGATCGCCAAACGTAAGTGCGTGCGAATTTCGTATGCCAGTGCCTCTGACCAAGAAACATTGCAACTCAAGCTAAGCCCTTACCGGTTGTTGTTCAGTCGCCGCAGCTGGTACTGCATCGGGCGCTCGTCGATCCACCGTGAGACAAGAACCTTCAACGTGGCTCGGATCACGAAGCTGGAGATGCTCGACGACACCTACAAGATCCCGCGGGGCTTCTCGCTGAAGCGTTACCTGGGCAACGCCTGGCACCTCATTCCCGAGCCGGGGCCCGATTCTAAAGTACGTATTCGCTTCAAGAAGATGGTGGCCCAGAACGTTGCCGAAGTCGCCTGGCACGCCACACAGGAAACCAAGTTCAACGAAGATGGCAGCCTCGACTTCCGCGTCACGGTCTCGGGCATCAACGAAATTTCCTGGTGGATCTTGGGCTACGGTCCGCAGGCCGAAGTGCTTTCGCCGCCCAAACTCCGCCGCCTGGTCGCCCAGCGAGCGCGAGAAATGGCCGATCAGTACGATGGCGATGCGTAAACGGCTGGAACCGTGACGAGGTTTTTTGAAAGGATGATTTGACAGGATCACAGGATCGGACAGGATCGAAATCTGGCTCGATCTGGCGCCCCGGTCTGACTATCCTGGTATCCTATCGGACCCTCTTCCATTTCACGCAGCGGCGAGCGGCCATTCGGTCAAGAATTCCACATGGTCCACCAAGAAGAATTCACTCTGCAAACGTCCGGTCACCGCGACATGCACGATGTCACGCCTCAGGTGGCCAAGATCGTGGAACGATCGCAGATCTCAGCAGGCGTGGTCCACGTCTTCAACATTGGCAGCACGGCTTCGCTCGGAACGATCGAGTTCGAACCAGGGCTCGAATGCGATTTGCCGGACATTCTCGACAAGCTGATTCCACCCGGTCCGCACTACGGTCACGAACAGGCCTGGCGGGACGGCAATGGGCACTCTCATCTTCAGGCAACGACGCTGGGGCCCTCGCAGAGCGTGCCGGTAAAAAATGGCCGGCTCATGCTCGGCACCTGGCAGCAGATCTTCCATCTGGAGTGCGACATCAAGCCACGTTCTCGCGTGATCGTCGTCACCGTAATCGGCGAATAACGTTTTCCCCGCCCGGCGGCGCTGCCATCTGCCGAGACAGGGCCTACCCTACCGAGATACGGGGCGACTCTTATACTGGTCACAGGATCGGAGCATGTGTATCACGCCCGATTCAATCCGCCTCCTCCTGGAAACATGTGACCGATGAACCGTCGCGCCGTCATACAGCGATTGGAAAGTCTGCAGCGTGCCGGCATAACGCATCTGCCGATCCGTGAGCCAAGCCCGGCGGAAGTTGCGCCCGCGGAAGCCGAGGCTCCCATCGAGGCGACCAACAGAGAAGTAACATCTGCCCAGGTTGGGACGATTTCGGAAACAGCTGCGACGCAGGAGGCGGACATGTCCCCAACATCGAGAACCAAGAAGAGCGTTCAGGCTTCGCTCGACGTCATTCAGAAAGAGGTGGCTGGCTGCTCGCTCTGCTCCGAGCTAGCAAGCACGCGAACTCAAACCGTGTTCGGGGTCGGCAACCCGCGAGCCAAGCTCTGCTTCTTGGGCGAAGCGCCGGGGGCCGACGAGGACCGACTCGGCGAACCATTTGTCGGCCGTGCGGGCAAGCTCCTGACCGACATCATTCAAAACGGCATGGGCCTGTCGCGCGACGACGTTTACATCTTGAACATCCTCAAGTGTCGCCCGCCAGGAAATCGAAATCCAACGCCAGAAGAGTCGATGAACTGCCGCGGATTTTTGGATCGGCAGCTGGCCGAGATTCGGCCAAAGTTTCTCTGCTTGTTAGGCGCGGTCGCGGCGCACAATCTGCTCGATACACAAACGCCGATCGGACGTATGCGTGGCAATTGGTACGACTACAATGGGATCCGCGTGATGTGCACCTATCACCCGGCGTATCTGTTGCGCAATCCTCCCGCCAAGAAAGACACTTGGCAAGACATCCAGATGTTGATGGCGGAAATGGGATTGGAGCCACCGAAGAAGAAATGATCGCGGGCTGACACTCCTGCCCGTTTGCGTTCTAGCCATTCTTTCGCGGCCAAAGCGACTCCGTACCTAACGCCAAAGCGACTCTGGGCCTAACGGTTGCGTCCCCCTATAATTGAGTGTCTCGCGCGGCACCGCCCCCTGCTTTGGTCAATTCGGTTGCCCTGCTGCGGAAAATCGGTGCCGCCAGTGCAAAGCACGCGGCAGCCTTTGAGCGTCCTTCAATCGTGCCGTTCGGCACGTTTTACCGCGATTTGCTAGGCACCCGCGAGGCAACAGATGTTGCATTTCTAGGCGACTCCAGGCAAACTGAGGCCGCCTATTTCCACACTTGGCCGCGTTTTTATAGCCGCCCAGTTTTTATAGTTTACGGAGACCCCACCTTGTCGAGCGACGGTGCCCCTAAGACGTATGACAAACTTCAGCTGCTCAAGCTGATGCTCACCAGCCGCGAAGGTGATCGCCGCGAGGGCGTGCTGTTGCGCCAAAGCAAAGGCTGGTTCCATGTCGGTGGAATGGGACACGAATCGCTGGCCGCGATCGGCGATCTGATGGAGCCGGACGACTACATGTTCGGCTACTACCGCGACCGGGCCATCATGCTCGCCAAGGGTATGACCAACGAAGAGCTCGCCCGAGCCTACTTCGCCAAACGTGACACCAGTAGCGGCGGCCGCCAGATGCCAGGCCATTACTCCAGCCGCAAACACAACATCTGGAGTGTCTGCACGCCGACCGGTGGTTGCCTGCTGCCCGCCTGTGGTGCGGCCTGGGGAATGAAGCTCCAAGGCAAGAACAGCATCGTCGTCGGCTCGATTGGTGACGCTTCCTGCCGGCAAGGCGAATTTTACGAAGCAGTAGCCTTGGCCGTAGAACGTCAGCTGCCGATCGTGTTCGTCGTAGAAGACAATCGCTATGGCATCAGCAGCAACACCGACCATGTGAATCCGTTCCGCATGGGCATCTTCGACGACAAAATCGGCACGGTCATGATCGATGCCCGTCATCCCGATCGCGTGTTTGAAGCGGCGGTACCGGCCTTCGAGAAAGCTCGCTCTGGCGGCGGCCCGACCATTTTGCATTGCGAGATGGATCGCCTCTGCGACCATACTAGTAGCGACGACCAAAGAGTCTATCGTAGCGAAGAAGAGATCGCGGAAATGTTCACCCGCGATCCGATCGACGCTTTGGCGAACGACCTGATCGCCTCCGGCGAACTGACGGAAGCGAGCTGGGAAGAGCTGAAACAAGAAGTCGTCGAGCAAGTTGATCGAGATTACTTGGCCGCACAAGAGGCCGAAGACCCGAAGCCGGAAGAGGTGCTCGACCATCTCTACGGTCCCATGCCCTCGCCGGAACCGCCTCCGATCGAAGGTGGCAAGCCGTGGCGCATTGTCGACGCACTCAACGCCACCTTCCGTCATGGCCTGGAGACCGATGACCGTTACGTCTTCTTCGGCCAAGATATTGAGGATCCCAAGGGAGGCGTGTTCGGCCTGACCAAAGGTCTCTCCGCTTCCTTCCCAGAGCGGGTCTTCAACTCGCCATTGGCCGAAGCGACCATCTGCGGCGTCGCCTGCGGAATGGCCTGCTACGGAATGCACGCCATCTTTGAACTTCAGTTCGTCGATTTTGTCGGGGCCGGCTGGAATCAAATCGCTCAGAACATCGCCACCGTTCGCTGGCGTTCGTTCGACGACTGGCCCTGCCCGACCGTCATCTACGCCCCTTACGGAGCCTACCTGCCGGGCGGATCGTTGTGGCACAGCCAGGCCAACGAGGCCCTGTTCGCGCACGTACCCGGCTTGCGAGTCGTGATTCCCACGACGCCCGAGGACGCCTCGGGGCTGATGTGGACCGCCATGCGGGCAGAAGACCCAACGATCTTCTTGATTCCCAAGCACCGCTTCCGACAACAGCTGGAAGTGCCTGCGAACGTGGAACCGATCCCGTTCGGCAAGGCAGCCGTGCGGCGTGAAGGTGAAGATGTCACGCTGGTCACCTGGGGCAACTGCATCGAACTCGCCAACGAGGTGGCCGACCAATTGGCGGCCGAGTGTTCGATCGAAATCATCGACCTGCGGACCATCGTTCCGTGGGATCGAGAGACGGTCTGTGCGTCGCTCGAAAAGACCGGGCGATTGGTCGTCGTGCAAGAAGACGCCCAAAGTTGCAGCGTCGGTCAGATGATCCTCAGCGAGGTGACCGGCAGTCAAGAAAGTTTCGAGAGCTTCATCAGTGCTCCGCAACTTGTCTCGCGAGCCGATGTCCACATCGGCTTCAATCCGATATACGAATACGCGGCGTTGCCTTCGACAGAAGACGTCGCCGCCGCGGTGCGTCGCACCATGGAAGACTAGGCGAATCGCCGCCAAAGTCCGTTCCGCAGCCCACCGCCTGCCAACGTTTAGGAGAAGATAGTTTTATGCCCCAGGTATCGGTTCGTATTCCACAATTGGGCGAAGGCCTACAAGAAGCGCTGTTGGTTGAATTCCTCAAGCAGCCGGGTGACGCGGTGCGCCGCGATGAGCCGCTCTATACCATGGAGACCGACAAAGCGGTCACCGAGGTCGAGTCGCCTTACGACGGCACACTGGTCGATTGGACGGCGGCGGCCGGCACGGTGCAAAAGGTCGGGGCCGAAATCGCCAAGATGGAAGTCGCCGAGGGCGTTGAAGAAATGGCCGCCGGTCATGGACCGCCAGCACCAGCCGCTCCTAGTACTCCGGCAGCGCCAGCAACTCCTGCGCCCGCCAAGCCAGCCGCGGCCAAACCGGCCCGCGCTCGCGGCATTCCTCCTCGCACGCGGAAGTACCTGCGAGAGAAGGGCCTGCTCGACGTGGCCGATCAAATTCCTTCCAAGTCGAACAAGTTGATGCCGGAAGATGTCGACGCCTTCATCGCGGCTGGCGGTGCAGCTTCTGGCGGAGCGGCGACGGCGGCAGGACCGGTCGAAACCGACACCTATCGCGAAGCCCCACTTCCGCAAACGCAACAGACGCTTAACTTCCGTTTGGTTCGTGGCGCCCAGGTCTGCGTGCCGGTGACGATCTCGGCCGAAGTCGATTGGACACAGATCGCGGCGGCTCGCGCGGCGGCGAAAGAGGCACAAGGCGACGCAGCCCCTTCGGCGCTCGCGATGCTACTCTCCTGCGTTGCCAAAGCGATGGGCGAGCATCCCAAGTTCCGCAGCACGCTCGGCGCCGATGGCACGACGTTGCGAACTTACAAGCATGCCAGTCTTGGAATCGCTGTAGCGCTGCCGGATGACCTGCTGGTCACCGCCGTGGTCGAAGACGCCGACGCCCTGTCGTTTGGTGACTTCTCGGCAGCCGTGAAGAAGCAGATCGACCTGGCCCGCAACGGAAAAGATCAGGCGACCGCGGCCACCACGCTCAGCGTGACCAACATGGGTTCGGTCGGTATTCGCAGCGGCGTGGCCGCTATTGTGGCCCCGGCCGTAGCGACGATGACCCTGGGTGAAACGTATCTCGCCCCCACGGTCGATCAGGAATCTGGCGAGATCAGCACCAAGCGACTTGCGATGCTAACACTGTCGTTCGACCATCGCGTGATCAATGGCGTCGGTGCGGCAGCGTTTTTGAATTCGGTTCGCGACAACGTGGAACAATTCAAGATCGCCGACTAGGGAGAATAAAAAGGGCAGAATGTCATCCGACGCGTCGCGTGCTCCAATCACGTGATGCCTACTCAGATCACGTCAGGCGGCACCAAATCGTCGATCACTTCACAGAAGCCCTTGAGCGTGACAGGCATCTTGATCACACGGCGATGCCTGGCGTCGAGCGTGCCTGGGGTCAGTTCCTCGCGCTCGGTCCACTCCCGCTGTTTCTTGCCCAATAACAAGATTGCCGGAATGCGGGAAGTTATCTCGGTCTTGGCGAAATCGCTAAAGCCTTCGAGTGCTCGACCACGGAGTTCGACGGCACTAAAGACAACGCAGTCGGCTGGTTTCTCATGCTTGTCAAAGCGAGCGATCGCCCGATCGGGATCGCTGGTGACCAACACCCGAAACCCGTTCGCTTTGAACTGTTCGCGAAAGAAGTCTTGCATCTTGTCATCGGACTCGACGAACATCACCGTCCGCCGGGTATCGGCTTCGGTTAGCTGGCTGGACCGGCGTTCCGCCAAACGCACACTCGATTCGCTCATCATCTGCTGACGCATGCCGGATCGTCCGGCCGCTTCGGCATCTCCAATCCGTCCGAATGTCTTGTCGACCTCGAGCAACATCTCGCGCGGCGTCTGATGACGTCGCTCCGGATCGAGCTCCATCGACTTGCTGATCAACGAAACGAGATTGCTCGGCAGCGCTGGAATTCGACTTTCGATCGGAATGACTTCGTAGAACCGCGTCTTGCTCATCCGCTTCATGCGGTCTTTTGTCTCGGCCAGAGGCGGAGATCCCGTGAGCATGTTGTAGAGCATGCAGCCCACAAAATAGATGTCGCTTCGCGGATCATCTCGCCTGACACCGGTCGTTCTCTCCAAGGCCGCGTAGTCGATGGTGCGAGGATTGGGCGACTGAATGAGCGCCGTATCGGACATGTGCTTGTTGGCCGCCGCCAGGCCGAAGTCGACCAGCTTGGCGTCGCCACGCGTCGAGACGAGCACATTGCTCATCTTCAAGTCGCGATGCGTGACGCCTCGTTCCAACGCGTAGTCGAGGCCGCGGAGAATGTCGCCCGTCAGCCGCAGTGCTTCCAGCGGCTCACAGTACTCGCGGACCTTGACGAATTCGCGCAGGCTCTGGCCTTCAACAAATTCCAGAACGAGATAGTAGGCCGAACCCGATTGTCCGACCTCGTATATCGGTACGATGTTGGAGTGCCGCAAGGTGTGACCGACGCGTCCCTCTTGAAGAAACTGCTCGGTCTGCTCGGCGTTGTCGCGGTAACGACTGCGCAGAACCTTCACCGCGACCAATTCACCCGTCTTGGTGTGGGCTCCGCGATAGACCCGCGCAAAGCTACCACTGCCGATCAAGTAGAGAATCTTGTAGTCGCCGTAGAAGTAGCCGCTCTTGTCGCCACGTACCAAGCGAGAAAGCTGGTAGCTGGTGAGGTACTCGCGCCGCAAAAGCGCCTGTTGGAAATCCTCACTCGATACGTTGCGAGTGCCCAGCAATCCCCAAATCTCTTGGAGCTGCCGATCCGTGAGCAAGCCCACACTCGCGGCACGGTCCGCGATCTGTTCAGCACTCGGCGCAACCATACGGCTCTCCACGACCCGATCCGAGGCACGTCGCAACGATCTCGCCGCGACGCGTTTCTTAGCCCAAGCGGCCCCCCCTCAGGCTGTACACCATACTAGGAGGCGCCGAAGGCACAAGCAATGGCTTTTTCACACCAGTTGCAAGAAACATTGCCAAGAAAGATCAGCTCTCAACGCCGGGTCTCACCTTGCGCACGATCCAGGCGCTATGACAAAAACGTGAAACTCGGTCGCTCGCTGGCAGCTCTACGCGTCGGCGTCGAGCTGCTCGCGATACTCATCCCGCTCACGACGGGTCGCTTCAAGATCGAACATCAAGTATTTCATGTCCAATCGGAGCTGGCTGAGAGCGTCCTGGACGAGCGATAGAATGCGGCGACGGCGACGGGCTCCCTGCATGACGCGGGCCATGAGAGGATCGATCTCGGCTCGCTGCTCGGCCGGTAGCTGGCTAATGGCTTCGGCCAGCTCCATCAGATCGGCGGGGACTTCTTCGGTCTGGGTCGTGGTGGTTTGGGCGGCGTCGTTCATAGTTGAATTCTCCTGTGTTGGCATGACGGGAGAGAGATAATGCACGCCCTATGCCAACCGCGGTCGAGTGATTCATCCTATCGCCGTAAACCTCGCTGATTCAAGTAGTTGGGAAAAATCCATGAGATGCCGTCGGCGCGGCACGATGCTGTCAGAACGCTACAGATTCGTGGCGATTGATCTGGCCCGTGCGCCCAAATCCTGATACAAGCCCACGTTACGTCGAAATAGCTTCATCCGCCACGCTTGTTGCCTGGAGGCAACACTAGCGACTGTGTGGGTAGTTCGCCGAGCGGGGCCCCTGCTTAATGCGACACTCCCAGCGATGAGGCTCCCTTTTCCGCCCTCCAGCAATCGCTGATTCATGTCCGCACGCCCACACACCATTGCTCTACGGCTCGGCCTCGTCGCCGTGACGGTCTGCCTGGTGGGCATCTTGCTGGCCCCGGCACCGACTGAGGCGGCCTATTGGGAGTCGTTTGAAGGTCCGCTGGCCAGTTGGCAGATCGCGGAAGGGGATGTTCGCTATCGAATCGTTCGCCACGAGCGCGTTGCGACCCCGGTCCATTCGGGTGCCTGGTCGGAGACCATCGCCATCGAAGCCGGCGGCGGTTCGCATCTGCACGCGACCCACGACATTCCGCGAGTCGCCCTGATCGACGAGCTGGAAATCGGTCTCTGGGTTCACGCCGACCGTCCCGGCATGCAGATCATGGCCCGCGTGGTCTTGCCACGCAGCATCGATCCGCGTACTGGTCAACCAGTGGCGTTAACGCTGCACGGAACCATCTACCAAACTGCCGGTCGCTGGCAACGTCTGCAGTTGAAGAATCTAACTGAGAACTTGTCGGCTCAGGTTCGGATCGCGAGAAGTGACAATGCCCATCGGGCCAGCGATCATCAGATCACCTTCGACGAGAGTGAGGCCTACCTCGACCAAGTTCGCTTGAACGTCTATGGAGGCCAAGGAACGACCAGCGTCTCGATCGACGACCTGGAGATGAATGGTTTCGTCGAGGTTGAGTCGGTACAAAACATTGCTCGCACAGCCGGTATTTCTCGACATGGCCCAACAGGCGTGCCAACAGCCGCCGCTACCGCCTATCAACAAAGCGGACAACCGACGAGTGCCCCCACGCGATCCCACATCGCGCCGGTTGCATTCGAGAATTCGATTCTGGCGACCGAAGGCAAGCCGCTGCTGCCGCGGATCATTCAATATCAGGGCGAACCGCTCAAGTATCTTCGCGCGCTCGGATTCAATGCCGCCTGGATCGATGCTCCCCCAACGCAGGAACTCCTTGAAGAGGCGGTAGCCGCTGGCGTCTGGCTGGTTTGCCCGGCACCCCATACGGGTCTTCCACTCCCTGTTCCGCTCGACCCGATTCTGTCGTGGCATGTTGGACGTGATCTCTCACGACGCGACTTGCGTGTTACGGCGGATCGAGTGACGCAACTACGACTCATCGACGGGGCGTCTCGTCGACCAATTTGTGCCCACGTCGCGAGCAACATGGACGCCTTTAGCCGGCATGTCGATGTGCTGCTGCTCGATCGCCAGGTGATCGGAACAACGCTCGACAAACAGAGCTACTTCGAGTGGATCGCCGCCAACGCCCAAATGGCCCGCGTCGACACCACCTTTTGGGTTCGCCTGCACGATCGCATCCCTCATTCATTCGAGGCGCAAGCAGCGTCGCTCCGTGTGGCATCGCCCCCCACAGTACTAGCAGACTGGCAACAGCTCCGTACGCTCGCCATCGGGGCCATCGCTCACGGAGCACGCGGTCTGGTGTTCCCCTCTTCTTCGCGACTCGATGCCGAGGACCCGGACGCGCGCCGTCGAGCGGCCCAGCTGGAACTACTGAACCTGGAACTGTCGTTGATCGAACCGTGGGCGGCTGCCGGGCGATTCTCCACGACCGTCGATTCGAGCGATCCCAACGTCAAAGCGTACGTTCTGCAAAGCGATCACACCCGACTGGTGCTGCCGATCGAATTGAACAATCGGGCCGGCGAGCCTTCTGCGCCAACCTTCACAAGTGTTAGCCGAGCGGTATCGCCGCGTCCTGGCGCCCCGCAACAGACATTGCACTTCGTCGTGCCTGGCGTGCCGGCGGCCAATCGGGCTTACGAACTTTCCTTGGGCGGAACGCGCCTACTCAGCAGCGTTCGTGTCGCCGGAGGAAAAAGCGTCTCCTTAGATCGAAGGGCGACCAAGTCATCGATCATCATGACCAGCGACCCGTTGGTCACCAGCCGCCTGAAGAAGCGAGTCGCCGAGATTCGCAAACGGGCCGCCGAACTAACGCTGGCATCGGCAACCGACTACAGCCGTCAGACCGAACAGACCCTTCGCCAAAGTGGCCGCGTGCCCGCTCAGCTGGTACAACGCCCGCTAGCCGAAGCGACGAGGTCGCTACAAGACAGTCACGCACTGCTGGAGAGGGGAGACTTCCACGGCAGCGTGCTGCGTTCGCATTCTGTCGCCACCACGATCGATCAGGTACGCCGACTAAGCCTTGGTCACTTCGGCCTACCCGACGCTCGCGGTCTCGATGTCTCGCTTCCGGTCGAAGATCGATTCGTCGCCATGCCGAGCCGAGCGACGGTGGCGCAAACGCTGTCGAGTTCCCACTGGGGCGAAAATCGATTGCCAGCTGGTGACTGCGAAAATCTCCGGCAAATGGTCCAAGCCGGTTGGCGGCACGTCGAATTCCCACAGCAGGGCCTGACGACGGAAGTCCAGCTTTCGTCGCAGCTGCCACACAGCGGGAGAACGAGTTTGCACCTGGCCGCGGGCAAGAGCCCCGACTCGGCCGCGCCAGCCTTGGTTGAGACGCCCCCCGTGTGGGTCGAGACGGCGGCCGTTCCCGTCAAAGCGGGCGACCTCCTGCAGATTCAAGGTTGGGTCCGCGTACCGCAGGCGGTGCAAGGAAGCGTCGACGAACTGCTCGTGTTCGATTCGATCGGCGGACCCGACCTGGCGTTACGTTTCTCCCCGACCGGCTCGTGGCGGCGATTCATCATCTATCGAGCTGCTCCCCAGGCGGGGCAAGTGAGCGTTACGTTCGCAGTCACCGGCATGGGAGAAGCCTGGATCGACGACGTGACGATTCAAACCGTTGGCGCGGCGCCACGAAACCACCCGTCGCGAGCGGCGCCGTCGCAAGAACCTTTGCCCCCGCTCGTTTCGCCAACTCCTCCCGCCACGGGTGGCCAGGCCCCGGTCCTACTCGACCCGAATGCGAGACGCCCAGCCCCTTCCAATCGTGAGCTGCCCAATGGCGACCCCTTCAGCGGCGTGCGGCTACCGTAGCTTGCTCTCGGGCGAATGATCTGCGCACACTCTAGGTGCGGACGCCACAGGCATTCTCTTTTTGTAGCTCCAGGTTCTTGATGAAACGCACCAGCGAACAACTCCGTCGTGACGCGCGAGCGATTTGGCAAGCCGGTGTCGACGCCGTGCGGCCAGAACGCCTCATCCCGGAAGTCGTCCGCCGTGACGATTCGCTGCTGTTGATTGAAGACGAGGTCGTCGATCTTTCTTCGCTGCGACGTATCGAGGTGGTGGGAGCCGGCAAGGCTGGCGCCGCTATGGCCTCCGCACTCGAAACGGCACTCGGCCCTGAACTGCTCGAGTCGAAAGACGTTCGCGGTTGGGTCAACGTGCCGGCCGACTGCACGGCCGAACTTTCTCGCATTCACCTGCATGCCGGTCGGCCAGCCGGCGTGAACATGCCGACGCCTGAAGGAGTCACTGGCTGCGAAGAGATTATTCGTCGCGTCGGTGAACTCGGCCCGGGCGACTTGTGCATCTGCCTGATCTCCGGCGGTGGGTCGGCGCTATTGCCGGCCCCGGTTACGGAGATCACGCTCGCCGACAAGCTGGCCGTGACGGAACATCTGCACGAAGTCGGGGCCAACATCGAGCAGCTCAACACGGTTCGCAAGTCGCTCAGTCGCATCAAGGGTGGCGGATTGGCCAGGGCCTGTCGCGCCGGCCGTCTGATCGCGCTCATAATTTCCGACGTGATTGGTGACCCGCTGGAACTGATCGCCTCGGGGCCGACCGTCGAACACTCGCTTCAGGAACAAGCGGAAGGGGCGGCCAACTCGCTTGCGATTCTCGAACAATACGCCGCCCGCGAGGCGAACATCTCGCCTGCCGTATTCGACTATCTCGCCGAGCGAAGCCAAATGACAGTCGCCACGGATAGCGAATCTGACCAGCATGCGTGCGAAGTTTCAAACATCATCATCGCTAACAACGCGGTCGCCCTCGACGCGGCCGGGCTTGAGGCGGTGCGGCTCGGCTATGCCCACGTCGCCCACGGGGCTTCAGAAATGGAAGGTGCGGCAGAAGAAGTGGGACGCCACCTGGCGGCGATGGCCACACGCATGGCCGCCGAAGATGGCCCCGACTGTTTGATCACCGGCGGCGAACCGACCGTGACCTTGACCGACGAATCGATTCGAGGGCTAGGCGGACGGAACATGCAGTTGGTGCTCGCCGCGGGCGAACTTCTCGCGACACAAGACGCCGAGAACGCGACGAGCCTGGCCAACGAGATCTGCCTGCTCTCCGGTGGCACCGACGGAGAAGATGGTCCGACCGATGCCGCCGGGGCTTTGATCGACGGGAAGGCGATCGCACGCGCAGCCGCGTCGAATCTTGACATGTCTGACTACCTGCGTCGTAACGACGCCTATCATTTCTTTGAGCCGATCGATCGCCTTCTGGTGACCGGGCCGACGCACACCAACGTGGGTGACATTCGCGTCGCGGTCGTCTCTCGCGTGCAAGGTCGCGACGCTGTTGGCTAAGAAGGGTCGCGACGCTGTTGGCTAAGAAGGGTCGCGACGCTGTTGGCTAAGAAGGGTCGCGACGGCTCCTACCAACGCCCGCACACGGCCACTTTTCGCTCAATACAGCCCCATTCCGTCGCTTCGCCTAACTGGCCCGGCGGCGGCGCGTGTGGCTATAATGGGGCACCAATACCCCCTGCCCGCACGACCTACCGACGGCCACCCCGGCATATCTCGCCAGGACACGCACCGGGGTCTCTGGCTCCCACACTCTGGCTCCTACTCCCTCATACAATCTCATCTTCCTCCGGCTAAAGAGAGACGGTTTCAACATGAAGCAGCCCGCTACCGCACCGCGCCGAGCGTTTGCCATCGGATGTCTTGTTCTTGCAATCCTCGCTGCTCCGTTCGACATGAAGACGGCCTCGGCCGACGACCCGAAGACACAGGCTGCTGGTGCCTTGAAGCTGCTGCCTGGCTTCAAGGCCGAAATGGTTTACAAGGTGCCGCGAAAGGACCAAGGTTCCTGGGTCAGCCTGGCGGTTGATCCGCAGGGCCGCCTGATCGCCTCGTCGCAATCGAAGCGGATGTTTCGCGTGACGCCGCCGACCTTTGGTAGCGACGCCGAGGCGAAGGTCGAGAACATCGACCTGAAGATCGGCCAGGCTCAAGGATTGCTCTACGCCTTCGACAGTCTGTACGTGGTGCTCAATGGTCCCGGTGCCGAAGGCTCTGGTCTGTACCGCGTTCGCGACACCGACGGCGACGACAAGTACGACGAGGTGAAACTGCTTCGCCGCCTGCACGGCCAAGGTGAACACGGCCCGCACGGCGTTGTTCTTTCGCCCAATGGCACGCAGCTCTACGTCGTCGGCGGTAACTTCACCAAGATTCCGAATCCCGAGAAGTCGCTCGTGCCGTTGCACTGGGACGAAGACCTGATTCTCAGCCGCCAGGGTGACTCGCGCGGCTTCGGTACCGGCATTCGTGCTCCCGGCGGTTGGGTCGCCCGCACCGATCCCGAAGGTAAGAGTTGGGAGATGGTCTGCACCGGCTTCCGCAACGCCTACGACATCGCCTTCAACACCAACGGCGACCTGTTCACCTACGACTCCGATATGGAGTGGGACATCGGCACGCCTTGGTACCGCCCGACCCGCGTTTGCAATGTGGTCAGTGGTGGCGAATTTGGTTGGCGGACCGGCACCGGCAAGTGGCCGTCGCACCAGACCGATAGCCTGCCCGCCTCGGTCGACATCGGTCCTGGCTCGCCGACCGGCGTGGTGTTTGGAACGGGAGCCAAGTTCCCGGCCAAGTACCAGAAGGCTTTTTACGCCTGCGACTGGAGCTACGGAAATCTTTATGCGGTGCACCTGACGCCCGATGGTTCATCCTACACGGGCACCTTCGAGCCCTTCGTGGCCGCGGCTCCACTGCCGGTGACCGACGTGGTCATTCACCCACACGACGGCATGATGTACTTCACCGTCGGCGGACGAGGCGTTGAGTCGGCCCTCTACCGCGTTTGGTACGAAGGGGACGAGTCGACCGAACCGGTCGGCAAGGTCACGGACGGAGGCGAGGCGGCACGATCCATTCGCCGCGAACTCGAAGCCCTTCATTCCACGGCGAAACCAGAAGACGTCAACGCCGTGCTCGACCAAGCCTGGCCGCACCTGAATAGCGACGATCGCTTCATCCAATTCGCGGCTCGCATCGTGTTGGAACATCAACCACTGGCGACCTGGCAAGATCGTGCCCTGGCGGAGAAAACCCCTCGCAAGCAAATCCTGGCTCTCATCGGCCTGGCCCGAGCACTGAAGAACGAGGATGAAGCGAAGCAGGCCGAGGTTCGTGAACAAATTCTCGATGCCCTGGCTAAGATCGATTGGGCACCGCTGGCGGAGGTCGACCGCGTTGCCCTGCTTCGAGCCTACCAGTTGGCAGTGCTGCGACTCGGTCGCCCCGACGAAGCCCGCCAGCAGGAAATGATCAAGCGCTTCGACGCTCTCTTTCCGGCTGAGAGCGAACCGCTCAACCGGGAACTGTGTGGGCTGATGATTTACCTACAGGCTCCCAGCACGGCTACGAAGACGCTCGCTCTGCTGAAGAACGCACAGACGCAGGAAGAGCAGATTCAATACGCGATTTCGCTCCGGCTTTTGAAGACCGGCTGGACGATGGATCAACGCCGCGAGTACTTCGACTGGTTCCGCCGCTCGCGACTGTTTGCAGGTGGAGCGTCGTTTGCCGGATTCACCAAGCAGATTCGCACCGAAGCGATTGCGGCCCTGACCGATGAGCAGAAGAAGGAACTGGGCGACCTGGTCGCCGATGAACCGTCCGAAGACAACACTCCCGCCGGACCGCCGCGTGAGATCGTAAAGCGTTGGACGGTGGACGAGCTGATTGCCGCCGTCGATAAAGTCGGCCAGCCGCGTGACTTTGAACGCGGGCAGCAAATGTTCGCCGAGGCGAGCTGCTTTAAATGCCACCGCGTTTCCGGCCGTGGCGGCACAATTGGTCCCGATCTGACGGGCGTCGGTCGCCGCTTCACCGTCCGCGATTTGCTGGAGGCGGTTGTCGAGCCGAATAAGGTCATTTCCGACCAGTACCGCTCAACCGTGTTCTTGATGGAGGATGGCCGCACGATTTCAGGTCACATCGCCAACATGGGTGGCGAGAACCTGAGCGTGATGACCGACATGCTGCGACCGAGCGATTTCACCGAGGTGAAACGATCGGAGATCGAAGAGATGTCGCCGTCGCCTACGTCAATGATGCCGACCGGCCTGGTCGATACCTTCACCGTGGAAGAGATCGCCCAACTGCTGGCCTATCTTCGCTCTGGCGGCGACCCCAAGCACGAGCTGTTTGGCGAGTAAGCGAGTAAGAGCGGCCCCGGCTGACCGAACGGTTCGACAGAGCTCTCGCTACGCCTGCGTGGCGTAGAGCTCCGCGTATTCCAGCACCCACAGCTCCACCAGTTCGACGAACGAATCGAGATCGACTTCATCGAGCTGTTGGTAGCGTTGGCGGTTGTAGACTTCCTTGTTGCGAATCGTCCCCTTGGCGGTCAGTTCGAACACGGGGTACTTCGCAAAGGGTCGAACCACCATCTCCAGGCGGCTGAAGAAGTTGTCGCGGCGTCCGGCGGACGCGCCAACGTCGTCTCGACTACAGGCGGCCCCCCAGCCCCGATCGCTCATCACGGTCTCGAAGCGAAATCCGGGGAACTGATCGCCTAACTGCTCGACACAGCGTTCAATCTGTTCAGACAGTTGAAGGCGATAGTCGGAATGCAGGCGGCGATACTCTTCCTCGCTGAGCGCCTTCGCTTCGGCCTCCTTCTGCTTAGCCGAACGGGTTCGTTCGCCCCGCTGAACCGCCTTTTGAAGTCGTTCCTGAAAGTCCATCGATGGTTCGTCGCCTAACTGTTTCCGTTCGTCCGCAGCCCAAGATCAATCGTCACCTAAGCAATTTGCTATTCACCGGGTGCCGGTTCGGCAGCCGGTCGCTTGCCGAGTTGATCGTCGATCACTAGCAGCGCCGTCTTTTCATCGCCAGCAAGTTGTAGGCGACCCAGGATATCTCCGACGGTTTTCTCTTCCTCGACTTGCTCGTCGATGAACCACTGCAAGTGAGCGAGCGTGGCGTAGTCGTTCTTATCGCGGGCTAGGGCGTAGACCTCGTAAATGTCGCTGGTCGTTTGGCGCTCTGTCTCCAACGCCTTCTCGAATACCTCGTGGACGGTGCCAAAGGTCTTCGGCGGTTTCGCGATTGCTTGCAGTTCGACTTCGCCACCACGATCAAGCAGGAACTGTAAGAGTCGCTGTCCATGGGCACGCTCCTCGTCGCTCTGTGTCGCCATCCAGGAAGCAATGCCCGGTAGATGCATCCCGTCGAGATAGGTCGACATGGCGAGGTAGTAGTACGAGGCGGCAAACTCGTTATTAATTTGTCGGTTGATAGCGTCTTGGAGTTGTTGGTCCATGAGATTCGACTCCCTCACTTCAGTACTGGTATGCCGGGCTAACGGGGCACGCAGGGACACGCGGAAACAATGGCGGCGCGTTTGACGACCCTAAATAGCAACGACGCGAACAAGCGTCAACGCGAGCCGCGACCATCACCTAGGGCGACAGACCACGACCATCTCCGCTGCTGGTAGTCTATCGCGCGTCGATTGCCTCGCCCAGGCCTGGAAGTCGAGAGAAGTAGTTGATCGCCCCTTTGGAAAGAAAGCCCGCCTGCAAAAAAAGAATAGATACTGAGAACCAATATCACTAACACAGAAAGAGATGCGACTGACAGGCAAGGAACAACAGTCAGGCAATACACGGGGCTACCGCCTACTCCTTCGACTCGCCGCCATCCTCGTCCTGAGCTTGGACAAATTGCATGAGATCGCCAAAGGTCCGCATCGGCTCGTCGCCCTTGAGCATTTCCTTAGTGATCGGCACGACAGGCTTCGGCTTGCGAGGCGGAGCGCTCCGTTTCTGCCCACCGGCACGGGAACGCTGATTGCGTCCTCCCCGCTTGTCGCGAGAACCGGAGCGGTCCTTGTCCCGCTGGCCACCACGGCGTGAACGTGATCCGCGAGACGGACGCTGAGTATTCGGGCAGACCATCGTGAGTGTGACACGACCACGTTCGGCATCGATCGCGGTAATCCAGACCTGAACCGCATCACCAACCGCCACGATTTTATGAGGATCGCTCACGTAGTTGGCGGAAATCTTGGAAACGTGAATCAGGGCCGAGTCCTTCAGGCCGATGTCGACAAACACGCCAAAGTCGACGACGTTTAGCACCGTGGCCCGCAGCTCCTGGCCGACGCTGAGATCTTCGAGCTTGAGCGCCCGCTTGCGGAAAATCGGTGCCGGCAAATCCTGACGCGGATCGCGGCCAGGCTGTTTGAGCTGGACCACGATGTCACGCACCAGCCGAACACCAACGCCCAATTCAGTCGCAAGGGCCGCCGCATCGACAGGGGCACCGCTCGACGCAGAGCCATTACTCTCGACATGGGCCTTGATTTTCTCAGCAACGTCGTAGCTTTCGGGGTGAATCCAAGCGGCGTCGAACTTGTTCTCCGCATCTGGAATTCGCAGGAAACCGGCAGCTTGAACAAAGGAGTCTTCCGCAAAGCCGGTCACGTCAAACAGCTGCTGCCGGGACGTGAACGGACCATTCTCTTGTCGATGTTCGAAAATTCGCCTGGCGATTAACGGATTCAATCCGGAGACGTATCGCAACAACGAGGCGCTCGCTCGATTGAGATCGACCCCCACATGATTGACGCAGGAGGCGACAACTTCGATCAGCGCGGCTCCTAGATCTTTTCCACCAATATCGTGCAGCGAAAGCCCCACGCCGATGCTCGCCGGATCGACCTTGACCAATTCGGCCAAGGGATCGAGTAGACGCCGGCCAAGGAAGATCGCGCTACGAACCGCTGCGTCGATGTCCGGAAATTCTTCGCGGCCGATCTGGCTGGTCGCGTAGTCACCGGCACCCGCCTTGTTGACAATCAGATAGACGAGCTTGTCCGCCTCGACCTCGGCACTCAGATCGCGCTCGAACATTTCGGTAACAATCTGCTCGGTCTCACGGCTGGCCGTGCCGTTGCCGATCGCGATCACATCAATTTGGTGCTCGCGAACCAGCGATACAAAGTGAGCCCGTGACTCTGCCAGGCGATCTTTGTTGCCAACAATATGCAGCACACCATGGGCGAGCAGATTGCCGTCGGCGTCGATGGCGGCCAGTTTGCTGCCGCTCTTGAATGTTGGATCGATCGCCAGCACGCGTTTACCAATCACCGGCGGCTGCAACAGCAAGTTCCGCAAGTTGCAGGCGAAAACATCGATGGCGTGTTCTTCCGCCTTGTCGGTCAATTCGCGACGGAGATCACGAATCAGACTAGGGCGTGCGAGACGCTCCACGGCATCGCGCAGACACCCCTTCAGGAAGTCGGCATGCGGATGGTCATTCTTAATGAGCAGATCTTCAGCCGCTTTACAGAGGGCCTCTGAATCGATCTCAACATCGACCTGGAGGATATCCATTCGCTCGCCACGATTGATCGTGAGAATCTGATGAGGCTTGAGCTTGCCAAGGGGCTGTCGGAACTCAAAGAACTCGGCGAACTGCTTGGCCTGTTTGTCCGCCTTGCGGCGTTTGGCTTTACTCTTCTTTTTGCTTCCGCTCTTTGCTTTTGGCGCCTCGCTCGACTGAGATGTTTCGCTCGAAGGGGCCGTTTCAGCCGGCGAGGCCGCTTCTTCCTTACTGGCCTCCTCGGCCGGCGTTTGAGGGTCAGCAGCTGGAGTAGAGGAAGCCGCATCTGCCGTGGGGGTCTCTTCCACAATCGCTTGCGAATCGCCAACAGTCCCTTGCGAATCGCTATCGGTGGGCGCGTCGGGCGTCGGCGCAGCGGCAGCGGCAGCGGAGCCGTTCCCTTCGCTCGCCTCTTTTCCAGAAGTAGCTGGTTCAGAAGTGGCTGTCTCGGCGTCCGACTCCTGCGGCGGCGTGTCGACTTCACCTGCGTCTGAAACAATCGCCGCCGGGTCGCCAATTTGGCGTGTGACGAGGATCCCCTTGTCACGAATCAGCCGGCGGAGCGTCCCACGAAGCGATGCGTTGTCGCTCAGGTCTTCAGCCAGAATATGCGCAACCCCCAGCTGGACGTCCGCCACGCTATCGAGTTTGCGATCGGGGTCGACGAAGTCCGCGGCCCTCTTCTCCAAGTCCTCCCCGCTGACCTTGCCCTCGAACACTTCCGCCGCCAACGGTGCCAAACCACGGTCACGGGCCAGTGTGGCCAGCTCTTCACGCTGCGGACGAAACGGCAAGAAAAGATCGTCAACCTGTCGCAAGTCTCGGGCCTTTTCGAGTCGAGACGCTAACTCATCGGTCAGCTTGCTCTGCGACTGAATCGCCCGAATGACGGATTCCTTACGATGGGCCAACTGCTGGGCGCGCAAGACCTCGTGCTCGATGGCACGCACCTGAGACTCATTGAGCCCGTCGATTTGGTCCTTGCGATAGCGCGCAATGAAGGCCGACGTATTGCCTTCCTCAAGGAGACGGACAACTTGCTCAACTTGAGCAGGCTGGAGCTTGAATCGTCGCGCCACGCGCGACAGATCGATGGGGATGGTCGCATCCATAAGAACGCAGACGACTCGATAAAGATGGGGAGAGAAATCGCGGGGTATTTAATAATCGGGCCAACCAGAGGCCACGGACGAGAGATCAACATCCCGAGGAAATATCCGCCCCCCTAGGATCATCTGATTGGCAACTGCAAACCGTTTGCTAGCAGTCACTAACTCAGAACGCGAATCTAGTGGATCGTGATAGCACTGTCAAGAAATCAGCGACAATTAGGACAGCCCTGGCGGCCCCGTCGACCGCACACTTTTTGCCCTTTTTGCGCCGACGGGCGCGACAGTTAACCCCACCGATAGCCCCCACCGTCCCTGTCTTTGCTGGGAATAGCGGGCATGTTAAGAGCGTTTCGGCGTGCCGGAGCCGGTGGCAACGCCTTTCGCCCAAGCAGCAGTCGCCGCTTGCGACGACAGAACCGCTGGCAGAAAAAAACGGATTTTTCCGTCAAATTGTTCAAACCATTACGACCCGACCCGCCGATAACTCATTGCAGGGAGGCGCCCCCAATGCGCACCTTCGTTTTGTGTAAACGACCGGTGTGGAAAACGAGGAAAAGGATTTTCTCGAACGTTGGGGCACCAGAACAACCCAGCTCAAGGAAGCGCGACATGGCAGCTAATCACCTGAGAGTCTACTACGGCCCCGACGACAACATCCAAACGACGAACATCGACCAGGCGCCACAAACGGTTTCCCTGCCGCTTGGCGAGATCTTGCCGTTGTTGGCCGATGCCGTGGCCAGCGAACGAACCTGGCTTCGAGACTTCGATAACGACGAAATCCAGATTTCGACCGACCTCTACGAAGTGATCCTGGCCTACCAGCACTATCGCCGCCCCGGCGCCTAAGGTCACGTCTTCATAAAAAACAAACAAGAGCCCATCTCGCCTGGCGAAGTGGGCTTCTTTTTTTGCGCGATGCAAAAGATCAGCCCGAGGGCCACTGCCACCTAAGAGGCGGCCCTTCGTGATTGTCCGTGCGCCGCCGAATCGGCATGCAGCGGCAGGCTAAACCCAAAGGTAACACCGCGATCGACGTTCGGTTCAGCCCACAGTCGCCCGCCATGGGCTTCGACAATGGACCGACTGATGGGGAGCCCCATTCCCATCCCGCCCTGCTTGGTCGAGAAGAAGGCGTTAAAGACTTTATCGAAATCGTCGCCGTCAAGACCGCGGCCGAGATCGCTGACGGTCACCACCGCTTCTCCGTTCTCTCGAACGTGCGTGGCAACGGTGACTCGCCGTTCGTCGGCAGGTGTTTCCAGCATGGCATCCGATGCGTTCCGGATTAGATTAACCAGCACCTGCTGAATCTGGATCTCGTCAATCAGAACCTGAACTACCGGCCCCTCGCAGTGGAGCACCAATTGCGTCTCGCTGCGGCGCACGTCCGGTTCAACGAACTGGGCCACGTCACGCACCAACGCATTGAGATCCACCTGCACCCGAATCGCCGCCGACTGCTTGACGAATTCTCGAAGTCGCCGCACGATCTCGCCTGCTCGAATGGCTTGCCCTTCGAGTTTTTCGAGCACGTCCAACATTTCACAATTCGGTGGGCTCAGATTCTCCGTGTGCCCCCGCATGACGTAAGCGTAAGAGACAATCGCCGCGAGCGGTTGATTGAGCTCGTGGGCGATACCTGTCGCCATTTCTCCCATCGTGGTGACGCGTGCCGTATGCGCCAGCTTTTCCTGAAGTTCGCGAAGCTCCGCCTCGGCTCGTGCACGTTCGGTAATATCTCGAGCAAACACGGCGATTCTGATGACGTTACCCTGGGCGTCGAAAACGGGAAACATCCGGTTATCGAACCGCATGCCTTGCCGCTCGTCCTCAAAATAGACCGGCTCCCGCGTGCGCACGACCTGCTCCCCCTCTTCTTGCCGACTTTGGGCGACCGCCGGAGGCATAATATCCTCAAAACGACACCCCACAATCTCATCGACGCGTCGTTTGTACTTACGGGCAGCAATGTCATTCGCGGCCATAATCGACCAATTTGTCGGATCGATCAAAAGCGCCGAGTCGTGCGTGGCGTTCAATAGTGCGAGAGCCGTCTCTTCACTCTTGCGCAAAGAATACTCCGCGCGACGCCGATGGGCCATCGCCGACGACAACAGGAGAGCGGCTATCGCGGCAAACGAAAGAAAAGCCTGCACCATCAGCACGAGTGCACTAACGCTGTTCGCGTGACCGACGATCGGCCCCAAACCTCGCCGAGTGTAATCAACCACGAGTATGCCGATCATAAGCGAAGCCGTGGATACCAGCGGTGGGCGCATACGAACCGCCAACCACAGCAGCGGCAACAGAACGACGAACGGCTGCCTCATAATGGATTGGATCGGCGCCGGCTGCGCAGAAAACACGAGATGAACGGCAATCAACAATCCCCCGAACAAAAACGCAGATTCCAAGCCGTGCCCCTGAACCACCCGCCGAACGCCAGGCACAAGTCCGCGATCACGAACAACAGTTCCCCAGGAGAAAATAAAGGGAGCGACCAACAACACCCCCAACATGTCGGCGAACCACCAGACCTGAAAGGCGTAGTAGAACGATTCCTGAGGAAGGTCAAACGAGGTCACCCAGCCACCGATCACGGCACCGAGTACGGTCGCAAGGAGTGCGACCAGAATGAATGCCGTCAAATGACGCTGCTTCGAGAGATCGATCCCTAATCCGACAATTCGGCGCAGCAGAAATGCCCCGAGGACCGCCTCCGAATTTGCCACGACCGCAAGCAACGCGATCTTGTACCACGGATAGGGGTCGCCAATCAGTCGACTAAAGGCTAGTTCCGCGGCGACATCGATTACCCCGATCAGAAGCCAGTAGCGATACCGCGTCAGACAGAAAAGCCCCAGCAGCAAACCACTGGCGGGCCAGAACGCGGCCACGTGCTCCGGTTCAAAAAAAGAATGGTAGCCCAGCCAGGTGACGCCTAGAAACAGACCGAACACCAGCAGCGAGAAAGCTGCGATGCGAATCGGTGCCGGCCAGCTTCCGCCAAAGCCAGCCGCCACATCCGGTGACGATTCTGATTTGTACGACATCTTGTCAGCGACTCATTCAGGTTTCCGAACGTGATACCCGCCGGGAACTCTGCCTATCCGATCTTGCCTGGGACCGGCATTGTACCGTCCCCTACCCAGCGGGGGTATAGCAAACCCCTCTTTGTTAGGGCGGAAATCCGCATTGACGCTGATTGAAGATGGCAGTCGCCCAAATGCGTGCTAAAACGCACGATTGAGCGGCAAAATCCGAGATCCTCCCCCTCCGATAGAGCCCTGGCCACAGGTGGCCCCCCTTCACGAATGTGCGGTTAGCCGCTATTTTTCGAGACTCGCGTCTCCGGGCGATGACCACCTAACCTGAGCGCCGTGGCCTATTCCCCGTGCGGCGTTTCCGCGTAGTGCAGCCGGAGCGTATCGAGCCCGAAATCGTCGCTCAGCGAATGCCAAACCGTGTGAATATGATTCGCGTCGTTCTGCGTATTGTCATATTCGATGATGAACGCGGGAGCGTGAATGCGGTAGTAATGGCCTTCACCACGCTTGTCACTTCCCGCCCAAGCGAAATGAATCGCATCGAAGTTCGCCTTGAACTTGATGTACTCTCGCTTGGCCAACTCCCCACGAAGGTTGTCTGCATATTCGGTGATCAACTGCCATAGCAAGTGCTGCTGACGCTTACTCATTTGGGCCGCCGGCAGACCGATGGGCTTACCTATGTCGATAGCTTGCCCCGGACCGGTGATGACGTCCTTCGGTGCCTCGACGGCAATCACGGCTTGCTTCCGCTGGGCATCGCTCATGCTGCCCAACAGCTCGCGAGCTAGATCTTCCTCAGCTGCCAATACTCGCAGTCCCGCGCGCGGGCCGGTACGAACCTCGGCCGGATTAGCACCGAAGAAGTTAGGCGTGGAGACGATCATTTTTCCAGCGGCAATTGTGAAATTCAACGACAGGTGGTGTCCTTCAACACGCCAACCCCATGGATTCTCGCCGCCCGGCTTACCATACACGGTGAACCAGTATCGCTCCTCGTCGCGGGCGTGCTTCTCAGCGGACGTGCCGTACTCAATGTTATGGAGCACCAGTTCCAAGCTCATCACCGAAGTTGCTTTGAGGTATCCCTTCGCACTCAATGGCGACCGCAGAAGCGTGTGGGCCGCTTTACGTTGCTCAAGATTCATCTCCTTGAGACTCACGCCCGGTCGGTCTTTGGGAATGAAGTGCCAGTTGGTTCGCTCTTTGTCATCGAACGCGAACGTCGCTTTGTCCTTCAGCTCGTCGGTGAGCGTGCCAAGAAAGGTCTTGGCCGCGGCCGACATTTGTTTGGCAGGAGATGATTTGCCGCGGTCGTGCCCCTCATGCGCCGACGCGACATGGAACGTAAGAGCCAGTGTCAACAGGATGAGAAGCGTACGCGTGGCGAAAGCGATAGCGGTCGTTAGCAAGCAATTCATAAGTCGTCCGTTCCTAAGTCGTCTGTCTGGGGACTGATGCATGTTGATTGAATATCGGATCTCTGCGGCACAGTGGCACCGCAATCGATCGCGTCATTGTAATGTGGCAACCGCGGCCTATGAAAACTGCGTTGCGGGAAAACCGAACATGGCAGCTCAAGGGCCACTCGGCCTAGCTGGCGGCCGGCTGCGGCTTGGATCCCGTCGGCCGCTGCGGTTTCTTGGCCGCCGAGCCTCCAGAAGGTCGACGACGCCGACGACGCTTCGGCTTGCCTGCGGCATCCCGGTCGGCGGCCGGATCGGTCGAGCCACGCGGAGCACGTCGGCGACGATTACCGCCACCTGTCGCTCCTTTGGCCCCGCCTCCTTTGCCCGCCGGACCACGTCGACCGCGTGACTTGCGAGCTGGTTTACCATTTCCGCCTGCCGCACCATGGCCATCCCGGGCACCACCTCGCTTCGGTTGATCCGGAGCGGCTGGAACCTCGTGACCGATCAGTCGTTCAATGGCTTGCAGCTCCTCTCGTTCACCACTTCCGCAGAAGGAGAGGGCGATACCTTCAGCCCCGGCGCGTCCGGTGCGACCGATTCGATGGACATACGATTCGGGTTCGACAGGAATATCGTAATTCACGACATGGGAGATCCCGTCGATGTCGATTCCTCGCGCGGCCACGTCGGTGGCTACGAGAATTCGAACCTTACGACTGCGAAACGCCTCCAGGGCACGCTGACGAGCGTTCTGTGATTTATTGCCATGAATCACCGCCGCGCGAACGCCACTCTGATCGAGCCGGCGAGTGAGCATGTTGGCACCGCGCTTGGTACGAGTGAAAACGAGTGCACGATCGATGTCTTCCCGCTTGAGAATTTTCTTGAGTAACGCCTGCTTCGCATTGCGTTCGACGAAGTAAACCTGCTGGTCGATTTTGCGAACGCTCTTCTTCTTCGGCGTCACGTCGACGTTCACGGCTCGCGTCAATAGTTGCTGCGAAAGCTTGACGATGTTCGGCGGCATCGTCGCGGAAAAGAACAGCGACTGCCGCTTCTTTGGCAGCTTGCTGATGATTCGTTTCAAATCGGGCAGGAAGCCCATGTCGAGCATTCGATCCGCTTCGTCGAGAACGAACGATTCGAGTTGGTCGAGCTTCACGAGTCCCTGATTCATGAGGTCGAGCAGACGGCCAGGCGTGGCGACCAGAATGTGGGCACCTCGCTTGAGCACCTTTACCTGTCCGGTTTGCTTCACGCCGCCGAACACCAGTCCCTGTCGCAGACGCAAGTGCCGACCGTAGGTCGCAAAACTCTCGCCGATCTGAATCGCCAGTTCGCGTGTGGGAGCAAGGATCAGCGAAAACGGAGCGTGCGGCACCGCCTTGCGATTGTGCTGGCCAAGCTGATTAAGAATGGGCAGAGCAAAGGAGGCCGTCTTGCCGGTTCCGGTCTGTGCACAGCCTAGGACGTCACGGCCATCGAGAGCCGGAGGAATCGTCTGGGCCTGAATCGGGGTCGGCGTCACGTACTTCTCTTCCGCCAGGGCGCGGCGAATGGGCTCGATCAACTCCAACTCTTCAAAATTCTTGATTTCTGATTTCTTCAAAGTTCTTCCTAACATTTAGTAACGTGTTCTATGTCTGAATCGCCAAGCTCACATTGTTAGCCTCGGCGAAATAATGGCGTAACGAATCGGCAGCGGGATCGAGCCAGCGATTGCCGTTGCGGGAAGCTACGGTTGAGCTTCTCACTGAAAAGCTGGCGCGGTGCGAGCCAAGTCGGACGTCGTCTTAACGGGAATGCTGGGCAAACAAGAAAACCACAGCATTCATTGCGTCCGTTATGACGCCGGCCACCGTTTTGCTCTTCGGTCAACGCGACCAACAAAACGTGGCAGAGGCATGCGGCAGATGGTGCCAGCATGCGGTGACGGAAAACGCGTGCGTTCAATTCAATATCGGCTGAAGATATCGAATTCAACGACGTTCCCGTTCGGCCGGAAAACGCAATCTAGCCACTCATGGCAGATACCGTTACTCGCTTAGTTCCGACCGCATCGACTTAGGCTCGGTCGGCAAACGTCTCCGCTGAGAATCGTTCGCCACTTAACGCCCCCAAGTCTGGCATAAGTATACACGACAAACGGTCACTGGCCAAGTTGCACGAATCGAACGCCGGCAATCAAGCAGTTTTGCGAGAATTCGGCGATTCCGCAGCTGGATCACTGTCGACCAATGGGCTTCGCACTATCTGATTTGTCAGATTCGCCACGATCGCCCGCTCAAGGTCACCAGGAAGGAACGGCTTCTCAATATAATCGGCGGCTCCAAACTCGCGGACGACCTGCTCAAGTTCCATGCCGCCATACCCGCTTATGATGACGGCAGGAAATTTCCATTCCCTATCTCGCAGCAGATCAAGCAGTCGTACGCCATCGCATTCCGGCATGAGGACATCGGCAACAAGACAGGCGGGGCCGACAATTTCATTAGCGTCCACGTAGTCAAGGAATTCACGTGCCGATTCGTAGCAGAGCACCGAAATGCGCAGTGCTTGGACAATCATCCGAACCGAATCGCGAACCGCGAACTCGTCGTCAACGACAAACACCATGGAAGATGGATGCAATCGATCCTTCATAAAACGGGTCCCCCCTCAATCCACACATACGGCATTTCCGTACATGACTCGCCGCGCCCCGACGGATTACCTAGCACCACAACTCCGAGAGGGTATCTCCCTGCCGCATGCGGAAACACATCAATAAGCCGCAGTCTTTGTCTTTCGCGTCCGCAGATGGGAATTGCCCGATGGAAACTTCCATATCACTCGTCATTCATGGACAATGAAAGGTGGAGCATCAAGAACCCGCAACAAATTAACGACTGGCTTTCTAGCGGCATACCGCATACCCTACTTGCAGAGCTAGGTCTATCAAAAACCCGCGAATCTAACTCCTGCCCCTGTCGCCATGCATGTCCCCAATGCCAATCCTATCCTGGTGCAATCGACGTTTGACGACATTGACGATTTGTCGACTCAGGCACAAGGTTGGGACTTTGATTTTCGACAACTCGATTGCGGAAAATTTCGTGGTGAGATTTTCCAAGGGCTCGTCGGCCGCATGATGCTTGGCGAAGGCCGATTTGAACGGGTGCTGCACCAGCGAGGTTCAGCTCCTCCTGGGATGCGAACCATCGGAATCCCTGCTGACAACAACTTACAAATTTTGTGGCGAGGAAAGCCCGTTTTTCGTGGTGACTTGCTCGTATTCCCTAAATCCGGAGAACTCGACAGCGTCTCGCAAACGGACTTTCACGTTTACACGATTTCCCTGCCGGAAGACCTGCTCGGGGGGGCGGCAGAATCGGCCGAGATATCTTCGATCTCCTCTGCTCTGGAATCGGAGAGAATCGTCTGCAAACGACAGGCGATCGAGCAGCTACGAGCGCGTCTCCGATGCCTCGTCGATAGCGCCAAGGATGACGCTACTTTTCTGACGCAGCCAAACGTAGTGCGCGAACTGGAAGGCCAACTCTTGAACGCCTGCACGGCCGCCATTGCAAATGGACGTGCAGGCTGCGGACATCGCAGAGTCCGAAGAAGGGAACAGCTACGGCGCAACGCGGAGGCCTTTATCGCTGAAAATGAGTCGCGGCCGCTGACCGTGGGCGACGTCTGTAAGGCTATTGACGTTAGCGAGCGGACGCTGCAGTACGTTTTCCTAGAACACTTCTCCGTCACGCCAAAGAAGTATCTCATGGCCGTTCGACTCAACGGAGTACGCCGAGAGCTGCGCGAAGCTAGCAGCCGAGGGGAAAAGATCGTTCATGTCGCCGGGAGGTGGGGATTCTGGCATATGGGCCAGTTCGCCGCCGATTACCGCAGGCAATTTGGTGAGCTGCCTTCACAAACGCTGGGTCGCAAGCGATTCTAAACCGCGGGCGATTCAGTCCGTGTCTCGGCGGTAGATCCGCCTGTCGATCGTAGCTACCCTGCCCCCGCGCGGTGACCTCGCCCCCTTCTGCGACATCAACGAGCGAATTCGCCTGCTACGACAATGCGTTGTTAAGCATCCGTTGCAATTGCGCAGGCTGAAAGGGTTTCAATAGAAAAGCGCTGGCTCCCAACTCTTTCGCCCGGAGTTCGAGCGCGTCACCTCCGTGCCCTGTAACAACGACGAACGGAAAGCGACGTCCCGCGGCATTGAGTTGCTCGACCAGTTCCAGCCCGTTCATATCTGACAAAATGACGTCAACGACGAGACAAGCGACCTGAGAGCTCCCGGGCTGGTCCAGATAACTCAGGAAGTCAGCCGCGGACTCGAAGTCGGAAACGGTGAGCCCCATCGCTTCGATGACGAGTCGCAACGAATGGCGAACATCGCTTTCATCATCAACAACGACGACTGTTGGACTTTGATTTGCCAGAACGTACATATTGCGCTCGTCCGTCCGCACACCGTCTGCGGCAACATTCGCGTAACGATTTCTGAGTTACCCTGCCGCGTGCTGAAACTCGCCAGTTTCCTAGGGGGCCTTGGCCGTTGCCGCGCTCCTCGGCGAGTTCCGCGCAGCCGGCAAGGAAAATCCGAACGTGGCCCCGCCGTTATCACAGGACTTCGCCCACAATCGCCCGCCATGGGCCTCGATGATCGATCGGCTAATCGCCAACCCCATCCCCAGCCCGTGCTTCTTGGTCGAAAAGAACGCATTGAAGATCTGCGTTTGCGCCTCGTCCGTGAGGCCTCGACCGCGATCGGTCACTAAGACTTCTGGCTCGCCATCGGCTGAATATCGCGTCGCGATCACGACGATGCGGTCGGTCCGCGGCGTCTCTCGCATGGCATCGAGTGCATTGCGAACCAGATTTACCAGCACTTGTTGAATCTGAATGTCGTCGACATGCACGAAAGACATCTCTCGATGCAGATCGACCAAGAGACGAGCTCGGGCTTGATGCAGGTCGGGTTCAACAAACTTAACCACGGCTCGGATCAGTTCATTGAGGTCCATCGGTGCGCGGGCCGATTCTGCTTTGGCAACGAAATCTCTTAGCCGACGGACGATTTCCCCTGCCCGCAACGACTGATCTTCTAACTTGGTAAGAATATCCGCGAGCTTCTCTGGCTCCATCTCCTCGTTCAGGCAGGTCATTTTGGCTGCAAATGCGTAGGAAGCCATGGCCGCCAATGGCTGATTTAATTCATGGGCGATTCCCGTCGCCATCTCGCCCATCGTGCTTATGCGAGCAACATGGGCCAGTTCGTCTCGATGCTGCCGTGCTTCTTCTTCCGCTCGTCTTCGTTCCGTGATATTCACCGAGGTGACAATGACGTACTCCACTTTGCCGTCTTGATCAAACGAAGGCACGAAGGAGGTATCGTACCAGACATCATTCCCTTCCGTATCTCGCACACAACAGTCGACGCTGCAGGCCTCTCCCATCTTCGCTCGATCCAGATGCGCGATCGCAATCTTCTTCATCTCGTCCGAGTACAAGTCAGGCGGAAACGAACAGCCGTAAAACGGCTCGATATTGTCGATCTTTAACTGTTCTCGCCCGGCACGACTCATGAACTGCAACCGGGAGTCGAGATCGATAATCTTGTTGCAAACCGGCGAACCCTCCAACAATGCTCGGATGCGGGTTTCCGACCTTCGGAACTCTTGTTCCGCCAACTTGCGATCCGTGATATCTCGTACCGAACCTGTCATGCGATACGGCCGCCCCGAGTCATCACGAATAGCGTTGCCACGCGTTTGCATCCAGCGGAAGTCTCCTTTTTTCGTCCGCATGCGATATTCGCAGTCGTAAGGCAGGCCTTCTTCCAGATGCCGTCGTAGGGCTTCCTCAGTTTCTTGAACGTCGTCTTCGTGGATCAGCCCCAGGAAGTTCTCGATCGTCGCGTCCAATTCATTCTCGTCGTAGCCGAGAATCTCCATGTAGCGAGGCGACCAGTAGCTTTCGCCCGTTTCTATATTCCAATCCCACAGGCCATCCGACGTCCCTCGCACCGCCAAGTCGAGACGCTCTTTACTCTTTCGTAGTTCCTCTTCTGCCAGCTTGCGATCGGTAATATCGATCGAACAGGCGGTCACCGAGGTTACCTTGCCATCGACGATATAGGGGGCTAACCGATTCAACAGCCACAAAGGACTACCATCGGAACCAATTGTTTTCAGTTCGTATTGATAGGGCTGCTTCGTGGCGACGACTCGATTGACCGCGCCGCGATAGACATCGTGATACTCTGGCGGAATGAAATCGTAAGCACTCGCCCCGATGATTTCGGACATCGTCCGCCCGTCTGCAACTCGATTCAAATACAGAAACTTGCCGTCGAGATCCATCACCGTGATGTAGTCGAGCGCCGTTTCAAGAATCGTCTGCAACCGCGTTTCCGCATCGGTGGCGTCGCGTACCGCTCGATGCAACTCGGTCATATCCCGCGTGATGCCGAGCAGCCGATCGACCTTACCGTCGGCACGACGAATCGGCACGAAATTCGATCGGAACTCCAGGTTACCCTCACCCTGAAAATCGAACTCCGCGAACTCACCGGCGAAGGCCGCCTCCATCAAACCCTCGACACGCTCGCGATCCCGATCACCTATTGCATTCAAATAGGGCGATCCGACGATGCTCGACTCGTCCACCACTCCGATCATGTCCAGACCGGCTTGGTTCATCGAAAGAAATCGCCCGTTCAAGTCTATCTCGTGAATACAATACGGAGACGCGTCGACGAGCGTCTGATATCGCTGTTGTTCATTGAAGCGGGACTCTTGGGAGTCATCTCGGCCTGGAATTTTCCGGATCGACGCATCCGTCGCCCGCTCAGGGTCTTGCGTAGTTTCTCCAGCAACCCCGGCAGCGTTGACGGAGAATGTTTGTCGCTCGTTAAGCAGCGCCTGAAGCAGGCTGCGTCGCGTCACGACACCAACGAACTCGCCCGCCACGTTCTGCACAACTTGGGTTTCAATGTCCGAATTCGCAAACAGCCGTCCCAGTTCGTCGAGCGAGGTCGTATCGAGAACCGCCTCACCGGGGTGCGCCTCCACGAGATCTTCCGTGCAAGCGTCGCCCAGCGACAAGTTTGCATTTTGAAAACTCGAAACACCAACGCAGCGCCCATCGACCATGACAGCAACGTGCGACGGTCGCCGACCGCGGACTTCAGACAGCATCTTCGACACCGGCATTCCGGCATCGACCCGCATCACTTTGTCGCAGAGAGCGTTTCCGGCGAAGCTTGAAACAGCTGTATCGTCACCATTGCAATCGTTGCCAGATGAGTGAGACTTCGTCATCGCCCAACATGCTCTCGATAGAGAAAGGAACTTGCCTGGAAAAACTCACGACGGATGCGGGGGGTGGAAAGCAAATGCGTTGGGAGAGCCACTGCGCAAGGCCTATGTTACCAAGCCTTGAAGCAACGTAAAGCTCAATTTCCCACCGAAGGCCCCACCGAAGGCCAGAAAGACCACCCACCCTCTCCAGAGGGGTTACTACCGAGCAAATAGATAACCCATCTCTGACCCTGGTGAAGATGCAGCACCCCGCTCTGCTAGACAACTTATTGTCCAACTACGGCGACACTCGAATCGAAAGCGGCGGAATCGGCACGCGGATGACAATGTCGTCGCCGAACCATTCCGGATCAACTTCGTCGTCCGGCACTTTCCCCACAACTTCGGCCACCGTGTCTTGCCCGTCCCCGCCAACACTATAGAGCAGGTACCCGTCGGCTCGTCGCTGATACTCTAGGGGCGCCGCAGCAAAAACATCTTGCGGAACCTCGTCCAGAATTTCTGGCGAGAGCGAATCAAGCGACTCCGGGTACTCGCCATGGTCCACCTGATAAATCGCCAACGCAGTAGCCACCGTGGCGACATCGAGCGTGAGATTCATGGAGGCCTGGGAATTCATGATCACGCTAGGTGAGAAGTAAAATACGGATTGAATCATGAGAGAGAGTAGTTCGGAACGGGCCTCACGACTTACCCAAGAACGAACGACGAGCCTCGCCTCTTCGCTCGCGAGTAGCTCTTTGAAATCCGCATCCGCCTTGTCCACCACGGAGGGATCTCCGCTTTCTATCACAGCGATCTTCTTATCGAAGCCCTCGTTGATTCGACGCATGACGATGTTCCAATCGACCGAACCGCGACCGAGGGGACTCTTCACCGCGTCTTTCTTGCGGAAAATATTCAGGCTCTCGACAAGGTCCACTAAACTACCGCGCTCGTGCCGCAACGACTGAGCGGCATCAATGGCCTGCAGTCGCTCAAACTCGTCCGCCGTCTCGGCCAGGGTTGTCCATCGCCTGAGACTCTGTAGCTCGTCAAGTGAACGTTGCAGGAGTTCCCTGTCCACGCCTGGCAGCGAAACCAAGTGCATGTGCGAGCGGCAAGCGGTGCTGTCGATGGTAATCGCAATCAACAGGTCGATCAGACGCGCTGGCTGGCGGCCAACCGACCGCGCTAGCCGGTGAATCGCGAAGATATCCTGCTGGGCTTCGGCAAACCGCCCTTCGCCGGCGTGCCACATCGAACGCGTCGCAAAGCCACGCGACAAGGACTGGCACTCTCCCACCATCGAGAACGGAAGCTTGAGCAGTGGTGGCTGACCAGCTCGGACGAAGGGGCTGTAGAAGGTTGGCCGCAGGGTTGCCTCGCGTGCCAGATCGAGCGATTTCTGATTCTCGCGTGCCCACTTCGCCAGCGGCGGAACCGGCTCCGAGGTCCATGGGTAAGCCATCGCATTGTCACAGATATCGTAGTACTCCGAATCTGCTTCCTGCTCCAGGGCTGACCTTTTATCAGGCGGCCGCTTCCCGGCAATCGAGTCGATAAATTCTTCGACCTGTGGCACCATGAAGTCCAGAAACGCCTCTTCGTCCGCGGAGAGTTTCTCCTCCGTCCAACCACTAGAACGCAGAATCTCTTCCGCCCATTTTTCCCCTGCCGTCCGATAAGGCCCCTCCCAAGGGCCCACGTAATACTCCCCCTCTTCCGGCAGCGACTCAATACCTAGCTCCGCAAACCAGGCCGGGCGGATCGCCTTGTCGATCGACTCCGGCCCAACCACCTGCATCAGCACGACCGCGGCATTATTCTCCGGCGTCACCCCCGCGCGTTTCTTCTGCCGCAGGTACTCGAAATAGTCAGGCAAACCGTCAGATCCGAGCGGCTCCGTGATAAACGTCGTCTCCTTGGAGATCTCGATCGGCGGGTCCGGTAACCAGCGCAGCGAAAAGAGACCGATTGGAATCAGCAATACCGCTAAGAGAATCCAACGCCGCTTGCCCATGAGCTTGCCCGCTTGAAGAAGGAATGAAACCCTGTGATACGTCTTACCGACTACCAGCAAATCTAACGGTCCCGCTCCCATTCGGCAAGAAAAAGCAAGAGTTCCGCCGGCGTGCCCAATAGCTGCCGCAAGTGATTGTTGTCGCGAACGATTTTCTCCAAGCCCGTCTCGCGTACGTAACCGAGGCCGCCGAACACCTGCAGCATGTCATTGGCGGCGTCGCAGAGCAGATTGTGTGCCTGGGCTCGCATGCTCAGCACGGCTGAGAGACCGCCTGAATCGAGTGGGCGACGAGCGGCCGCTTCCAACAGCAGCTCGACCGAACGAATCGTACTCGAGCCGCGAGCGAGCATCTGCTGAACCGCTGCGTGCTGGTCGATCGCCTTGCCTCCCTGAACGCGAATCGCCGCGTACTCGGTCGCCTTGTCATACGCCTGTTCCAGGGCACCCAGCCCGATGGCGACGAGTGCCAGGGCGCCGAGCTGCATAGCTTCACGATAGATTCGAGTGGCGGTAGCCGCTTCGATGTCGACGACAGGCAAGGGTGAAGTGTCGCAAGATAGTAAACGCCAGGCGTTCGTTTCATTCAGGCCGTGGCTGTGTGGCAGTTCTTCGACTTGAAGATCGGAGCGATTAAAGACGGCCCATTGGAGGGCGTCAGCATCACCGGAAGAACTGGCTGCATCGAAGCAGGGGACAATCAACCGTTGCCAGTCGCCTGCCGCTTGAAACAGAAACTGAAGCACGGATTCCGAGTCTGCGATGTTTGTATCGACATTTGTTTCGACGAGCAAGAAATGTTCAGCCAGTTGTTTACGATCTTGCTCGTTAAGCTGCCGGTTCTTTAACAGTCGGGCGAGGCTGGCAGCGGAGAGACCGTAACGGCCTTGCAGCGCCACGATCGTTGTCCCTACTGGCGTTGTCTCAGTGGATTCGAGCCCCAGGGCACGGGCAACAAACTCGCCCAGCGATTGCTGATGAAAATGAAATGCGACGCCGGCGTTCTCACGAGCCACCGCGCGAAGAGCGGCGACGCTCAGGGCGATGCCACTTGCGCCTTCCATCGTTTCCCAGAGCGCGGCGCCTGAGCCATCTTCTCCCGTCGGCAGCAGGCCCAGTTCCTTCGCCTGACGTGACAGCTGAGTTAGTTGCTCTGTCGTGATGGTTCGCTCCGGCCGCTTCGCTGCCGCCCCTTCAATAGCCGACCGCACCACGCTTGCGCAGAATCGGCGTATTTCGGCCAGCAACTGGTCGACCGTTGTTTCGGGAAGCGACGTTTCTTCGGGGAGCGACATTGACAGCAATAAGGGAAGCTGGAGGGACCATCTCTGAGGCGACAGTCTAACATCCCGGACCGATTTCCAAACGGGGCCGCGAAATGCCCCGCCCTAAAGCGGTGTCGGCGATCGGCTAACCAACTCTGGCCATCATTGGTATCGCTGCTACGACGCCGCAAGTTCTGCCGTGCAATTGGGACAACGAGTCGCCTTGATCGAAATGCTCGTGACGCAATAAGGGCAGTCCTTGTCGGTCGGATCGGCCGGTGCTTCCTCTTCCTTGGCCTTCAATCGATTCATTTGCTTGATGACGATGAAGATGGTGAAAGCGACGATCAGGAACGAGATCACGTTGTTAATAAAGGAGCCGTAGTTGATCGTCACGGCATCCGCCTCGGCCGTCTTGGCGACCAGTTCGTACTTGAGTTCCGCAAAGTCGATGCCTCCCATGGCGACACCAATCGGCGGCATGATGATATCGGCTACCAGAGACTTTACAATCGTTCCGAACGCCCCGCCGATGATCACACCGACTGCCATGTCGACGACGTTGCCCTTGACCGCGAACTCTTTGAATTCCTTCATCATGCCCATGACAAGCACCTCTCGCTGGGTTGGAGGATCGGAAGACAATGACTCTCGACTTCCTAGTCTAGTTCGAGTGAGAAACCGGAACCATAGAAGTTTCTTGCCGGCGATCGCCGCCTGACGCTTCTTGTTTGTTTTGAACCCGGCACCTGTGGTAGGGTTGGTTTTGTTGACTCTTGTCGCGTTGAATCTGACGGGAGGGCGAGGCTCCTGCCGAGCCGTGGCAACCGTGCAAGTGGAAACACCACTCCGCTTCGCGCAGCACTGGTAGCGAGCTACCAGTGGCACAAACATTCCGTTCTTTGACAACTTGGTTAGATAGTTACCAGACTTGAGGCGTGAGACTTGAGTGTGCGGTGGGGTGCCATGCTCCCCCTTGGGTGAGCATGCGTTCGTTAAGCTTTGATCTACATGTCCACGTAAACGTGGACATGGCACCCACTCGCGGCGTATACCATCGCTCGCACGCGAGCCTCGCCCTCCCGGTCGTCGTATGACACTGGCACATGCTGTGGGCAGGTCTCCTGACCAGCCCGCTTGGTCGACCGAAGGTCTCCTTGCAATCTTGTCAATTTGGAGACCTACGGTCCTGGCAGTGGGGCGGTCGGGAGACCACCCCACAACGGAGAGAAGTGCCGACTTTTTTTGCGTCACCTTCAAATCGGCGCAAATAACGCTAACGGCAAATGGCCAAAAGAGTTGCGGCCAGAAACCGCCAAGACGGCAATTCGCGCAAGGCCCCACGCGGCAACAGCTTGGAGTTTTTTCACCCCAAGTCCGTTTTTCTGTATACGGCAAAAAAAGTCGCCGCGATTCGGGAAGTTACCCGTGGCGGCCGCTACTCGTTGTTCTGATCCGCTTGCTCGAGCGTCTTGCCATCGGCATCGATGAGCACGACACCGGTCGGCGTGTTCTGAACCCTGATCCCGCCAGGCAGTTCGACGATTTGAACGTTACGGTTCTCGCTCGGCAATCGCTTCGCTTCGACCGGATCGTCACCGAAGCTGATCACGGTCACAAAATCGACGTTCGCTCCTTCTTGGCGAGCAATCAGCACCGGACGCTGCTTGCCTTTCTTCTTGAGCTTGATGCCGCGACCGGTCGTGACGTCAGCCCGATGCAGCATGCGAATGTGGCCGTTCGGGCGGAAGCTGACCACCTCCGGGGCTTCGCTACGACGCAGCTCCGTGATGTGCTTGTAACCGTAGGCGTCGGAAAAGGTGCCTGCTTCGGCTTCTGTCGGATCGGGAAACTCACCTTCGATGTGCAAGGCATAGTCATAGGTGTGCCGCTCGTCGCTCAAGCAGCGGAAGAAGTCGACCAACACCGAATCGACGAGCACCAGAGTTCGCTCCAGTCGTACGCCAGGGTTGCCATCGACCATCTCGGCACGGAAGACCTTCATTCGTTCGCCAGGGTGAAACAACATCGGCCGGCCACGCACGATCTCGCCGGGAGCGGGAATCGCCCATTCGTTGTCGCCGTCGCCCTGCGGGGCTTGCGAGGTTTCATCAACCGTGACCGTGTTGTGAGCGATCGTCTGACGATCCCAGGTGAGGTACTCGCGATCGCCGTAGCCGAAACCTTTGACCTCGCGAATCAGCTTGTCTTGGCCATTGCTGACCACGATCGAAAGCTTATCGGCGTGAGAGTGACCGGAACCCCAGCGACCGAAGGTCATACCAACCCCAACGGCATCGGGATCGGCACTCTGCCGAAGCATGGCGTAACCACCACTGGGCATCAAAGAACAGGCGTTCTTGTGTACGCCGGTGTTTCCAATCTTGGCATCATCCGCCAGGCTAAAGTGACCTTCGGGCAAGTCCGGCACCATCCAGACCAACTCGGTCGGCGAGCGGAGCCGCGTCTTTTCGGCCAACTTGGGATCGGCCCAAGGTCGCTTCGTACCACCGGGAATGCGGGCCGCGAAGGCAAACTTGGGGTCTTTGTATTCCCGCCAACAGGCTTCGTAGTATCGCCAGCCGACGAAGTCATCGTTGCCGGCATTGGCCACGACCGGTACCGTGCCATCGCTAAAGGTGCGATAGAACAACGCATCAAACATCGGCTTGATGGTCTTCGCTCCAGTGGGACCGAAGGCACGTTCGACGTCGGCACCCGCTCCAAGCGGATGAGCCGGCACCGCGACATGCCAGAGATCGACACCGCTGTGGCGGGCCGCTTCCATAAGAATGCAGTAGCTGTCGGCCGTAAATGATTGGTAACCATAGGAGCGTTCGTAGAAGATGCCGTCGGCGAGCACCGCCATCGAAATGTGATGCAACAGACCATCTCGCACTACGCGACCGCTTTCGTCGCGGTAGCCGTGAATCGACTCTTCGATCAGATCGCGATCGTTGATGCAGAAGCCGACCAGACCGGCACCCGCCAGGGCACGGGCCCGCCAGTTACTGCGGTACCGGTGATTACAAATGCGGAGCACCTCGCCACACGGCTTGAGCACGTCGCGTTCGATGCCTTGCTTTTGCTCTTCGCTCAACACGCCTGCCGAATAGACCAAGTCGTAGGCCGACGCGTAATCGACCGCCCAACGGGTTTCGTCGAGCGTGGAGGACATCGCCTTGCCCTTGGTTCGCGTGACGGGATAGTTCTTGTAGAGCGGAATGTAGGCAGTGAGGATCTTGGCCGCCGCTTCCGCGAAGGGCTTCTCGTCCGTGAGCACGTAGGCAATGGCCAACTCGTGAGCTCGCGTGGCAACGCCCCGATTGTTGTGGCCCTTGTCATTGGGCATCGGCAGCTCGCTCAGCTGCTTGCGACTACGATCGAGGAAGTTGCCGACAAACTCCTTGAGCCACGGCTCCCGCTCGATGAAGGCCTTCAGCTTGGCGATCTCGTGGTTGTTAAGAAACAACCGCGGATGGGCCGGCAGCTCAGCAGGGATCTCAACCCGCGTGACGGCCTTCTTGGCTCCTTCTGCAGCTGGCTGGGCAGTGGCCGGTATCGCTTGCACGAAGAGCGTGCAGGCGGCGGCGACAAATAGCAGAGCGGCGCGAACGGCGAGCGAGCGAGTCGAAGGGAGTATGGTAGGCACAGGGCGTTCCTTGTTGATGGTGGAGGCGAGTAGAGCTGTAGCTCGGCCTTTGCCGGCGAAACCGGCAAAGGGAGGCAGGGTCAGCCTCGAATGAAGGTGAGCAACGACACGAACGAGGCGATCGGATGGCTCTTGGCCAGCGGCAGCAATTGCCTGACCGGACGCTGGTAGTGCCCGGCCGGCAGCTGGTAAAGCCGCTTCTCGTTCGGGCGAAGGCAGGTGGGATACGTGGTGGGACTTACGAGGTAGGAGGCCCTATTGTAGTGAAACCGGGCCATCGCCGCATGGCCGGATTGGGCACCACGTATCTCCTACAAAACCAAGGACTTGCGCTGGAGAGAGGGCAAGGCGAGACCGCCCAGGTAGAAGACGGGGCCGGTCACGGAGGTGAGATCAGCGTTTCTTGCGGGCAGCGTCAACATCAATCCTCAGCTTCGGCCGCTGACGCTTTAATCGGTTGACCCCGCGAGCGGTAACCTTCGTCTGCTCAGCATTAACGTAACGCAAAGTCTTCATCTTTGCGAAGTGTTTGAGTCCGTCATCGGTGATCTTTGTCCCGGTTAGATTCAGACTTACGACACCTGGTAATTTGGCGATGCCTGCCAAACCATCGTCATCAATGGCCGATCCTTGCAAGGAAACGAATCTGAGCTCTTCTAGTTCACTAAGGTTCTCAAAGCCCGATCCCGTGATTGCCAAACCGTGAACTCGCAATGTGCCTAATTTTTGAAGGCGTCCCAGCGCACCGACGCCGGCGTCGGTGATGGCAGTTCGGGAGATTTCCAACTCGTGGAGGTTTACAAGATTGCCAACCGCCTGCATGGTTTCGTCACTGATGTTCTGGCCCGCCAGGTTCAGCCACATAACTTTCGTCGTTTCGGCCAGAAACGCGAGGTCATCATCGGTGATCTTATCTGAATCGATGTGGACTTCACCGACTCTCTGCATCTGATCGATTTCGACGAGCGACTCAGCGAGCGAGTCGGCCGGATCTGCTGACGCGCCAATGATTATCGTGATGTGCCCCTTGGTAACAGGCGGGGGGCCAAGCCCATCCGCAGCGGTGGCCGCGGAGTTGCCTGGCTGCTCCGGTCTAACCGGCGGACGCGGTGGCGGCGGATTGAAGCGAATCTCAACGCCTGGACTTTCCGCCACGATTTCTTCTGCCAGTGCCCGCTCTTCCGGCGTGAAGTGTTTCCAGCTCGGCGGAGCTGGGATTGGCGTCTCGTCTTTGGAACAACCCGTGAATGCAACTATGAGTGGAAGAACGCCGGCCAGCCATGAGCCGTGCAATCGCCTCAATCTCGCCATTGTTTCCGACAAGCCGCTTCCTTTCCTACAACGAATCAGGCACCAGGTAGGCGCGTCTTTCGAACTATCGATCGCCATGCATTCGCTCACCGTGGCAACAGCCTAGGGTGCCGACAGCGTCTACTGCCCACGCGCGAAGCGATAGTAAACTTCCAGGCACAAACTGCCACAGACGGTATCCCAGAGGCGACCGCAACTGGAGCTCATAACCCCGACTTGATTTCCAATGAGCCAGCTTCCGCGTTCATGGTCATCCGGATCCGAGCTCGGCTTGATATTACCGGGACCGTCCCCGATCAGGTAATCGAGCATGACCTCTTCGGCAGTCGCCCAACCCTCCCCACCCATGGAACGCAAGAAGGAATAGGAGTAATAATTCTTGTAAGCTTGCCCCTTGAATTCATCATTCGCGAATCGGCTTGCCTCACGGGCGGCCATTTCCCGAACGCCATAGGCGCTGGGCGAGGCGCCGGCATGAAGCGTTAAGTACCTCCCAATTTGGTCTCTTGCTCCGAGTCCACCTTGTCCTCCGCGGACGCCGTCATTCTCGTACTTGTACACAAAAATCGGGCAGTAGTCGCCGTACGCCGGATCGGCGTACTGTTCAGCGCACCAATTCCCATACCATCCAACCTTCTGATGAACTCGAAGCTCAAAGACATGGTGGGCTAGCGCCCCTTTCGTAGGATTGGGCGACAGCGCCTCGTAGTTGATCCCGGCGGCCTGGGCCGCGCGTAGCGCTTGAGTAACCCAGGCAGCGGTCGAAATATCACCGTTGAAATCCCACGGATTACACTGATAGTCCCACCCTCCCCAGCTACTTAGGTTGTGGGGAGTGGCGGGAGTCCCGGGAGGAACTTTAGCCGGATCCACATAGTGATTTTGACAATCCACAATTCGACGAATTGAGGCCAAGCAAGCGTTTGACAATTCCTGTTCGTTGATGGAACCGAACCCCGAGGCACGGCAAACGCCCAACGCTTCACACAACGCGAGTGCCCCCAGTCCTTGAGAGTAAACTTGATGATGTCCGCCAGCACTATCAATACGCCCCTGGTCATCCATATTATCCAGGATGTATTGAACGCCCTTGGTTACCACCTGACCGTACGTTTCGTGCGTCGGCCCGAAACCGGCACCCAAGAAGGGCAGTAGCGCCATGCCGGTCGCTGCCTGTTTTCGATCCGTCGCATTTCCTGGATTGGCACAACCGTTATCGCAGGGCTCCGGATTTTCTATGTAGGGGCAAGTGGCCCCCGTATGGTCGAAGTTCCAGGCGCCTGTGGCGTACTGGTGGCGGGACAGCCAGTTCATGGCGTTCATGACGGCGTCTTCCACTTCATCGGAAGCACCGTAATCGTCGTTGTAGTACTTGCGGCAGTGCCGCCCGTCGTACGTATCCTCCGGGCAGCTGCCTTCGCGATCGTTGTAGGCGCACTCAATTCGTACGGCGTCAGCCACGACCGTCCCGTGCTTGCTACGAGAGAGAGTTACCGTTGCAAATGGCGAGCGGAAGTCGTAGGCGCCAAGCTTGTACCACAGCACACCATCGCCATCGAGGTCGATACCTTCGTAGTCGACCGCCTGATTTACCTCTGCGGTTCCGAGCGAGGTAATGCCATCTCGTATGCTGTAAACAGCCCTCCTCGTCTTGTCAGCACCCGGGATAAAGTGAGTCCAAACCCGATACTGCCCCGGTTCAATGCCGTCGAACGTGTACGTTACGGTTTCCGCACCCGCCTCCGGCGACAGTGCATGCGAACCACCGATAGCATTCGGGTTATCCTCCATGGTCCAACCGGCGGTGGCCTCGTAGCCCTGTCCGTCGTTGTCAATCGGTGGCGGCATGGCACCAAAGCAGCGATCCTTCTCGTAGGTGTCGCGAACCTTGCCACACTCAACACGAACGGCATCCGCCGCAGCCATTTGCATAAGGCCCTCTTCCCCTGGAGAGGCACCGGTTGTCGCCGAAACGACGACGCGAATAATTCGCGTCTGAATATCGTGCTGCCCGAGATGATACCAAGAATATTCACCGTCAGTGACAATAGGCTCTTGCCCTGACGCTGTCGCATAATCGCCGGAGTAGAGCTCCTGATTCACCTTCTCACTGTGAATTTCTTCATCACCATCATAAACCGTAATCGGCGTGGCGTCAGAATGCCGGATATTGCCTGGCCAATGAATGTAGATGTCATAGGTTCCCGACTCCGGAAGCTCAAAAGTAAACGTCGCCTCCGTTGTTCCTTCTTGGCAGTGGCCCTCAGCAGCATAATAATCTTGGGAAAAAGGTTTCCCATGTGAAGGCTCTCGTATCGGCTGTGGTTGAAATTTTGGAACCTGCGTGCCAAAGAACGGATACCAGCTCCCGTTCCAGCCTTGGAACATCGCCGGATACGTATTGACGGGAGAGAACGTGGCTGTGAAGGCCCCGACATTCTGATTGTCGACCGTCATCTCGAACGCTGCACACGTAGTCGGATCAAGCGGCGGATACTCTGGATCCTTCGGTTCCCAAGGTTCCTCTACGTACTCCGTCGCCTCGCCACCGGTCTCGCCATCGCCGGTCGTACAACCGTCGAGCGACTTGTGTTGATCTTGATAGGGTCGCCAGTAGCGTACCCACAACTCGCAATCGGCCGGGTCGATATCGAGAGGGTCGTAGTCCTTGACCGCGCCACTATGCAAGAGCGCGTTGATTCTGCCCAAGTGACGGGCAGCGTAGTCGACCGTGTCGGCGGTCACACCACTTTGAAACCACTTGTCTTGCACGCTGACCGAATCGACGACCAGGTTGGCTTCTGGCTTCTTGTAATCCAGCATCGTGATGCGACCGGTGTCGTCATCGCTAAACCGGTAAGCCCGGTTATTCATGCCGTAGCTGGTCTCGAACTCCTCGGTCACATCCTCCGGACAGCGAAAGATCTTCGCGTCGTCGTTGACCGCCGGCAGCAGATCGTCATGCCAGGTGGCCAGATTGATGGCGTCCGGCTGACTCGCCGCCATAGTGAGTCCGTTGTGGAGCTGCCGCAAATGATTCGCGCAAACCGCGGTGCGATTGTTGGCAAAGGCATTGCCAACCGCCGGCAGCAACAAGGCCAGAAGAATGATCACGATGGCGATCACTACCAGCAATTCAACAAGCGTAAACCCCTTGCGCAACGTCTGGCCAGACGATGTGGAAAGCATGGAAATTCCAGAGTTAGTTGTGAATGCCCCATCCTTATCGACGAATGTCGTGTCCGAACCTCTTTGATCACAATGTCGCAACTCCACTGGCGAGTTGCAACCACTTTACTGGCACCAAGTAATTGTAGCAATTTCGCACGACGTCTACGAGTTGAACTGGAAAAATACTTAACGGAAGCGTTTCCCTAGAGAAATGGGAAGAATTCGCTGGTATTTCCTAGAATGCCGGCAGTCCAAGGTCAGCGAACGGACTCCAGAGCCGACTCAAGAACTACAGGGCCGAAGGGTGCTGCTAAGAGCGTTCACTAGACTCGCATACGTCTCCACCACGCGCCGATCGCTTGGACGATCGGCGACGTGGTGCATTGCGACCGTGACTCAACTATTCTGCTGGTTCACCGGCAGGCTCTTCGGCCGGTTCTGCAGCAGGCACGTCAGCAGGCTCCCCTGGACCGAAGCCTGGCCCCGGACCAGCGTCAGGAGCCGGAAGACCGCCACCTCCTTGCATACCCATTGCCATCGCCATCACGCCACCAATTAATTCTTGAATGTTATCGAGCGCCGATGGTCGCGCCAGGCGAACGGTCAGAACTTCCCCCGACTGTTCAATCGTCGCGCCGTTGGCAAGTTCCTTCCCGATGTCAGCCATTGGCCCGGGCATCATCGCCGCGGGACCGGCTGCCGCCGCTTCGGGCGAATTCATAGCCTCTTTGACTTCCTTGAGACCAGCGTGCGTCATGGCAGACACCATGTCGGCAGTTTCGGCACTGTCGAAAGTAATCACAGCTCGGACAAACTCGTCCGACGAAAGGTCCAGCTCAACCTGGACGGAGTTTACCTTCTTGAACATCTCCGCCTGTTCCGGTGCCGCGGCGCCTGGAATCTGGGCGGCTAGACTTCCGATGGCACTGGTCGACGCGACAATAGAAATATCCTTCGAGGCATCAGCACCCGCGAGTAGCTTCTTAAGCGGAGAATCTCCCGGCTTGGCATCAAGCATTTTCTTGACGGCTGATTCAGTACCGAACAACAACGTCTTCGACGTTGCAAAATGAGCGGCCTGTTCACTTCCTGGCATTCCAAACTGATAGTAGTCCTTGCCGTTGTGCGTCGCCGTCTTGACGTTGGGAGGCAGAGTCTTGTTGATTTCACCAACATTGACAGCATCACCAAACTGAACGATGGCCGCGGCATCTGCTTCTGCATCAGGTCCCATAACGATCAGCACCCGCTGAATCTTGAATGGATCGATGTTGGTGGCCTTTTTCAGCTCCTCTATCTGAGCACCGCCGGCGGCATTGATCATCGTTCGAATTGAGTCGAAGTTAGGCATCTCCTGGATCTGCTGCGGATGAACCAGCACCGCAGTCACAAAGCTGGAGTCGATGAAGTCTTCAGCTGCCGGCTCGGGACCAGAGCAACCGCTCATCAGCAGCGCAATCGCAACGCAGGATGAAAAAGATAAAATGCGCATCGGAAACCTCGTTTCTACTTGTATCGAATGTTATTGAAATGGCATCAGGAAGTGCTGCCCACGCGTTCGGTTATCTCATACGCCGTACAAATGTCAAGTGTCACCCGGGCAGCGATCGGCGAGTTCAGCAGGGATCGGCAGCATCGACAAGAGGCCCGCACCCCGAAACGCAACGCCGGAGGTCGCCCAGCGGGCTGATCTGTCCGATCTCTCAGGTGATAACGACCAACAAGAATTGGTGGGTTCAAATTCGCCAGGTCGTCGTCGGTTGCCAAGCGGGGCCGCTCGCACCGCCACCAGATCACGACCGACCGCAAGCTGGCATTGGTCGCCGGCCGCTAGGCTATTCGCTCGCCGGTCCTTTTCATTTAGACCTCGATGTTTCCGTTGTGTGGCGAAATGCGGCAGCAATTGTTTGGCACTCTTGAGCAGGCGATACGGAGTCCGATCAGAGCCACACCAGATTCTCCATATCTAGGGTTGGCATATCTGCAATTGGCATATCTGCAATTGTAGATTTGGAATTACGCGCTGCTGCGACATGTGTTCTTTACGCAATAGGGTCGGTCAAGCGAGACTCGCGCGTGATCGACCGATTCAACACCGGCCATTACTGCGCAATTGCATGCAGATTCAACACGCGATCTTTTCGCCAGGTTGCGGGAAAACTGATTGACTGGCAAACCGCCGGTGGTATCCTGACGACTAGCCGGACGGAGTATTTTTACAGGTCCATATCGGCTTGACGTTGTGAATGAGGTAGCGACCACGCACCTACAAGGATCCCCCCATGAAAACGAGCAGAGCGTTTGATTGCCTTGGCATTTTGTTCATCAGTCTACTATGCGCGTCTTTCGCATCACCGGCTGTTGGAGCGATGTTTACCATCGATGCCGTGGACAGCGGATTCGTTACCGTCGCCGGCGGTTCTTCAAAAGGTGATGGAACCATTGCTCCAGGCGCCACCTACAACTATTCGGTAGGCCAAGAGGAACATTACGGCGATGGGGCGTTATTTTCGCCGCTGGCATTTATGGACAAGAACAACTACTTCGTTTTCGACACCTCAGGAATCACCGGCACGATCATTGGTGTCGCATTGAAACTGCCCACAGGGACTCTGGAGAGCGTCGATGCTACGGAAACATTCGACCTCGTTGCACCTCTCGATCCAGGAGCCGGATTGGGAGACGCCGACGCTCTGCTAATCGGCAACGGAATCGGGCCATCCGAGTTTGACGCTCCGGGAGATCCCCTGCTGGGTGTTGCATCAGCACTCTATGGCAACATCGAAGGAGGAGCCGGCTCCGTCCTTGCGTCGAGCGTCATATCTTCAGCCGATGACGGCACGATTCTCACTATTCCGTTTGACCCATTCGGTGTGGGTTACGTGGAGAGCTTCCTCGGTGGCCCACTATTTCTTGGCGGTACCGTTTCTACGATCACGCCTGGGCCGACGACGCAGCAACCCTTTGGGTTTGTCGCGCCTGGTATTCCGGCCGCTCCGCCTGGCAGTGATCTCTCGGTTCCCATGCTGGTGATCGTCACGGAAGATCCGGTGCCCGAACCGACCACGTACATGCTGGCGATCCTTGGCCTTCTCGGGCTAGGACTCTACGGCTGGCGTAGGCGGGCCTAACAGGCCCCCTCGGTCTTGCCTTGCGTCGTTCTGGGCAGGCGCCCGGTGAAATGACGAGAGTGCGGGTGTCGCACCTACCGCTGATCGAAGTACCGCTACGGAGCGCGCTAGCGCCCCGCGGCGTTAAGATTTGCCTATCAGATGGATCTTTCGGCCCACAGGCCAAACATTCTGTTTCGTGTGGCCACGAGACAGCCTCCCCAAACCTTGGTATGATAGGGGTGCGGATGAGGGGAGGCACTTGTCCGACATTCTGATTCATACTTCTTGGCTTGGTGCGCAGGGGGCGACCTTCGATGCGAGTACGTAATTGTTCATCTCTATGCAATGAAATGCCATTGGCCCATCTGTCGGCGGAAAGCAACAACCACCTACGGCACTCCGGATCTAGCGACCGGATCTTCGGCCGCCTGCTAACCGCATTGTTAATGGCAGCCATTCTTGTCACGGGCAGCATGGTACATGCCCAGGATGACGATGAAGGGGACGGGGGCGATGAACCAGCATTGCCGGTACACCTGAAGCCAAATTCCGAGTTCGTCCTTCCCAAAGGGGACATCAAACGCGGCGACGGTCGACGGGTGTTGCTCGAAGGTCCGGACAAGAAATTGGTCGTCGGCCGGATCTATGTAGAAGGAGACAAACGCTATCTCGTCACCATGCCGGACGGTTCGCTGGTTTCGGTCGACAAAGGCGAGGTTTCGCTAACCGACCGTCCGTTCAAGGTAAAGACGGCCGAAGAAATGGAGAAAATGCTGCTCGAAGGTCGCTTCGAGGGATTCAAGTCGAAGCGGACAAAGCGGTTCATTTATATCTACGAATGTAGCGATACCTACTTCAAGGCAGCGAATATGATCTTGGAGACAATGTATCCAAAGCTGGTGAACTTCTGTAAGAAACAGGGCCTCGATGTCCGCGATCCGGAGTTCCCGCTAGTCGTGATCATGTTCGGAGATCGAGAAGGATTTGACGACTTTGACCCCAATACACCTCCTACGGCAGCTGCCTATTACAACAACATTTCAAACTATGTTGTGATGTATGAGAATCAAGAACTGACGGAGTACTCCCCCACGATCGCGCTAAAAGAATCGATCTCGACGATGGCCCACGAAGGGGTTCACCAGATTCTTAGAAACACAGGCGTGCAGTATCGCTTCTCCCGCTGGCCGATGTGGATTGGCGAAGGACTTCCCGAGTACTGCGCGCCGACGGAGTCGGGCAAGCGCATTCGCTGGAAAGGTGTCGGCCAGATGAACAGCCTGCGGATGTACAGCCTACTCCGCTATCGGGAGCATCTCGGCAAGAAAAAGAGGGACTGGTTCGACCTGGAAGGAGTTGTCGAGGCCCAGGGGCTCACCGGACTCGGCTACGCACACGCTTGGGGCATCGTCTACGGCATGGCCAAGAGTCGCAAGACGAAAGACAAATTCTCCGCTCTTCTACAAGACGTGAGCAAGCTCGGCCCGCTCGAAGATCCACCTGAGAAAGGCTACTACTTCCGCAAACACTTTGGCACCAACAACAAGAAAAATGCCGAGCACATCGTTGCGGAGCTCAACAAGGGAATCAAGAAGAAGTACGTCGATCCGGTCGAGAACCAAACCTACTTCGTCGCCGTAATCGAAACCCCATCTTCGGTCCACTCGCGGGTTTCACCCTCCATCGCCTATCTGAAGAAGTGGGCCCAAGGTGCGAACGAGGCTGGCGTCATCGGAAAGTTCTGGATTCAAGACTTCCCGAATCGCACGCAGGCCCGTAAAGCTCGTGCCAAGTTCGTGCGTAGCAAGCTCTAACGAGACTGCCGTTCAATTCAAACACGGTTCGGCCGGTAGGCGATCCTATTCGTCACCCTCTGGTCGAGCCGTTTTTTCATTCTTGCCCTCGGCTCTCTCGGCTCCTTCTTCTCGGTCAGTAAAATCGAGCGCGGCCGAATTGATGCAGTAGCGCAGATTCGTCGGCGCCGGTCCATCTTCGAAGACATGTCCCAAGTGGGCGTCACAGCGACTACAGAGCACTTCCGTTCGGACCATAAAGAACTTGCGGTCAGTCTTCTCGGCCACGTTCTCCCGCTTGACGATGTCATAAAAGCTTGGCCAGCCGGTCCCCGATTCAAACTTGGTCTTGGAATCAAATAGCTCCAGGCCACAACAGACGCAGCGATAGATGCCGTCACCGTCGTGATACGCGTACTTGCCAGTCCCCGATCGCTCCGTTCCTTTCTTACGGGTTACGTAGTACTGCTCTTCGGTAAGCAGGGCCTTCCACTCTTTGTCTGTTTTCACAACTCGCTCCTCTGCAGTGATTTCTGGATTGGGCCCGTTCAAGGTTTCCGGAACAGGAACGAAATAGTCGTAGCCAATAACAACAAGACCTGCGAGGACGACACAGGCGACGACGATCTTGATAATGTCCGAAGTACGCATATGAGCAAAGTGGTTTCAGTGCGGGAAAGCTTGTTGAGTCGATGTCACTCAAGCGAGCCGACTCACTTGAGAAGGAATTATAGCGAGTGCGTCTAGAGTCGGCGATGTGCCATTGCCGGTATCGCCGTCCGAGGCGGCTATTCTCGCCAGGCCGCCTGGTATCGAAGTCCTAAGTTGAGAATTCGCTGCAACAGCTCTGCATAAGACACTCCCACTTTCTCGGCCGATTCAGCGTAGTCTTCGCCAAACTCCAAGTTCGGGTTGGCGTTCGCCTCGATCAGGAAAACCTTCCCATCTTCGGTTAGTCGAAGATCCATGCGGGCATACCCACTCAGCGAAAGCACACGGTAGGCCCGTTTGCAAAGCTTCACAATCTGAGCTTCAACGTTCTCAGGGATATCCTGTGCCGCGGCAGTGACAATACCGTGCTTCTTCTGGTATTTGGGATCCCATTTCACGCGAGCCGTGGCGATGTGAGCCACGTTGTCTGGCATCTTATTGAACAGCATCTCCCAAATGGGAAAAGTACTCAGTCGCTGATTTCCGATCACGCCAACGTAGAGCTCGCGTCCCTCGATGTACTCCTCAATCAGCGCTTCGGAATGAACCTTTTCGTGAACGAATTGGATTCGCTCGGCCAGCTTCTCGTCGCTTTGCACAATCGAAGCTTGCGATATACCCAGCGAGGCATCTTCGACGGCCGACTTGATCAATAGCGGGTACTTCAATTTCTTCGGGGCACCGCGGAACTTCCGCCCCAAGGGAATCGTGCCGAAGCGAGGCGTGGGAATGCGGTGGTAGGCGAGAATCTTCTTCATCAGCGGCTTATCGTGCGTGAGCATCAAGCCGCGAGGATTGCAGCCAGTGTAGGGCTGCTTCATGAGTTCCAAGTAACTGACCACATGCTGGTCATAGACACCGACGCCGTGAAACTCTTCCAGCAGATTGAAGGCAATGTGCGGCTGCCATTCCTGAATGGCGCGGCGAATCGGCCCCAGCTCGTCGGTCACGCCCAGCGGTCGTACATCGTGGCCCAGCTCCTTGAGCCCCTGAACGACGTCGAACTCGACCTTCCACTCGGCAATTTCCTTGGGACTATAGCCGTCGAGCGAATCCGGCGGCACGAGATCTTCATGCATCAAGGCCAGCACACGGAGTTTCTTCATAGGGCCACCCGGTGGTGTCCTCGCTGGAGAAGCTTCATCGTATGCACGACGACCATCGCCAGCGCATCTCGCTTGGAATCCTGTTCACTGTGGGCCAGACGAAGTTTCAGCTCGCGAGCCCGATCGATCATTTCACGCAATACCTGATCGACGGTATAAGGCGAAGCCCCGGTCCACTCCGCGGTCACGCGGCGCAGCTCCGGCCGCACGCGGCGCAGGAACGACGCGGCCGTGGCAGGTCGGGATCCGTTCTTCAAATGCGCTCGGGGCACTTCCGCGAACAGCCGCCGCAAATCGCGATCGTAATAGCTATTGGCCCCGATGCCGTAGTGTTCCCGCTTGGCTGCGTAGTGCTCACGAAGCGTCTTCTTGATTCGATGGACAGGATCGACGCGGCGGCGTGAACGGACCGGCGGCGACTTACTGCGTACGTCGTCCATTACCTGGTCGACATAGACCAACTTTTTGTACGCCGGCCAGTCGGCATATTGTTTTCGCCAGGGACTTCGCGGCTTCAGCCACACGGCAAACGTCTCGGCGAAATCCTCCGCCGGATGGCTCTGGGCGTACCACTGATCGAGATGCACCACGTAGCTACGGCTGTACGGCTTCGGTTGGTAGTACGTCGGATAGGGAGCCGAGTTCTTGCCGAACACTGCCTGCCATTTGCGGCGACGATGCAATCGATAGGCCGTGTCAAGCGCGTGTCCCGCTTCGTGGCGCAGGATCCGCATGCAGCAAGAGACGGTTCCCCCTTCGACTTCCAGCAGCTGCTTCTTCTCCAAACGCATCAATCGTGGATGCGCGAGATAGAAAGGAATCGCAATGCCCGGTACGTCGTCGGGCGAGAACCAATCCTCAGACAGCCAGCAATGAGGGCGAAAGCGAATTCCCTGCTGTTCGAGTTCTCGGTAGAGCTTGGCCATGCGATCCTCAAGCGGCGTCCCTTCCAGTTGGACACCGAGATCGCACATCCGCATGTCGAGCAGCTTCTCGTCCGACCAGTTCACCCACCCAGGGCTTCCATTCCGGCGACGAGGAGAAGCGGTCGACTTTTTCTTGGCTCGAGTAGGCACAGGCAAAACACGAATTCTAGAACGTGGCCCAAGTTGGTCCACATTCTAGCTCGACCCTGCCTGGGGAGCCAGAGTAACACGCCGTAAAAATTTGACCGACGCGTTAGAGAAGACGCCTACAGAGGCCGCCGCGGTACGCGGCGAGCGTAGGGTGGCTCTTCCTTGGCCGGAAGCGGTTCATCGAACTCGTCGGCCCAGTTTTCGCGTTCCCGGTCGCTGGCATAAAAACGCAGCCAGAGTTCCGGATCGCCAGTCGCATCGGCACAGTCCCAATGCAGATAGGCACCCGCCGTCTCAACCAGCTTTTCCTGGCTGGAAAGAATGTCTCGGTAGATCAAGCGGTACAGATCGCGATCCGAGAGATGGTCTGTAAAATCGAGCACGATCCGCTTCTCGAACAGCTTGTGGATCACGTCCCACAGAGTCTCGTGAAGCAGCAACTCGCCATCCTCATTGAGCGGAATATCCTCCGGGTGAGGAACCTCAAGCGGTGGGTCGAACCACGCCGAGATGGGCAGCACCGGAGCACGCTCCCAGGCGAGCATCGCCTCTAGGAATTCGTTTTCCTTCGGCGTCGAGAAGACATGCACATTGACGCGGCCAATCGCCTCATCAAAGTACGGCTCCAGCTCGTCGCGTAGCTGGGCGTTGCGCAGGAGGTGGTCAACTTCGTCGGTCATCTGCGATTCGTATTCGGACATGCTCGGTAACTGATAATCGGGATGTCGGATCGATGGATGCTTGGCCAAACAAGAGCGGCCCGTTCGCCTCTCCCCGCGAGCTCCACAACGTTGTGAAAACATCACACCAGTGGCCCGCGCGAGCGGCTTAATATTGACTTTAACCGCGATCGATTCCCGTTCAATAGGCGCAGCGTGTTTCCGAAGCGAAGTTGTGAAAAGGGAGAAGACACGACCACTACAACGGACAAAAGTTGCCTGCCTAATCGGAATAACCGGAACGGTCTAACAACGACTGCTAGAGATGCTAGCGAAATGCCTCAAGAATCTTTGACCGGCGACCGCGGCGCAGGTAGCGGGCGGCACCATGCCGAGGCCCCTCTGGGTAGTGATTTCGCGTTCCAAAACCGCTGCCACGGAATCTGTTATCATGGTCGCCGTAGCGGCCTCCGGCCCTAGTATGGTGTCCGCCACTGGCCTGACGACGATTGGAAATCTAAAAACCCAATTCAGCGTGCGCACCGCGATTTTCTGTCAGCTACCATCAGGGAGAATGATCGAGCAGAAATAGACGTATCATTTCATTCTATGATCGTTGTAAGAAGTCGCTTTCGATGAGGGTAAACGAATGGCGATCGCGCTAACGTGTCCGGGATGCGGCGGCACTCATAACATCGAAGAAGCACATCTTGGACGCACGGCCAAGTGCGGATGTGGAACACGCTTCAAGTTGGCCAAACCTGCCCCTGCAGCGGAACAGGCTAAGGCAAGGCAAGAATTGGCGGACGAATCGCCTCGGTCTAACGAGACGAGAGAAAACCCGTACGCTGCTCCTCCGCCCATCCCATCCGAGGCGGCGATCTCTGCTGAAGACCTTCCCCAAGAACTTGAAGAAGGTGAGATTCCTCACCTAGATGCCGTTGATGTCGTTGCACGTAGTCACCGTACCTTCATGCGGAGACCTCTTGCGATCCTTGGCCTGACGGCCGGCCTATCACTCATCAGTGGAGCCATCGGAGCATTACACGGAATGACCCAAGGGGGCATGCATCTACATTACGGTTGGATCGGAGTCGTGGGGTTCCCAGTCGTGATAACGTTCTTCAACATCTGGATCTCCCTCGTTCAAGCATTCGGGGTATTGGACCTATGTCGAGGAAAACCGTTATCAGGATTGCGGGTCAGCTTGCGACCTCTACCGCACCTGCTCGTGCTGGCCGTGATTGTGGGAGCTGTGATCACAGTCATCGGCACACTCTTGTGTGGATCTGTCGGATTGCTTTTTGAATTCCTATTTCGCAATGGAGTGATCGGCATCGGGATAGGGGCGGTGCCAGCAATCGCGCTCACACTCTTCTTGGGACTGATTTTTTCCCAGAGTCCGCTCTTGATCATTGACCGACGCGTAGGAGCACTTCGAGCTCTTGCACAGTCGAAACAGATCACCTACGGAAATCGAGGTGCGTTGCTGCTCATCGCACTCACTCAACTGGGCCTAACAATCGTGACTTCGCTGTTAGGCGGCCTCTGCTTCCTCATCGGCGTGTGGCCAGCGGCAATTGTACCGGGGATCGCAATGCTGTTTTACCTGCTCCCACTTATGATGGTGATGCCAATTATCGCCTATCTTGATCTATCCAGTGTTCTGGGGCCTGTGGACGACCCTGTAGAGTAATACGCGAACGTAGCGGCGACCTGCTATCATATCCGTCGTCAATCTACGTCTATTCGTCCGCTATCAGTATTGTTCGCCCGCTCGAGGATTTGTCATGACCGCACGTCCCATTGCCACTCAACTGGTTAGTTTCTGGAATCCTATTCACCTCATCCTTGTACTCTTCGTCGTCGCGTGTCTTGGCATACTCCCGGCCAGCACTGCCACGGCCGATCATCACCTCTCATTCAAGGCAGGTGCGGCTGAGCGAGATATCACCGTGCCGGTCGGAATGCAGATCACGCACTACCCGCGAATCAGTAAAGGCGTTCACGATCCGCTGCACGCTCGCGTGTTGTACTTAGAGGACCACCAAGGCAATCACGTGGCGATCGTCGGATTCGACCTGATCGGTGGCGGCTTTGACACCTGCGATCAGCTGCGTGCCGAAATAAAAGAGAAGACTGGCGTGGAGAACACGCTGCTGGCCTTCAGTCACAACCACTCCTCGGTTGGCCTTGGTCCGCGACCTAAGGAAATCGTTGACACGGTGACCGGCTGGACCAACGAAACGCACAATGCGGTCGTCGAAATGATTGCCGAAGCCAAGGCCAAAGCGGAACCGGTCAAGCTGCGAATGGGCCGTGCCGATGCTCAGGTTGGATTCAATCGCCGGCTGGTCGACAAGCGCAACGGGCACACCTTCATGGGCGTGAACAAGAAGGGGCCGGTCGTGCCGTGGGTGAACGTCCTGGTGGCCGACAGCCAGAAGACCGGCAAGCCAATCGCAGTGTTGTTTCAGCACGCGGCCCATCCGGTGATCGTGCCTCACCTTAGCCGGCTGACGAGCGCCGACTACCCTGGCGCGGCTGCTCGGCGGATTCAGGAGGGACTTGGCGAAGGCGTGGTGGCCGTATTTGGCCAAGGTGGTGGTGGCAACATCAACGGCTATCCGCTCCGCTCTTCTCATGAGCTGGCCGACGCGGCGGGCAGAAAGCTAGGCGATGCGGCTCTCAAAGCAGTCGCCGAGGCCGAAGAGATCAACGGTGATACGCTGTCGGTCAAGTTTGCCCAATCGTGGCTCCCTTCGGCACGAGTGCCCACGGTCGAAGTCTGGCAGCAATGGGTCGACGCGGCCAAGGATCGAGAAGGGAATGTCGACCAAGGTAAGGTCGACCATCTCAACAAGCTCAAGGCCCTGATCGATGCCGGCGAAAATCCGCCACCCCGCCGCTTCGACGCCTACGCGGTGATGATCGGTAGCGACTGGTGCCTGGTCACGATGCCGCACGAGATGTTCTGCCAGTACGAGCTGTGGATCGACGAAAAGGCTCCCTTCAAGCGGACGATGACCTTCGCCTACACCAATGGCGGCCAAGGTTATGTGGCCGTCGACGAAGCCTGGAAGCTGAAAGAGAAGGGCGGCTACGAAGCGGGCTCACTGCCCAACTGGGGCGGCTCCGGCTCCCGCAGCGAATTCTTCGGTCCGCCGGAAGTTGGCAGCGAGAAGATCATCAAAGACACGATCGAGTCGCTCTGGCCTAAAGACAACTAGGCCCAAGGTGCGTCGCAGCCAGATTGCAACGTGCTTCGTGCGCGTCGCCATTTGCAGAGCGCCGGTTTGAAATTTCGGACAGCGTCGCTGTCTTGCGAGTGCGCTATTCATTCTCCCAGCGCAGCACAAACCCACGTCGTCGGCAGCGCCAGAAACACAACGTGGTGACGGTAACAAAGGTAAGAACAACAATGCTGTAGTAGCCGAAGGCCTCGGCCTTAGCCATTGACTGCGACGCCGCGACGCTGACGATCGCGAGAGCTCCTAGCACAACAACAAAGGGGATGCCCATCGCAATCGCGTAACGAGTAGCACGGGTCGGCAGTCGCAAGCCAGCCCAAAGACTCGGCAGTACGGCCGTGACTGAGAAAAACGCAACCGCGCAAGCGATCATCGCAAGGCCTGCCAGGAAACGTGACACCTCCATTAGGTAGAGCCTCGGGGCAACCCTCGCGACGGCCAATGCGGCCGCCGTTATTCCGATGACAAACATCGCGTCACGGATTTGAAGCGGACGTCGATCGGCCGGCGCGTCGATCGATTCCTTGTGCTCAATCCTCCAGCCGAACCAGACCCGCACAAGCCACAACGGCGCCTGGGCGATTATCACCATCAGTGGCAGCGAGAGTCGCCCAACGATCCAAAACTCGTAAAGCTGCCGCTGGTCCTGCGGGTCGTCCCTCGTTCCTAGATAGTGGCCGAGCAAGTAGGCCCCACCGGCAAGCAATACGGCGAAGATCGCCCAAGCGCACCGTATGACAGACGGTACCGGAGCGAACACCCACCAGGTGAAGATCAACGCCACTTGCGATACTGCAAGGCCAATCCATATCGCAATCAGTATGTCGTCCGCGTGGCCAGCTTTCGGGGTCACCAGTTCAAACACGGGGTAGGCGATCACGTTGATCACCGCGAACAAGATCACGACAACGAGGATCTCGAATCGGATTGCCATCGGTCGCTTGCGACGTCGCCTCTTTCGATAGAAAGGCCGCCGCACATGCTCAAACCCGGCAAGAATCTCCTGTGGCGGTAACTGCTGCTCCATAACGAGAGGATCTATTCCCCCTTCTTTCTCAACACGTAGCCCCGACGTCGGAAGGCGGTAAGAATCGACAGCAGGATCGCGCAGTGGATAATGGCCGTTAGCAAGAAAACGGCCCATGTTCCTCCGGACGGCCCGCCACGACCTTCGATCAGAGCGCCGATGAGCATCGTTATGACGATCACGGCAACGTGGATCGCAATGGCCGTGAACGCTTTGGACAGCGATGGTGGCGACCGCATGGCGGCCCAAACTGTGGGAATGAGCAGGGCCGCCGCATAGATCGCAGTGAAACCTGCCATGGCCAATACGAAGAGTACGTACAGCGGCTCCTGTCTACCACCGTCGAATTTCAGACCCTGCAGAAGGGCCAGGGCGACGGCTACGAATCCGGTGGCAATCATGACATCCAGAATCCGCAGCGGCTTATGTTTGGCCTCATCCGCCGCCGCGTCGACTCGAACGATACGCCAGTGCCTCCAGAATCGCATAATCCAGAGACCGAGCTGTGCGGCAAGCAAACATAGTGGATAGGGCCCGATCAAATACGTGATTCCAATAAAGAAGTATATCCCCGCGCCAGGGCCGAAATCGCCGGACGTTACCACGAGCACTCCCAGGAAGAATGCCGAGATCCCGAGAACCGCGGCGCCTAGAGCCCAGGCCACTCGAGCCACTAACTTTAGTGGAGCAAAAACCATCCAGATGGTTAACAGACTCACTTGCGCAATATAGGTGGCGAAATAGAACACCATCATCAAGAAGACAATGGCCTCGTCGGGCCTGGTGGAGATTACCGCCGTGAGAGGAACCGCGAGAAAGTCGAACAGCGCGAAAGCGCCCACGAAGACGGCCAACAATCCGCGACTATTCTTCGGCAGCACGTAGTTAGTTGACCGCGGGGGAGCAGGCGTGGCCAAGACATCCCTATCCGTCGCGAAGTCCATGATCGGCATGGTCGCAAACGGCGACGCGTCCATCGATTCAGGCGGCGATGAAAGGCGGTCCGTGGGCTGCTGTTGGGCCTGAGTCGGCTGCGGTTCGATCGTCGCTGAGCAAGAAGAACAAGGCGAATCGACCGTCTCCAGCTCTGCCCCACAAGTTAGACATGTCGCCATGATTTGGTCCCGGTAGTTTCTTAGAAACAGTCCGCTGGATCAGCCAGAGAATGCCGTCTGTATTGTAACGAGCGGAGATGTCGTCGAAACAAAAAACTCGGAACGCCTATCAGCACGGCGCTGCGTGATACGTTCTTGCCCTATTCGTCCTTCCAGCGCAACACGTAACCGCGGCGGCGAAAGGCAGTGAGCACCGTCAACAGATAGGCGTAGTGAAATCCCACAACTAGAAAGAGCATCAGGTAGAACTCTCCAGGAGGGCCCATCCTGCCGGTCAAAATACCAATGATCACGACCGTAACGACGGCCACACCAGCGTGAATGGAGCCGGCCACGACCTTTCGCTCCGGTTTGGCTGGATGTCGGAAAGCGGCCCACACGGCCGGAATCAGCAGTGCGGCGCCGTAGAGCATGACAACAAGGGAACCGATGATGACGGCCAGCAAGTAATCGGCATCGCTCCCGAATCGGTTTCCAGCCTTGGCAATTGCCAAGGCGACGGCAACGACAACCGTGGCGATCATCGCGTCCTGAATGCGCAGCGGTTGGTGCTCACTCTTCTCCGGCGGCGCATCGAGTGACACAATCCGCCAGCGTCCCCAAAAACGGAGGCACCACAGTCCCAACTGGCCAGCGATCAGAAGAAGCGGAATCGGAGCAAGGCTCTGAAACATGTCACCCCAAAACGAATGTAGGGTTCCGTAATAGGGACGACCTGTCGCGAACACACCTAGCACGACAGCGCCAAATCCAATGATCGCAACACCAATTCCAAAAGCCACACGTGATACCAGCGGCAAGGGGGCAAAAACAAACCAGATAGCCAACAGGCTAAATTGGAACATCCAAAATGCGACGAGAACGGACGCGAGGATATAGCCCAAGAACGAATCACCGGTCATCGCGCGGTCGAGACCATACACAATCGGCATGCTCAAGAAGTCGAGAATAGCGCAGCCTGCGACAACCCCCGTGATCAATGCCGTCGGACTGGACTTGGTCCCGACTCGAGACCAAACTGCCTTTGGCTCGGCTTTCACGGGCGGCAGCGTCTCCACTGTCGACGAGGCATCTTCCTCGCCTTCAGAGGTGACGGGGCTAACGGAAGCCACCGGACCGTCCGCAATCGCCTCGCTCGTAGCCCCTTCAGTCTGCACGCTCACACCGGACGAACGCCCGCGATTCCCACAAGCGGGACAGGCTTCCTGCATCAGATCCAATTCCGCACCACATGCCAGACAAGTCACGGTCATGAGTAAGCCCCGTTCACGATTCGCATTACACGCCCCTCGGGTGAAGTCTTCAATCATTCGCATTCTATTGTAACGACATTGGTCGCGAGCTTGACCCAAATTTTGTGAATGCTCGGATCACGATGTACTAGATGACAAACTTGTGACCCCGTAGAGCCTGACCTATACTCGTAACCCCACAGCCTGCTCACATACAACGTATTCGCCCCGGCGAGAGTATTCTTATGTCTGCCAAGCAACGAGTTAAACTGGCCGCTCTGTGGTCGATGCGTGCCATCGGCCTATTCGCGTTGGCCCGTTGGCTCACCCGCCGCCAGTTCGCGATTATTGGCTGGCATGGCGTAAGCATTCTCGACGAACATCGAGATCAGCCCAATTACTTCCTCGCACCGGAAACACTACGCCAGCGTCTTGTCTTCTTGAACAAGCATTTCAGGATTGTGTCGCTCGAGACTCTCGTCGAGCAACATGCCCAGGGAACAATTCAGCCGCGTCAGGTGGCGTTGACCTTCGACGACGCGATGTACGATTTTCGCGAATCGGCTATGCCGATATTGAAGGAATTCAGTGCCCCGGCAACCGTCTACGTGGTCTCATCCACACTCGATGCGCCGACGCGTGCCGACATGCTCATGCTGCGGCACACGATCTTGTCATCGCGGCTTTCGCATTCCCCCGAGGGCCTGCCAGAACTCCCAGTACCGATGCCGCTATCGACCGAGGACGAACGCTTTGATTGCCTACGTGAATTGCGGCAAGCAATCTTCAAACTGCCCCAAGAAGGCCCAGAGCGTCCGGAATATGTCGACCGCATGATGGCAGCCTTCGAAGTTGACTTAAGCGAGAAGGTTCGCCGACGCGTGTGGGACTACATGACGAATGACGAAGTGCAGGCCACCGCCGTCGATGGTTATTCGATGCAGCCCCATTCACACCTGCATCGATTCTGCCCAGAAATCCTCGATGAGTTGGCTGAGGATACGCGTATTTGCAAGGAGCGATTGGAAAAGACGACCGGGCAGCCGGCCGTGGATTACTGCTACCCGGCCGGTCGCTGGAATCGGGCGGCCGCGAAGATCATCGCGGAAGAGGGCATGCGAAGCGGCGTCACCTGCGGAGCGGGCCTCAACAGTCCAAGGACCCCAATCCACTCGCTCAAACGTTTCGTGACGGGTGACGATTTCTCGCAACTGGAGTTCGAGTTTGCGGTATCCGGCCTACAATCGCTGATTCATTATTTCACGAAGCCGGCGTTGCGCAACGAACCGCCCGAAGTCGGCGGGTCAAGCGCCGACGCCCCGCGCGACAGCTGACCGTCGTTTCAAGTCGGCTGGCAGTTAATCGACCTTTCGCCAGGCAGCTCTCTGCTTGCCAAACATGAAGGCGTAAAAGCCGAACAGCGAGCCAACGTTGGCCGTGACGAAATAGAACGGAATCGACGCACCAGGCACGGGAATCTTGAGCCGTTCGCCCGCGAGGCCCAACAGCGCCACGACATAGAACGCTCCCTGCAGGACCATCAGTACCTGGTAGACGATCGGGGATAACAACGTCGGTTCGACAAACATCAGTCCGATGTTACTGGCCAGCGTGGTCAACATGAACCAGGGAACCAGCACAGGCATGACCGAGTGAGAAATGTAAATCCAGAATCTCGACAGCGGCCAAGGACTTAGCATCTTCGGAAAGCGGAAGAAATTCTGGTAGCAGCCCGCTTGGGAACGAACTTTCTGGCGGAAGAAACGGCGAGTCTCTTTGAGCACTTCGCCGCGAGCGACCGCCTCCGATTCAAAAATCACGCGGCGACCCTGGGCAATGATTCCCAAAGGTACGGCGACATCATCGTTGATCGTGTTATCCGGCGGCGTGGGGTAGAGTTCGCGGCGAGCGGCGTAGATGGTGCCGTCGCACATGCAGATCGTATGCATGCGACTCTCCACCGATTGTAGGAAACGCTGAAACTTCCAGTAGAAGTCGGTCCCGGCGCTCATGCCCGACTTCTCCTTGTGATAGATATGGTTTCCAGTGACCGCGCCGATGGCCGGATCGGCAAAGTGCCGCACCAGTTTGAGAATCACATCTTTGTCAAACAATTCGGAGATGTCGGAGAAGACACAAATCTCGCCAGTCGCTTCGGTCACCAGACGATTGACCGTGGCCATCTTCCCCTGACGAGGACCATAAACGTGGAGTTGCACGCCTTGATCGGCAAATTCTTCGACGATCTCGTTGGTACCGTCGTCGGAGCCGTCGGAACCGACCAAGATCTGCAGCTTGTCCTTCGGATAGTCGAGGGCCAGGCAATTCTCCAGTTTGGCGCGAATGTAGGCGACTTCGTTGTAGGCGGCCAACACGATCGATACGGTCGGTCGAAAGTCGTCGTCAGGCTTACTGGCGTGCCGGCGCGTAAACGGATGGCACAGCATCAGCAACAACGGATAGCCGAAGTAGGTATAGAGAAGTGCGAACAACGACAGCCAGAAGATTATTTCAAACGCCAACGCCATATTGCCTCGGGCGGAGATCCGCCGGGTTAGGGTGATTTAGGAGACGGTTTCGGACGGCCGTGCCGAACGCCTGCAAGGGCATCTGCCACGGCGACATGATCGGCCCCGGGGTTAGCGCGGTCGGTACCGCGGTTTTTAAACGGACTCTTATTCGACAGCTGAAAGTCACCCCGTTTCATATCGCGAAATCCAACATCTGCAAGAGTCGCAGCAACGAAGTTATGGGCCGGATACTTGTTGATCGAGGACAGATTTACCAACACATTGCCGTCCATCCGAAATCCATTGAAATACTTTTGGACCGCGGCGAGCGGCGAGCCAGCTCCGCCACCATAGAGTCCGTACTTACCGACGGTCGTGATGTTGTTTCGGAAGGAAAAGTCTTGGCCGAACTTTCCATCGTCGCCAACGTAGATGAACGAACTACCGGCGTCCCCGTGGATCAACGTATTGTGCTCAATCGTGACTTGAAGCGCGGGCTGGGCGTCGCGAACAGCCGCGAGTGTAAACATCCGACTCGGTCCACCATTCTGCGTCTTGTTGATGTTGTAGAAAATATTGTCCTGTATCAAAATCCGTTTCAGGTTTTCGGACTCGTATGTCAACGGTCCGTTCGGAGGGCGATTGTCTTGATTGCGCAGTATCATTCCGCCCGCGGTGTTACGAACCAGATTCTTACGAAACGTTACATCCTCGACGGCCGCCCATGGTGACCCACCTTCTTCATTACGAGGAGTAAACAACACGGCAAAGCCGGCCTGCGCGTGGGCCCAACTATTCTCCAGGATATTGCCTTCAATGAGCACACGACGGGCATTCTTGAGTTCCAATAGATTCTTGACAGTCCAAGCCGTGCCCTCAAAGTCCTTGTGCCCTTTTTGCCAACGCCGCGGCTTGTACAGGTAATTGCCACGAATCTCGATGTCCGATGGAACCAAGCCCTTGATGGACGGATCGCCACCCCCAAAGAAGACATTCTCGCCTGCGGCTTCCAGATAGTTATTAACAATCTTGAAAGGACCGGTACCGTTCCAAGCACAGATCGCCTGGGAATCTTGCCCACGGGCATGAACTTCACAGATATAGCAGTCTAAGACCGAGAACGATCGAGCGTTGGCACCGAGGGCGCGGACCAAGTGCCCATCCTTGTGACCGTGGATGTAACAGCGTTCGAAGGCAATGTGAGCGGGCAGCTGGTCAACCGCCGTCGCATTTCCACCTCGATCCCCATTCTTGCCAAACATGGCGAGATTATGGACTTGGCTAGCGGTCGTGGTAATCTCGAGGCCCACGAATTGGTAGCGATTGGCCTCAAACTCCGACATGATCACTGCAGAAGCATTCGAGGTAACAAGCTTTGGCATCAGCTTGGCGTACGCCGGGTGAATCCGAGTCCCCCTTGGCGGCAGCTTGGCATGAGCCGACGAGCGAATCACGATCCAGGGCTTACCGTCTCCGGGAAGCCATTTCGTGTCGTTCAGCGGGCGTTGTTCTGTCGAGGACGGTCGACGGAGCAGGAAGTTCCCTTCGTAGGTCGCGCCCGCCTCTAGCTCGATCACATCGCCGTAATCAACTTGATCCAGCGCGGCCTGAAGATCATCCCCCGCTGCCAGCTTGAACGTCTTGGCTTGCGCTACCTGAGTTGTGCACCCCAGAATAGCAATTGCGAGAAGCGTCAGAGTCGCGGCAGAGATAACAAAGGGGTATCCGCTAATCGTGAAAAATCGAATGCTGGAAGGCGAACATTGCGTCATGGATGTCTTTACCGTGGCTCGAGGAGGGTACCGTTTCCCTTTGTTCGTCCTGGTTATCGCAATATTTCGCACAACGTTATTCTAGTCAGTTTCTCTTCCGCTGGGGCGGTACTAGATATCTGACTAGGGAATCCCACGCACGATCGAAGGTCCGATCATCCGACTCAACCAGAGAGGCAACCGCTGCCACGTCGCAATGAAGTAGCGGTATTTTCCGCTCTCAGGGCGAACATCGCTGACGCCACCCTTGCGGACATAGTACTGCCAGACCGCCGGCTCCGGTTCCGCACCCCACTGTTTCTTGAATCGCAACGTATTGCTGTCCAAACTGCTCCGCCCAAAGTCAAAGACACCTTGGCCTCGTTCCACAGCCCGCATGAGCAGATTCCAGTACATCAGCATGTTCACGTTGGCTGGATTGTATTCCCGCAAACTGCTGGCACTCGGCACCTGAGTCGCTCCCGGCGTGTCTGCGTTGCCTGGCGAATGCGTCAGCATCGCGCCAGCAATGGGCCGTCCTTTGTCCGTCACGGTGCAGAACTCAGCCCCATCGGGAAACTGCTCGACGATTTGTTGAAACAGATTGCGGGAGAAGACCGGTGTGCCGAGGTCTCGCATGTTCTCGCTAAACACGGCGTAGTATTCGTCGAGCCGATCGAGTCCGCCCCAATGAACGTCGAATTCCCCTTTCTCGCCCTTACGAATCTGGTTTCGCACTTTCGGCTTGAAAGATTTCCAAAGTTCTTCGGTCGTCTCCGGAAGAGCAAGTCGCATGTGGACTTTGCTCGTCAACTGATCCGTAAAGGCGGGGTGCTCGATCTCTTCTTCGTGTCGCAGTTCCAGATAGCGAACGTCGAGCTTGTCGGCTAACTTCACGGCGGCGTCGATCAACGCGGCCGTGGCTTCGGCATCCTCGCTAACGATGCCGGACGTGTTGACGTACGGCAGGCTGACCAAAAACTTGCCAAACAGCATCGTCTTCATCGATGCCAAAGGAAGCACCGCGACGATCTCCCCATCGCGGCGAGCTACCAGCCCGTACGGTTTGTGCTTCAGGCCACGACAAAGAGCGGTTAGCCAGCGGGCGTCGGACCAGAACGCTCCATGACGCGAGATGAACTCTTGCCACTGGCCGCGCACCGAATCACTGCCGCTGCCGTACCAGGCAGCGGGGCCAAGCGTGTCTATCTGGATGGCAGTCGCCGTGCTCATGGTTCTAGCGCTATCGTCGCGTCGGAGGTAGTTCGGCGTTATCGCAGAGCGATGCGACAACGGAGCCCTCGAAAAGGGGCGTCCAATTCACCAAGCGGCGAGGGTTACGAAACGGCCGCTCCCGTCCGATCGGCCACGACGATGCTGCGACGCAGATCGACCAGGCTGTCCTTGAAGCAGGCCGGGATATCGACTTCGTTGGCAATGTCGTTCCCCAACACGAGCAGCGAAGCATGGTCGAATAGCTCACTGACGTCTTCGACCAACAGGGCCGCGAGGTGCGGAAGATGTTGATCCACGTAGGCCAGGTTGCGTCCTTTGAGGCGGCTCACGGAAATGCCCGGATCGTAGATCTTCACTTCGTAACCGCGACCGACCAAGGATTCGACCAGCGTCACAAAGGGGCTCTCTCGCAGATCGTCGGTACCTGCCTTGAAGCTTAGGCCGACGACGCCGATCTGCTTCTGACCGCTATCCTCGATCAAGCGGAAGGCTCGCTCCAAGTGTTCCTGATTCGACGGCAAAATGCCTCGCAGCAGACTGACGCGAACCGCCTGCTCTTCGGCATAGCGGGTCAACGCCCGCACGTCTTTCGGCAGACAAGATCCACCAAAGGCGAAACCCGGTCGCAGGTAGGCCTTGGAGACGTTGAGTTTCGTATCTCGGCAGAGCAAATCCATCACCTGGATACCATCGGCACCGAACGATTTGGCCAGCGAACCCATTTCGTTGGCGAAAGCCACCTTAAGTGCGTGGTAAGCATTACAGCCATACTTGAGCAGAGCGGCGGTGCGTGAGTCGGTGACGACCTTATCGGCGTCTATCGTGCTGTACAGTTCGAGCACGTCGTCTGCTTCGCCACCATCAACGGTTCCCACCACAACAAAAGGCGGACCATCGTAGTCTCGAATCGCAATACTCTCTCGCAAGAACTCGGGGTTGTTACAAATCTTCAGGCTGCCACCAAGTTCGCGCCCCGAGGCCGAAGCCAGGAGCGGGGCAAGTCGACTTTCGAGAATGCCCGGCAAGAGTGTCGAGCGAACGACGACGGTGTAGGGTTGGTCGGTATCGCGTAGCGCCTCGCCGATCGATTCGACGACCTTCTCGACGGCCTTGGTCGAAACCGCACCGGCTCGATCAGACGGCGTGCCGACGGCGATCATGGCGATGTCGGTTTCCGCAATCGCGCCCTTGAAGTCTTCGGTCGCTCGCAGGCGGCCGGCGGCGACCTGTTCCTTGACCATCTCGCCCAGGCCAGGCTCAGCCACGGGGGTCTCGCCGGCGTTGAGTGCGGCAACCTTCTCTGCGTCGATATCGACACCGACAACCTGATGTCCGTCACGACTCAAACAGGCGGCCGTTACACAACCGACGTAACCTGTACCAAACACGGCGACTCGTTTCATATCTCTCTACTCGCTTGTTTTCGTTGCCTGGACTCGTTGATTCGTTGAATGTCGCCGGAAGTCATTGTGGCAGCGGCGACCTGCACGCGATCGAGGTGCTATTCGTAAAATCCCCGCGACTCGATCCGACTCGCCGCTCTTGGGCGACGCGACGGGAACTGCCTCGCGGGGTAATGATCAATCTTGGAAGTGATTCGTACTTTGGACACTCACGGTTACCCGACCGTCTTTTGGCAGATCGCCTCAAATTGTCGGGCCACCACCTCGGCGGAGAAGTTCTCACAGACGAGATCTCGAGCGGCCTGGCCGATCCGCTGCCGATCCTCGGCGTTCTCAATCAACCGGCAGACGTGGGCGGCGAAATCCTCAACCGTGTCCCCTAATAGTATGTCCGCATCGTGCGTAACTTTCAAACCTTCGGCCCCGATCGTGGTGCTGACCACCGGGTTGCCCATGGCCATGGCCTCGTAAATCTTGATGCGGGTCCCCCCGCCTACCAAAATTGGCACGACGACCACGGCCGCCTCGGTCAAATAGGGGCGGACATCGGGCACGGTGCCGAGCACTTCGACCCCCTCCTGTTGAGCGAGGTTCTGCACCATCGGCGACGGATTGCGGCCAACGATCTGGAAGTGAAGTTCCGGATGTTTCTGCTTGACGATCGGCCAGACCTTCTCCACGAACCACTCGGCTCCATCCTGGTTGGGGAGCCAGTCCATCGAGGCCACAAAGGCCACGCGGTTGGGCACCTCGGGCATATCAAGCGGCTTGAAGAAATCGACGTCGACGGCCGTGTCGATCACGTCGACGTGATCCCAGCCGTAGTCCCGTTCGTAGATCGCTTTGTCTTCTTCGCTGACCGCGATCACCCGATCGAACTTCTTACCGGCGGCTTTCTCGTAGGCGAACATCTTCTTCCACTGACTATACATCAGGCGCCGGCGGAGAAGACTCTTGTCGGTCTTGGCGTGACGCTCGAAGATCTGTGCCTCGACGTTATGTTCAAACAGCAGACTTCGCTTGCAGGGCAAGTCGATCGACGCCGGCACCATCATGATAAAATCACAAACGACCAGGTCGTAACTGCCGTCGGCCAGCAGTTCCTCAGCGCGGGCGCGTTGGGCCGGATTGAAGTCCTTGGAAATCGTAAACGGCACCTTGCTAAAGGTGTTGAGTGCCAGATCCCAGTAGAACTTGAAGTCCTCGTGCGACGTTCCCTTGAAAGGGATCGCCTCGAGCTGCACACCAACGTCTCGCATCTCTTGCAAATGGGGCTCGTCTTTCGGCTCGTAGCTGCAGAGATAGGTCACGTCGTGCCATTGAGCCAAATGCCGCAACACATTGAGCGTGCGAATTCGTCCGCCAGTGTTGGTGGGGAAGAGAATTCGATTTTGAATGAAGAGGATTTTCACGCTTGTCTTTACCGGGGCGGGAGAGGAGGTTAACAGGTAGAGATCTTATGCAGGATAGCTGAAGCCATTACCCCGACTTCGTCGATGCAGCGGAGGCTGTTGCCGCGTCGTCTGAGGCTTCTTCCGATGCAACGTCTTTAGGGGAACGGTCGCCGGAGTCGCTCGTCGCACCTCCCAGATCGAGCACCTCTGCCGCACGCCGGCCAAGATTGACGCGGAGCAGGGCGTCCGCCTCCTCGCCAATCGTGTCGTGCACGGCAGGCTTGATCACCATGTCGCAGTGCTGTTCGTAGTTCTCAAGCACGTCGACCACTTCCGCGGTAAGATCGTCGGGATCGTCATGCTTATAGGTAACGACACTTTCCGGGCGAGTCCCGTTTTCTGAAGCCACGACAGGCACGCCCATGGTGAGCGCCTCGAGCACGGAAGCCGCCTCGCCATCACTGGTTGGCGTGCGCAGATAAAGCTTCGATCGACGTGTGAGTGTGAGAAACTGATCGTGCGAGAGGTCATCCGCAAAGCAGATCTGATCGCTGACCTTCAAATCATCGATCATCTTCAGAATCTTTTCCTTCATCGGCGGCTCGTTGTCTTCAACGGCGCCGGCATTCACGATGCCGAAATTCGGATAGCGATCCGCCAGTCGGCGAATCCCTTCGACAAACGTCTCCAGGTGAAACCCTTCTCGTAGGAAGAAGTACGTGTAGAGAACCGGTTCGCGATTCTGGATGAACTCTTCCACATGCTCCGGCAGCGGAACGTTCTCCCCCTTCACATAGTCACTGCCGAACGTCTGAATCGCCTGCACTTTATCGGGCGAGATACCGTACTCGATGATCTTTTCGCGCACCGCCTCGTTGTCGCAAAGCACCTTCTTCGGCAACTTGAACAACAGATAGTAGAAGAACAGCATCTTGCCGCTCTTCTCGCGGGGAAAGTTCTGCTGCTCGACGCCGGCATGAAAACTAACCACCACGCGGCGGAAACAAATAAAACCCATGAAGCAGCTGATCAAGGCCAGCCCGAGCCCCACCGCTCCATCGCCGTTGGCGTGCATGTGCATCGTGTAGCCACGAAAGGCATGCCAGAACGTCTTGCAGATGTAGTCGAACAGACTGCGACAGGTAACGTACTCGTCGCTCGGAATCTTGCGACTCTTGCCGATATTGAGCGCCCGACATTCGTGGCCTCGTGCGCGAAGGTTGTCCTCCACGAACTTGATCCTAATCGACCAACCCGCCAAGGGCGGCGGATAAGGACCGACTTCCAAAATCTTCGCGACGGGTTGCTTCATCTGTCAGGCAAGCGGGCTGGGAGCCGCGTTTGAATTCGCAGTGGAAAGGGAGACGGAATCGGACTTGAGCGACGGCCCATCCATGGCAAGTTCAGGCCATTTCCGCCTAGCACGAGGCCCCGTTCAAATGGGCCAGACCATCTATCATAACATCGACTGCATTTCTTCGCGGCCAATAAATGCCCGTCGTTATCCGCAGATTCCGGATGACCGGCCTCCGATCGCCGCCGCCCGTGGGCTCGCTCCTAGCTGGATGACGCTTCCGCCGCACCAGCGGAGCAGCGGATCGAGAACGACATTGACGTCGGCAGCGTGGTTTGGGCAAGAAAGCGAACCACGGGGGCACGCACACGATGGCCATAGGCGATGCCAACCCAACCGGTCTCTGGTCGACTACCACCTTCGTCAATGATCTCCGCCTGGAACCGGTCGTTGTCGAGCAGTTCCAGCATGGCCCCGTTCCCGGCAGCGGTCTTGATCCGCACCGCTTGGGAACCTGTCAGCTCCACAGTGCAGCCCGGTGCAAGATGGAAAAAGGCCTCGACAGTCTTCTCGCCACCGCTGGCCTCCCCCTCTGCTTCTAGACGGTCAAGCACGAGATATTCATCGGCCCGGTCCCAGAAAATCGACCGCCGATGTCGCACCGCCGGTTTGACGTCATAGAAGCCGCTATGCCCCGACTGCGCATACTCGAACACTTTGGACGACTCCGACTCGATCGGATCGGTCTGGGCAACACAGGACCATGCGTTGGAAGCGTAAAACTTGGCATGCGAAGCGCCATCGACCAACACCGTATTGTGAGCCGACGCTTCGCGATAATAGCGGTGCCAGAGCGGATCCTCATCGTAGGTGTACCATCCGCCGTCAACGAATAGCGGTTCCCCTCCGACATGGAGAGTGAATGACATCACGTCGCTGTGCCCATGGCACGAGGATGGCACGTCTTTGTCATGAAGACCGGCCGCGATCGGTCCGGCATCGAAGACAAGCTGGTTGTCCTGCGAGCTCCAACCGCCACGGACGATATGGTAACCACTCTCTGGGAATGTGCGCGTGGTTGCTTCGGGAGGCGCCGCCTCGATGCGATCCCACGCCTGATGCCCGGCATCTCCGAGCAGCCACAAGGCGTCCTCGCTGAAGCGCCCGGCGACCGCCTTCATATCGCCACGATTGAACATGATCGCGCCGATGGAAAGCAGATTTCGGAAATCCCACAACGGAGGATCTTCAAATCGAATCGAACGCGCGTTGTCGACATCTCCAATCCGAGGCACCAGTCCGTCGCCACGGGTCATCCACATCGTAAATTCCAACGCCGACTCAATTCGCTCGAGCATCTCATCCGGCACGCGCTCACCCCGCTTCTGCCGGGCCAAGATTGCCAGTAGCAGAAACCCGAGGCAGTAGTTGTGATAGAACGTCGCTTGCTCGGTGCTACCACCATCCTCGTAATATTGATCGCCGTAGTATTCCTCAACGGCTCGCCAACCGTGGTCGCGCCACTCTGCGGCTTCGTCAAATTCCGGAAACAGGCAACCGATCAGGTAGAGGGCCGTGGCCTCGCCGATCAGATGATTATTGGGGCTGAAATAGTACGACAGATGCCGATGCAAGAAGTGCCCGTTGTGGTAGAACGCCTGAATCCACTTTAGGTGCGATTCGGCAGAGATCTCGTCGAGCGGGCGAAGGAACTGATAACTCCACAACCAGGCGAACGTACGCATGGCCACTTCCAAGGCGCTGGCCCAGTTGATGCCATCGAGGTACGGATTCGCCGCTACCCACGACTCGAGCGTGTCGGTGACGTGCTGCCGATAACGTGCTTCGCCAAACAAGCGGGATGCCTTGGCACAATCAATGACGTGCTCCTGCCGGTTCAACTCCCAGACGTACTTCACATCGCCGCCACCCTCGCGACAAAACGCGAAGTCGAGGTCGGCGTGAAAAGCTCGGTCCCACTCGTAACCACACTTCGGGTCTGTATGCCAATCAATATCGTCAGGCTGAGTCGTATCGAGTCCCAAGAAGGAATACTCACCACGGCAGGCCTTCTCGGCGGCCTGTTTGAGATCGTCGGCCGAGCCCGAAAACAACTCCTGGCATAACTCGGTCGCCGCGACAATCGACTCCCCGCCCAACAGAAAATCAGGTTCCCGACGCTCGCGCATATGCCGCTGCCACCAGGCGGCCAGGTCACTCGCGGCTGGGGCTTTCTCGTCGCCGGTCAAATTAATGTTGGCACAAAGTCGTTTCTGCCAGGCGGCCGCATCCCATTGGAACGCGCCGGCGTAGAACTGCTTTCGTTCGCGCCTCAGCGAAAGGGCGTGGCGAGCGCGAAAGAGAATCTCTCTCGGCGACATGGCGACGAGTTTCCGCAGTTTCGCGCTCATGGCTAAGACGCCGCTCCACTAGTGACGGCAGCCGTCGACGACGAATTCGTAGCGTGCGACATGAGTTCCGCCGAGGTCTCCTCACGTGACTCGCCGTCAACAAAGACCCTGGCCCACAGCTCGAAGTTAAGAATAGTCCACAGCGCGTCGGTGTGATCGCGACGCGAGGCTGCATTGTCGTCGAGCATCTTGGAAACGAAGGCGGGCTCAAAGATATTGCGTTCGCGAGCCCGTTCGCTAAGCAGCGTGTTTCGTAGCACGCCCGTAAAGCCTTCCCGTATCCACTGCGTAAGCGGAACCGGAAAGCCCATCTTCTCCCGCTTCAAAATTGATTCGGGCACCATCTTTTGGATCGACTTCTTGACCAGGTACTTCTCGCTCTCTTTGTTGAGCTTCAAGTTCGACGGTACCCGAGTCGCGAACTCCACCATCTCGTGATCGAGGAACGGTACGCGGCTCTCGATCGAGGCCGCCATGCTCATCGTGTCCTGCTTCATGAGCAGTTCGACGAGGTACGTCTTTTGGTCGGTATAGAGCAGGCGGTCGAGCTCTTCCTTGCTCTTGCGACTGTCGTACAGCCCGACGGAGTCGCGATACGGATTGACGTCGCGCACCTGAGAGTAGAACTCGGGCGTGAACAGCGCCTCGTGAATTCGCTGCGGCAGGATCGCGTGGAAGTTATCGAAAATAATCTCTTCCGGTCGCTGCGAGTGGTAGAAGAACGTGTGCGAAAACTTCTTCTTGAGCGACAACGGAAGCGGCCACTTCCAGAGCGTGTTACGAATACAGTTGTCGCGAATAACCCGCGGCAAGACTCGTTCGTATCTCGAACCCCAACGCTGATTGAACATGGTCGCCCAATAGCGCGAGTAGCCTGCGAACAGCTCGTCACTACCTTCGCCGGTGAGGACCACTTTGACGTGATCGCGAGCCAGCTTGGCAACATGATGCAGGGCAATACTCGACGGGTTGCGAATCGGCTCATCTTCGTGCCAGACCAAGTCGGGAATCGACCCGAACAGGCCATCGGGGCGAAGGACCACTTCGTGGTGGTCGGCGCCAATTCGTTCGGCCACCTCACGGGCGTATTTGAATTCGCTGAAATACTGCGACTCGAAGCCGACCGAAAAGGTCATCAGCGGGTCGCCCATCTGCTTCGCCATGGTGGCGGCAATCGCGCTCGAATCGAGCCCGCCACTCAAGAATACGCCGAGCGGCACATCGCTCATCAGTCGCATCGCGACCGACTCTTCAAAGATCTCGGTAAATTCGGCGACGTAATCCGCTTCCGTCTTCGCTAGATCGAAGTCCGGTTCGGCCGGGATATCCCAATATTGCTCGGTACGAACTTGGCCGTCTTTCCAGCTGAGCCAGTGCCCTGGCGGCAGCTTCTTCACACCGTCGAATAGTGTCTCTTCGCCGGCGATGTAACCAAAGGTAACAAACTCCGGCACGCCACGGGCGTTGATCTTGGCCGGATGCACGCCCGAGGAAACGATTCCCTTGATCTCCGAGGCACAGAGCAGCTTATCCTCCGTCGCCACATAGTAGAACGGCTTGATGCCCATGCGATCGCGGACCGCGAACAGTTCTCGCTTCTTGCAATCCCAAATCACGAAGGAGAACATTCCGCGTAGTCGCTTGACGCAGTCGGGGCCCCATTCCTCGAAGGCATGCACGATCGTCTCGGTATCGCTGTGCGTGCGATACTTGTGCCCCCGGGCTTCCAGTTCTTTACGCAACTCGGCGTGGTTGTAGATCTCACCGTTGTAGGTAATCCAAACCGTGTCGTCTTCGTTCGACATCGGTTGACTACCCCCGGAGAGGTCGATGATGCTCAGTCGCTGATGGCCGAGCCCCACCGAAACGCCACCATCGGCAAGCACCTTGATGCCGTTGCCGTCGGGACCGCGATGAAACTGCGCAGCGTTCATCCGACGCAACACTTCCTCAGAAGCAGCAGGATCCGACGCGGTACTAAGATAAACGGAGATTCCGCACATAAGTGGCTTCGACTATCTTTCTTTGTTTTGAGGCTTTCTTTGTTTTGAGACTGAACGCCTTTTCTCGGTCCCAAGGCGAATAGCCCTTCAGGGACCACATCAACCTAGCGCGGGAAAGGCATCAACAAACTAACCCACGGGTTCACTCGAAGTCGCACCTGCACTACCGGCAACATGAGGGTGAAGTCTCAAGTACAGGTCGGTATAACGCTGCACCATCTTGTCGATACTAAACTCGGTTTCTATTCGCTTGCGTGCGGCCGCGGAGAATTCGCTGCGAACCTCCGCCGGGCTCAGCTTCTTGAGAGCTTCGGCCAAGGCGTCGGTATCGTCGACCGGCACAAGATAGCCCGTCTCGCCATCGACCACCGACTCGGGATTTGCCCCGGCTCGCGTGGCGACCACCGGCAACCCGGAAGCCATCGCCTCAATGATGGTGTTCGACATTCCTTCCCGGTGTGAATTGAGCAGGAACAAATCGATCGCGCCGTAGATTTTGTCGACGTCCTCTCGATAACCGAGGAAATGAACGTTCGAGCCGACGTTTTCCTTTTCGGCAAGTTCTTCGAGCGATGTGCGCAGCTCTCCGTCGCCGGCCAGGGCGAGGTGAACGTCGAGTCCACTCGCGCGAAGCTTCGACAAAGCGCGAATCGCGCCTGCGTGATTCTTGACTGGAACCAAGCGAGCGACCATGCCAATCATCAGGCCTTCGGCTGGCAAACCAAATTGCTCGCGTAACTGCTGACGCTTGTCTGGTCGCGGCTCAAATCGCGATATATCGACGCCGTTGGAAATCACTTCAATGCTGTCTCTCGGCACCCCGGTCAAGCGGGCCATGTTGTCGCCCAGCTCGGCAGAAACCGATAAGAGCTGCTTCACGGCCTTGGACCACAATAACCGCTGCACGCGAACGTTCCGAGGACGCTCTTCCATCGGGTAGCCGTGTTCGCCGTGAACAAGATTCTTCACGCCGGCCAACTTTGAGGCGGCGGCCCCTTCGACCAACGTCACCCAGTTGTGCGAATGAACGATGTCGGCCCCTCGCTTTCGCAACTGCCGCGCGATGCGCAAAGGAACGCTTGGGTCGTTACCGAAATGTCGCTTCACTTCATAGAGCTTGACACGATTGCGATCGAGCCGTTCTTCCAATTCGCCACCCGCAAACATCACGCAGATCGACGTGTCGAACAGCTCAGGATCAAGTCGGTTACAGAGATTGACCACTCCATTCTCCATGCCGCCTGCTTGGAGGCTGTAGATCAAATGCGTGAGCTTGATTCGATTCATGGAGAAGACTTAACGGGGTTCGTTCTTAACCGTGGAGTGTGGGTTCGTGCAACGACGTGTGTGGCGTATTCGAGCGAAAGGACTCGGGAGCAAACAGGAATCAAGATTGAGTGGCGGTCGAACGGCGGGAATGATGCTGCTGCCACCAACGTGTAAAGAAAAGGTAGTTCCAGAGCTGCGATGTTCGGTCCCGTGCTCCGCTCCAATGTTCGTGAGCCAAGGCCCTCGCTTCGGTCATATTGAAAATGCCAGCATCCACAACGACGGGGTCGTGGAGTGCCTCCTCAAGTACGGGCCGCAGTTCGTTGCGTAGCCAATGTTCCATCGGCAGGGCGAATCCCCACTTCCGCTGTTCGGTAACCTTGCTCGGCAGCTTGTCAGCGTAGAGCTTCTTGAGCAGCCACTTGGTCGTCGCGCCCTGAATCTTCTGAGTATAGGGCAGCTTGGCAGCCAGTTCCACGACGCGGTAGTCCAACATGGGGGCCCGCAGCTCGAGCGAATGTGCCATGCTCATGCGGTCGACTTTGACCAGAATGTCGTCCGGCAGGTAGTGATGCAGATCGAATGAGCTGTAGGGGGTCAACGGGTCTCCACAGCTTGCGCGATCCATCGTGTTGCGGAGGCTGTCGTACGTCGAGAATCCGGAAATCGGCTCCAGGAATTCAGCGCTCAGTAGATCTCTCGCCTCGGCTTCCGCCGTGGCGACCATGAAGTGTTTGTGGTGGCTCATGCCCAGACTGCGGAAGTAACGCCGACCTGGCGCGGTGCGAGGCAATACCTGATGAATCATGTGGCCGACGCCGCCGAGTAGGGCCCGCGACGGCGCCGCCATTGGTCGCCGATCCAAGATCCGCTGATACCGCTCGTAGCCACCGAAGCTCTCGTCACCCCCGTCGCCCGCCAGAGCTACCGTGACGTGCTCGCGCGTCATCTTTGAAACGTAATACGTCGGAATGGCAGACGAATCACCAAATGGTTCGTCGAAGAAGCCGATCAGGTCGTCGAGAATCTCGATCGCCGACGGCTCCACGACCAACTCGTGGTGATCGGTACCGAACTGCTCGGCCACGGCTCGAGCATAAACCCGCTCGCTGTACTCTTGGTGATCGGCGAAGTCGATGTGAAACGTCTTGACCGGCTGTGAACTCGCTTGGGCCATGAGAGCGACGATGATGCTCGAATCGAGACCGCCGCTTAGGAATGCCCCTAAGGGGACATCGCTGATCATTCGCAGGCGAACGGCATCCGCCATCAACTCCCGCATCTGCTCGGCGGCTTCCTCCACGTCCAGCGTGGAATCGACGTGGGTATCGATTTCCCAGTAGCGATCGCGATGGCAAGTGCCGTTCTCGATTACCAACCGCCCGCCCGGTTCCAAATGGCGTACCTGCTGGTAGATCGTCCAAGGATTCGGAATGTAGCCGAGTGTGAAATAGTGCTGTACCGCTTGATGATCCAACTGCGTTTCGATTTCGTCCGATTCGAGCACGCACTTCAACTCGGAACCAAACACAATTCCACCGCGAGTCTCGGCGAAGTAGAGCGGCTTCTGACCCAGACGATCTCGAACCACGACAAGTCGCTGTCGCTTCATATCCCATACGGCAATCGCAAACATGCCGTTGAGATGCTTGACGAAGTCGACCCCGTACTCCTCGTACAGGTGCACGATCACCTCGGTGTCGCCCTGCGTGGCGAATTGGTGCCCGCGTTCAATCAAGCCCTGGCGAAGCTCCTGAAAGTTGTAGAGCTCGCCGTTGAAAACCGTAACAATGGAGCGATCTTCGTTGAAGATCGGCTGCGAACCGGTATCCAAGTCAATGATGCTCAGCCGGCGCATGCCGATTCCGAGCGGGCCATTCACGTACATGCCCTGGTCGTCAGGACCGCGATGAATGATCCGCTTGCACATGCGATCGATCAGACCAGAGTCGACCGGTTGTGCGCTGCGAAAGTTATAAACGCCGGTAATTCCACACATAGACTCTTACGATACTCCTGCCGGGGCCGGAAACTGAGGAGCTGCGGCCTGCGAATTCGCAGCATCTTGAGCACTGAAAAGTGTCTCGGGAATGATCCCGTAATTAGCCTCTCCGTAGACCTTGGCATAGGCCACGGCCGTAATCACGAGCCAAAATCCCCATTCCATTTGAAGGAAGTCGCCGAACATAGACGTAACCAGCATCGCGGAGAAACCTCCTAAGATACAGACGCCGGCAAACGACACGTTCGTGTCTCCTATCCTGGCTCGAAACCGAGACGCTTTCAATGCAGCCAGCCCCGCCGAGACAAGAAAGCCCAACCGCAGCAAGAGCCCCTGGATTCCCCACGACATGGCTTCCTCAAGATAACCCTGATGACAGGAGCGAAAACGGTCCGGAACGCCAGCGGCCGCAAGATAGGGATTCCCTTTGCCTGCCTTGAATCCGTTGCCGCCGCTGCCAAGGGGGTGGTCGATCAACATCTGTGTCGCCGCCCCCCAGAAAATCAAGCGCGACTCCTTGTTCATTTCATCCAACATCGCCTGACCGCGAGCCTCGCTGTCTGCAAAGAAGGTTGTGATGAAGCGAGACATGATCTGTGGATTGCCCGCTAGCAGAAGCGTTGCCACGGCCCCCGCTAAGAGACTGTTGATTGCTAATCGACGAACTTTTCCGGTGGTCAGTATCGGCAGCGTAAACGCGGCGGTGATTAGGCCAATAAACCCGCCGCGACTATTGCAGAGCATGAGAATGTTCAGGGACAGAGCCGTCGTAAACACCAAGAACACCCGCCACATGCCTTTGACGAGAAACAACAGCCCACCAATCATGGGCAGCAGCGTCGCAGTAATCGACGCTAGTTCGTTGGAGTTAGAACAACCTGGCCCGCCAAAACGCTCCAAACGACCGCTGATCAATGTCACTCCAACGAACTTGCCCTCAAATCCCCAATACCCGAGCCCCAGCGCGAAAAAGGTGAGCAGGAGAATGAAGTCTCGCGGCGATCGAATGCACTGAAGCGTTAGGTAATAAAACAGCGAATACTTCAGCAGCAAATTGAGAACTTCCCAGCTGATCGTCCGATTGTAGGCGAATGCGACATGAACCAGCCCCGCGTTCGCCAAGAGCAGGATCAACAAGAGCGTCGTCCGGCTCATATCACGATCGCTCTTAAACCGAATCTTGGACGGCTGGATGAGAACGACTACGACCAAGAACAACGCCGAGTACAGACTCCAACGCAAGATCCCGGGATGATTCAGCGGATTTCCCCATTCCCAATAGTTGGGCTGGGCGAAGAAGTTGAGCATGTAATACGCCACACCCCAAATCGGCCGCTGTGTTGCTTTCAGAATCAACGCGGCCGAAAGGACCACGTAGATTGTGATTTCGATGAAATGCAACATTTGGGGCTACTCGTCCGCGAACTACCGCGACAATCCATGACTTGAATGATTAGGTGTGCGCCAAGTGATACTCGTGTGACCGGCGGAACTGAAGACGCGTGCTAGATCCAAACGCATCGAATGACACGGAAACCCTAGCGCATACCTGGCACTTTGCTTGCAGCTCAAAAACCGCGGCGGAGTTACCCGTATTGCGAAAACCTTCTCGCCTGGCCGAATAACAACCGTACAACCCGTAGCAACCGGCATTATATCGCCAATCGTATCGGTTGTCGGGCTTCCGTCGGTACGGACGTCTAGCGCGGGGAATTAACGTCCAGTCGTTACATCGGCTGGCAACGCCTGCCCTAACGAATCTCTTCTCAGGACGTCCGGATAGCGGCATTTTTCTGATCATGATCACGTCCAGGCATCCTGGATTCGATCCGATGTCCGGCCGTCCCACCCTCTCGTCACATCGTCGATTCCTCGAGCGTTGTCGAACGACACGGTGCGGTCGAATGACATGATGCGATGGTTGAGTGACTAAAATGCTCCGTTGACGCCTTAGAGTCGATGCGACTTTCCGCGAGGTGGACTGTGCTCCTTCACCCACCAACGGATCGGAACAATCAGATCGCAAGCGGAGCGAGCCCGCAAGACTTTCCCCTGCCCGGAAAGCAACTGTCCCCGACCTTAAGAGGACGCCGAGGTTGCCGATGACGAAACCGCATCATCTGCCGCCGCATGACGCTGATTGTGTTCGTCGATCACATCCCGCAATCGGCCGAAACGGAACTGCGAGAGAAGCAGGTCGAGCTTCCGTTCGGTACGCGACAAATTGACGTAGTGACGTGTCCGCGACATCCGCGAGCGAATCGGCAAACGAGGTTGATTCGGATCGACTTCCCAAGGATGAACATAGAACACGAACGGGCGATCCTCTCGCTCATTCACGCGGCGCAGACAACGGGCCGTGAATCGATAGGGATAGAGCCGGAAATACCCACCACCGGAGATCGGCAGATTGACTCCCGTCATCTTGCGCACCGAAACGGGAAACTCCCAGATCGTGCCGGCCTTGGTCTCTCGCAAGTGCAAGTCAGTCGGAGCGTCCGGAATACCATAGCGATCGTGATAGACCGGGAAGATACTGGAGTCGACCTCAAAACCTTCCTCGGCCAAGATGTCGAGCGCCCACAGCGACTTTTCTGTGATCGAAAAACTAGGCGCCCGATAGGCCGTGACTTTCTCGCCCGTGATGTCCTGTAGAACATCGCGAGACGCGATCAGATCATCGCGAAACTCGTCCGGCGTCTGCTCGTATACCAAGCGGTGCCAGAAGCTGTGCGAAGCGACTTCGTGATCGGCGTCCTGGATCTCACGCACCAGGTGCGGATTTCGTTCGGCCACCCAGCCGAGAACAAAGAAGGTCGCCGAGACTCGATGCTGCTCCAACAGCCGCAACAGACGCCGTGTGTTGGCAACCACGCGACTGGCGTAGCTATCCCACTGATCGCGCTGGATGTCCTGTTCAAACGCGGAGACCTGGTAGTAGTCTTCCACGTCGACGGTGAATGCGTTAAGTCGGCTCATGCAGTCGGCTAGCTCAGCGGGTGTTAAATCGTAGGTTCCCCAGGCCCCTTCGGTCCGGGAGCATTCCATGTTGGCGGACGAAGGCCCGCCGCGATAGACCCGTTGGGTCAGCGAGGTAGCCCCGGGTTGCCTGAGGGCACGTCAGCGGTAGAAGAATCGGCATTCGCAACGTGACCGTCGTCACCTGCTCCAACGGCTACCTCAGCTTCCTGGCCAACAGCCGCTTCAGCAGACGCCTCGGCCGCCATAGCCGCGGCGAAGGTCGCCGGAATGTTACTGCTGTCGATCGGTCCCGGAGGATTCTCCTCTCCCCACTGACGAACCTGGGCCAAGGGTTCCTCGATCCAGGCACGATTGAATCCGAAGAAGCGAGAGACTTTCGGGCCGGAGATACCGAACAATCGCAACGAGGTACAGGCCATCACGCGAATGTCCATCCAAACGTTCGCCCGACGGATGTATTTCAGATCGGCCGAAAGCTTGAGTCGCACACCTTCCAAATCACTATCCGGAGGAAGCAGAATCTGGGCCACCCCAGTAATGCCTGGCTTAGCGGCGAGGCGGTGAATGTAGCCGGGGACCGCTTGGGCGAGATAGTGGGTGAACTCGGGACGTTCCGGGCGAGGGCCAATCAGCACCATGTCGCCGCGGACCACGTTGATCAGCTGCGGAATTTCGTCGAGATGCGTCTTTCTAAGAAACCGACCGACGCGGGTGATTCGCGTATCGTTCTTGGCAGTCCACACCGGCCCGGTCGCGCCCTCGGCGTTCTGCACCATCGTGCGAATCTTGAGAACGGTAAACGTCTTTCCGCGACGGCCCACGCGGACCTGCTTGTAGATGATCGGCCCGGGCGAACTGAGTTTCGTAAGAATCGCCGCGAACGCGATCAAAAGCGACATCGGGATAAGCAAGATCCCAGCGACGATTTGATTTAGCCACGCGGTAATCGTGAGATAAACGGGCGACTTGAGCGTTTCACACGCAACATCGGGCGCGGGAATGTCCGTACTGGCGGACGAAACCTGGTCACGACCGCCGGCGGCGACCTTTTCCTCAATCAAGGCTGGCTGCATTCAAACTTTCTCCGAAGCTGTCGAATCGATAGGGCGCCGAGGCAAAATCTTGCTGGTCTCGTCGCGGGCTGTTCTGTTCGCGGACATCCTGTCGGGAAACGATCTATTTCTCTGCCTGTCGTACTTGGTCGCTAACTCTTCTCTATCGCTGTCTCTTGATGCTGGTCCCAACCCTCGTAGGCAAATGCACGATCCCGCAAGCACAGCGGTACCGCTACGTTTGCCCGGAGGCATATTGTGTCAACAGTCGCTGAAACCACAGAGGTGTCGGGGCTGACAACTCGGACTACCCCGAAGGGGACATGATCTACCGCCAAGGCAAATCGAGGCGGTTACTGAGGACATCCTCCAGAATAACCGTTATGACACCCTATTTCAACGAATTTGTAACCTCGTGGTCGATGTCTTGCTGTTTCCTAACTCCGCATGCCAGCACGTCTTCCGGCTCATATCCCAAGGACAGATACGCCCGGCAGCAATGTCACTTTGCATGGTCTGGTATCACTCTCGGTCGCGAATTTCTTATCACGAACCACGTTCGTCAAGCTCTTCTCGCTAGGTCTCTCCTGGCATACTCGCAAACCGGATGCCGATATCGGCCCGCTTCAACGGGCACCGTACCGAAGCGATCCGTATTGGAGCTTTTGATTCGGAAAAACTAGGGATCTGCCAATTACCACCTGCAACAACGCCCTGGAATCCCTGCTTTCTTACTGGCAAAACGTTGGCATCTGACAACACGCGTTGGTTGCCTTTTGGCAACGACTGGCACCGCCAACCGGGCCGGTTCGACGCGGCAACCTTGCTCGTACTAGTCGCAAACCACGCTTGGCCACACAAGCACCGAGAGACTTCCACACATCAAGCAGTCGTGCAATCGACTCGATCCTGCGCATCCGCAAAATCCGAATTTCAATCTATGCGAAGCAAAATCGAAGTCAACACGTCGAAAGCGACACCGACGACAGAAAGAACAGAACTCGCGCCACCCGCGACTGGTTATAACGATTGCGCAAATGCTAGCAGTCGCGCATGTTGGGGGACGGAGAGTCGTCGCCCGTAAGATGGACAGACGTGGATCGCCCGGAGGCATGAGGCGCTCGCCGCAGCGCATTCGGCCTCAAATGCGGTAGAGAAAATTAAGACCATCACCGACCAGTATCAACGTCGCCAGCACCAGCGGTGATTGGCCAGCCGGGCGAACGGAATCCTAACCGATTCATCTGGCCTAACGACTAACGTCGGGACGCGGCCTTCCAGGCCGCCGCTTGCTGGACGTTGCTGGGCTGGGCAGCGCGAGCCGATTTGGCCCGAGAAATCGGTGTCGCCGGTATAGGAGCGGCGCGCTGAGCTGGATCAAGTCGTCGTGGTTCGGCTGACGTTGCCGGTTCACTACGACGGACGTGGCCAGCCGGCGCAACGCTTTCTGCCGAGGACGAAGGTTGGTTACCCACCCAGCGTGCCGCGTGCTGCGAACCTCTTGGGTAAGTTGCTCCAGGCTTGGCGCGACTGGCGCTTCGCCACGTGCCACGGACGACGGCAGCCGTGCGTGAAGGATTGGCATTTCCACGTCGGTAGCCGACTTCCCCTGGTGTCGGCGGGGCAACGGACTCTTCCTCTTCACCAAGCGGAGATGGTGCAAAGTCATCGGAGGGAGCCGGAATTTGATGCTCATCGAGCCCCGGTTCTGCATCATCGAACAGGTTTCGAGCCGGCGGTTCGGCCGGATCCTCAGGTAGCGGAGCATCACCGGGGATCTGGTATTCGTCCTCCCGGGGAGCCGCGTCTGATTCCACTCCTGGCGTCTCCACGGTCGAGTCACCCAGGTCACCGCCCGCTTCTTCATCGTCTCGCTGAATCACATCCTCGAGAGTACGGTATCGCGATCTACGGCGCTGTTCGCGTCGGTCCGCAGCCGCCTGGAGCGATTCCGCCTGGCCGGGCCAGGCCTTCCAACGCGTCGGCTGAAAACCATACTGTGGTGGTGCCATTTCAATTCGCTTCGGTGCCGGCGGCCGTGGAATGGGGCGAACCCGCACCGGAAACGGTGGCGTGGCGGTGGCCGTCTGAAGCACCATGGCAACGAGCATCACGGCCGACACGGTCGGAACCAGCTTTCGACGACAACAGTGGCAGATGATTCGAGACAGCTTTGTTTTCATAGCAATTCCGTTTGGCAAGTTCGTTGCTTCGTTGATTGTTGTCTTATTTTGATAAGCAGCTTGCGTTGCTTAGGACACGTCCGGCAGTCAAAGCATGGCATTCCGACCCATGATCAAGCTCGGTCGAATCGAATGTTGACCAGAGTCCCTGATATGTCATCACGCCGTTCTTTTGGCGGCAAGTCTGCAATTAGTTTCGGTTCGCAGGATTGTTACTAAATCCGATACTCAAGCTACGAATGGTACTGGCACCAAGCGTGATCAGACCGGCGACACGTTCAAATGGTGCGGTAGCACGAGCCACAAACGTGTCGGCCAACGTTAGTTTGTCACCATCGATGTAAATGCGATCGCCAGGCAATATCTGATAGTTCGTCGCTGGCGCTGCATTCGACGTGACCGCATTCCAGTCCACTGGCAAGATCACGTCCATGCCCGCTTTATCCGGAGCAGGTCGTGCGATCCACATCCTTTCATTGGTCGTCTGCGACAGACCTCCGATCGCGCTGATCGCATCGAGCACGGTTTCGCCACCTTCAATCGGGAACCGTTGAATCTGGTCCCCCTGGCCGGCACCGTTGGTAACGACGTAATAGACCTTGCTGTTGTAGGCATACACATCGATCGCAACCTTCGGGTCGTCAAGGAATTTTTCCAGATGCGTCTCGATCGCGACCTTGGCTTCCGCCAGTGTCATCCCCGTGATGTACACCTGCCCATAGGTTCCCAAATTGACGGTTCCGTCCTGATGGACAAGATGTTCGCCGCCAATCTGTTGGGTACCCGAAGTCTGCTGAAGTGTGATCGTGGCGTCCGGATTGCCAAGAATCTTGCCGAGCGCCGCTTCGATCGCCTGTTCCGCTTCCTCTAGCGTGAGCCCAGCAATCAGAACGGAGTCGTACGCCAGACCGAGTTCGATTTCACCCTTGGCGTTGATTTGATACGGCCCCTCGATCGGTTTGTCCGGGAACGCGCCGTCGACTCGAATCTCCACAACATCGAGGAGATCTAAGTGATAGGGTGACTTGGGAACAACCTTAAGCGCTTCAATCAGCAGAACGTCCGGCGGCTCGATGACGTATTGCGGCAGCGTCGTCTTGAATTCCTCATTGGGAACCTTCTGTTCCGCAGGAATCGGAGGCAGCGACAACTCGATTTTGCGATTCCGCCCACCGCGAAAGAGTTCGCAGCCAGTCGACGTCGAGAGAGTGCCGATCGTGATTACGAGCGTCAGGCACCACCGCAGGTTGTGATTTTGTAGATGCATCATGGCAGGGGGATCCTAAGGACTTAAGCGCGACAGAACGGATTCCTCGCGCCAGCACATTTCCCCCCCATGAGACTTCACGACCGCATAAGCCTCAACGATGGCATAATCGTCAAACTCACCCGCAAACTTTGCTCAGACTTCCAAATTCGTTGAATTTCCTTGCTTTCATTGCCAGCAGCCCCAGAAATTTGCAGCTGCTGCCAGCTTGTTTCCAACCGGCGAACGACAGGAGCATCCTGCCCAAGCGATCATGCAATCACTGCAGCAACCCCTTTGCGGATTTCATTCTTACGTGATTTCCACGCGGCAGCCGGGTTCCCACGACCGCTCCGCGCAGCCGCTATGAGGCACGATTACAAGGTGACCAGGACGCCACCAAACTGCCAGAATTGGAGTCCCGTTTTCGGCTCGCCGAAACAGAAATACGCCCCTACAAGCCGCACAGTCCGCAGAACGAAATTAAGCCCCCGTTTTGGACCGTAAGTCTATTGGTGAGAACTATTTGACACCTCGTGCAACTACCCATATCATGAGCATTGATTGAGCCGCCGAGTTACCCATTCGTTGGCATCAATTCAGGTCAGACTCGACGCAGTCACAAGGCACTCTTCTCTGAGGGCAAAGTGGTCGGTGTCGTCTCTGTGGCGGAGAGGAAATAAGTTCCTCGTTGCTGCTTGAGAAGTCTGCCAGCACGAAGAAGTTCGAGTGCTAAGACGTGCCCGTTCGGGATGGATCCTCCGCCACGTCAAACATTTGGGAAGCAATAGGCAAGGTAGCTGCGCGACTTGCGGCCACTTGCCCGTTCCTAACTTGCCCGTACCTAACCTATAGATATTTGTCCTCAGAATGATGCAACGATCCATTGCGAAATGCTGCCCGGGGCTGGGCAGCGGATTCGTTGTCTTCTGAAGTTGAACCTTATCTGTCCGTATTGAAATCGACCGAGGCTCGTAGTCAACTCATGGAACAAGCACCTGATCAACCGGCTCCCGAACAACCCAAGGCGGCAGTGGCGACGGCGGCAGCGCCAGCCGAGTCGATCCTAACGCCCGGCGTGACGACAACTCTCGCCGTATTGGGCGCCTTTGTCGCGATCATTATCTACTCTTATTGGAATTCGCTCGTCGATTTAGCCAGCTGCTGGGAAAATCCATTGTGGTCCCACGGTTGGCTCGTACCCGTTTTCGCCGCCGTCCTGCTGTGGCTACGATGGGATCCCAAAGCGCTCACCGAATTTGATTCGGTTCCGGCTCGTGAACGATGGTGGGGCGTCGGCATTCTCGCATTCGGGGTCGCCCTCCGGCTGGCGTCTTCGTACGTCGGAATTGAAGTTCCCGATATGGCGTCACTCGTTCCCTGCTTGGCAGGTGTCTGCCTGATGGTTGGCGGCTGGCAGTTCTTTAAGTGGACTGGCCCTATCGTGCTTTTCTTGGTGTTCATGTTCCCTCTACCTGACTTCATGGTGGTCAAGGTCTTGCATCCTTTGCAGAACCGAGCGACCGACGCCAGCGAGTACGTGCTTCAGGTGCTCAACTACGGTGTCGAACGCCAACACAATACACTCACGTTCGGCGTGCCGGGCGACCAAGTGGAGATGACAATCGTTGAGGCGTGCAGCGGACTACGCATGCTCACGGTCTTCCTGGCCCTTTGCACGGCCGTGGCACTCGTCTTGGAACGTCCACTTTGGGAGCGAATTGTGATTGTCGTGATCGGTGCCGTTCCCATCGCAGTGGCATCCAACATCTTCCGTATCAGCGCCACGGGAATCCTCCACTACCATTTCCGTAGTTTTGACATGGACACGATTCACGACTGGGCCGGCCTGGCAATGATGCCTATTGGCATGTTGCTGCTTTGGGCCTTCGTCGCGTTCCTCTCACATATTGTCGTCGAGAAGGAAGTCACCAAGGGGCCGGTCGACGTACTCGGAGGACGTGGTGGATCTGGCGGCAGTGGCGGTTCCGGCGGCAGCGGTGGATCCGGCGGCAGCGGCGGCTCCGATGGCGGTAGCTCCGGCAGCGGTCGATCCTCTCGATCTGGCCGGTCGTCTTCCAGTCGCTCACGTTCGGATAGTAGTCGCAAGGGAAAAGGCCGATCCGGTCAACCACCTGTTTCGCCAGTGCGTCGCTAGCGCAGACCGTTCTTTGAACTGCCGCTCTTTGAACTGCCGCTGACCGATTGAAGAAACACGAAATAAGTGAACCGAGGAACACAAAAATCCGCAGAACAAAAAACCCGCAGCCAATAAGCCGAACGCAGCGAACGAATAATCGGTAAGTAATCGGTAACTGTTCGTCACAGGTGGATGCGAAATCAACATTCGTGGTGAACTCCGTGATCATCGCATGTTGCAAAAATGCATCCTGGTCAGCGCTTTCTTTGCGAGGCGCCGCTGCGAACAATTAGAAATCAAGGTCCAGAGTCGTCATGTCGATCGATTTCGACGTTTTGGCATGACATTTGAGGTATGTGCTTTTCGGTGATTTCGCGTTGCCGCTCTACTTCTAACTTCAGTAAGTACAGTGAGCTCCACGATTCGCAAGATCGACCGACGCACCATAAGGAATAGAACGCGTGTCCAATCCCAACGACCCTCGTCCTCCGCAAGATCCGAATCTTCAGCCGCCAGCGCGCGATCAGTTTGCCAGCCCGTCGTCGCTCGTTCCGGCTAATAGCGGAGGATCACGCCCCCCCGGTGTATCGAACTCAAGCTCCCAAGCCGCCGTTCGGCCGGAGATTCTGACCGCGCCACCTAAGCCGGTCGATCTTCTTCGCGCCCTACAGCGTCGCTGGTTGCTCGCGGCCGTACTTGGATTGATGCTGGGTGTGCCTGCGGCAATTGTGATGTTCTTCGTGGTGCCCGTGGAATACACGGCCGAAGCATTTTTGAAGTTCTCAGACACCAATAACCTACTCACAAATCAAAACGACCAACAGAAACTTCGCAAAGAAGAGGATCCTCTACAAACCCATATCCAATTGATCCTCAGTCCCCTTGTGCTGAATGCGGCACTCGCCGAGCCAGGCATCTCCGATATCCACTGGCTGAAGGAAGTCGATGCCGAAGGGGAAGACCCGGTTGCCTGGCTGCGGGATCACCTGCGAGTTTCCAATCCCCGTGCCACGGCGATTCTTCGCATCAGCATGTCGGGAGATGATGCCGAACCACTAAAAGAAATCGTCAACGCGGTCGCGAACGCCTATCTCGTGAAGGTCGTTTCAACCGAACGAGAAGCGAAGCTGAATCGGGTTAAGACCCTGGAAGATGAACACAGCCGGCTTATTGAAGAAATCCGACAGCGCAGGGCCGCGTACCAGAGTCTGGTCGATCAGGTCGACGCCTTCGACGGCATGACTGCCGAGGCCCATCATAAGTTCTTGGACGGACAACGAATCGACCTGCAGGAAGAATTGTCGGTCGTGCGAACAGAAATTCGCCGCATCAAACTCGAACTTCGCAAGACCAAGGTACAAGAAGCTCCAAACGAAGAAGATCTGGAAGCCGCCGTCACCCAGCAGGCCGTCGATCAAGATGTCGAGTACGTCGGGCTAATGGCCCAGATACAGCGACTTCAAGATGAAGCGGGCGAAATTGAGAAACGTACCAAGGATCCGATCGCCGCTCCGCCGCGAAACCTCGTACGTATCCGAGGTGAAATCGATAGATTCCAAAAGCAGGCAGACGAACGTCGCGCTGTGATCGCCGCGCAGATTAAGGATCAAGGCATCCGGCACCCGATTGTCCAGAAAATCGAATTGCTTGAACAACACCTGGCGGCAACGGAAGAGCATCGCAAGGAATTGGCCGCCGAAGTCACCACCATTCAGAAGCGAATCGACCAGCTGACCGATACGTCGCCCGAACTGCAACAGCGAAAAGACAAGCTCGAGCAACTTGAGGAAGTCACCACAGAAGTCGGCCTGCGTCTAGAGAAACTCCTGCTGGAGCTGGCAATCAGTTCCGATGCGGTCATGCTGGCGCAATCGGCGTCGACGCCTCAGATGTACAACTCCAGCTCGCGAGATCGCCTCGCCGTCATGGCAGCTCTGGGAGGAATTGGTTTGGCCGTGGTTGGCGTCTCCCTCTACGAATTCCAGTTCCGGCGCCTCGGATCGTCGCACGACATGACCGAGGGTCTCGGCATGCGAGTGATGGGCGATGTCCCAATGCTGACCGAGCGAAGTTGGCGACTGCCGGGCATGAACGGCGTCAACGCCGCGTCATTGCAAGGCATGATGGATGAGTCGGTCGACAGCATACGTTCTCTCTTGCTGCATTCCGCCGGCTACGACTCCGTCCAAGTGATCATGGTCACGAGTGCCAATTCTGGCGAAGGAAAAACGACGGTCGCCAGTAGCTTGGCCGCCAGTCTCGGTCGATCTGGACGCCGCACGTTGTTGATCGATGGCGACTTGCGACGCCCGTCTGTCCACCGCGTCCTCGATCTGCCACTCGACACCGGCCTGTCCGAGGTTCTGCGTGGCGAGGCGGCCGTTGAGGAAGCCATTCGACCGAGCCGCGCTCCCGGCCTGTGGGTTATGGCCGCTGGCCGTTGCGATCACGAATCGATTCAATCGTTAACGAAGGAAATCCTCGGTACGACGCTCGAAAAGTTGCGTGAGGAATTCGATATGATCGTCGTCGATACCGGACCGTTACTCTCTGTTGTCGATCCGCTGTTGATCGGTCAACACTGCGACGGCGCCATCGTATCGGTCGTCCGCCGTGTCAGTCAGATTTCCAACGTCTACGACACTTGCCAGCGGCTGCAGAATACCGGCATCCGTGTGCTGGGAAGCGTCGTGAACGGCGTCAGCGGCAGCCAGATTAGCCTGGGCTACTACGGTTACGGATACGGATACAACGATGGCTACGGCCAAGAGCACCTTTCGGAAGAGGTCGCCGAAACCTAACACCCAAACCAGGCCAGATGTTTCGGCCTGGTGCGCAATCGCGGGGCAGTCTTGACCACGCGAAGTACGAAGTCACTACCTTGTTGGAGAAGTTGTCGTCATGCTGCGAATCGTGCCCCTTGTGGTTGCCGTTGTCCTGCTCGTCATTTGCACCGTCGGCCAGGGTATCAATACTCAGCGTTGGTCAGGTGGAACCACACCCCGAATGGAGGCGATGGTAACCCGCTTCGACGAGCTTCGCGCCAAAGAATCATTCGGCGACTGGGAACTCGTCGAGATGCGTGAGCTCGGCCCGGGAGAGATCAAGGGCGCTGGCGCCAAGAATTATCTGTCGGCCGTCTACAAGAATGTCGACTCGCAACAGGCTGTCAGCGTCCTACTGATCTGCGGCTTTGGAAGGAATGTCGCCGTCCACACGCCCGATCGCTGCTTCGTCGCTTCCGGCATGAAGATGCATCACGAACCGCGAGCGCACCGCATTCAGTACCGGGACGACAATTTCGTCAATGCGGACGGCGAAGAGGGCAAGGAACGAATGCTCTACTTCAAGACAGCACGCTTTCGAAAAGAAAGCGAAGACGGCCCCTCTGTCGATCAACAAACGTTCTGGGCTTGGCATTCTTACCAGGACAAGAACGAAACCTGGCGAGCGCCCCGCGATCCCCGCATGACCTATGGAGGCGGGACCCCCTTGGTCAAGGTCTACATAACCGCCAACCACGAAGCCGCGACTTCCCGCACGAACAACCCCATCGAAGATTTTGCTAAGGCTTTCCTGGTCGAGGTCTCCAGGATTGTTGGGGCCCCAATCGAAACGGAAGAACTTAAGCCGCAAGACAAAGCCGCAGAAGCTTAAGGACACGGCCGGCGCGTTTCCCTCGATCGTGAAACGCGGCAGGCTCACTCTTCGTGAAACTTGCGGATGATCTCCCACGCCGCTTCCGGTGTGTCGGCATACTCGATCAGGTCGAGGTGCTCGTCTTGGATCGTGCCTTCGTCGGCCAAGAATTGAAAGTCGACCACGCGATCCCAATACTCTCTTCCGTACAGCACGATCGGAATCTCTTGCATCCGCTCTGTTTGACGCAGCGTTAGGGCGTCGAACAGTTCGTCGAGCGTGCCAAACCCGCCAGGAAATATCACCAATGCCTTGGCCCGCAGCAAGAAATGCATCTTGCGAATCGCAAAGTAGTGAAACTGCAAACAGAGTTCCGGTGTGATATAGGGGTTGGGGACTTGCTCGTGAGGCAGTGTGATATTGAGCCCGATCGATCTCGCACCAACATCAAAGGCCCCCCGGTTGGCCGCTTCCATAATTCCCGGTCCGCCGCCCGTCACGACCACGTAGTCACAACGTCCTTCTTTCTGGCAAGCAGAAGAAACGATTCGCGCGAACTCACGAGCCTGCCCGTAATAGCGGCTCTTGGCAAGAACCCTCTCTGCCCGAGCAACATCGCGTGCCAGACGCTCGTCCTGAGGTGCCGCGGCGGCCTTGGCCTGAGCGTCGCGTAGCCGCTGATCGGCCTCTGCCGTATCAACGACTTGCGTGCCGCCAAACACCACAACAGTCGATGCCACCTGGGCCTCGTCAAATACCATCTCCGGCTTAAGCAATTCCAGCTGAAGACGGACCGGCCGCAGGTCGTCATGCGCCAACAATTCAGTATCCTGCGCCGCCAGTCGATAGCTCGGCGAATTGAGAATCGCTTCGAGATTCTGTTTTGCATCCATTTCGATTCCCTTCTCCGTTTCGCGCGAATAGCGGTTAAGCGACATTCGTTGTCACTTCCACCCTAAATAGACGGGCAGGCCGGACATCCGAGTGTTCCGGACACAGCTAGACTAGGGGACAACTAGGTTACCAGCGGCAGGTGATTCACAACACTCAAGATCCCGGCACCAACACCTCCAATGGCAACCGCTACCCACAGCGTCCGCGGAATCTTAAATCCGTCCCGATGTATCAAGTAAGCGCCGACAAGGCTCGTTAACAACAGCACCTGACAGGCGTAGAGCGCCCAACGCATCGGATCGGACATTCCCGAAACACTCCCCAGGCTTGCAATGGTTGTTGAAATGCCGTCGTCTTTGACAACGTGGGTCGTCAAGGCATCGTCGAAGACATGAAACGCCAATCCCAGAAATATGGCCGCGATCAACGCTTCCACAATCGCGTAGCGACCCGATATGGCACCCCCGCAGTCCCGGCACTTCCCTCGCAACAGCAGCCAACCGAAAACCGGAATGTTGTGGACTGCCCTAATCGCGTGGTCGCACTGTGGACATCGCGAATTAGGACGCACGACGCTCTTGCCGCGCGGCCAACGATAAACCACGACGTTAAGAAAACTGCCGATACAGCCGCCCACGCAGGTCAGAAAAATCAGAATCGTTACTTGCTGTGATGACATAAGAACCGGGCATGGCCCTCGTTGATTCGACAAAAAGCCTCGTTGATTCGACAAAAAGCCTCGTTGATTCGACAAAAAGCCTCGTTGATTCGACAAAAAGAAAGTCGCGACGCTGGACTCATTCTACCGCCAACTCTAGCGCTGTGCCCTAGCGCTATTTACGAGGTTTTCGGCGGCTCTTCCTTTTCTTCTTGATCTTTCTGTCCATGTCGATCGGATCGGTGAACTCGACAAGATACTCAAGAGTATCGATGTTTCCGTCTTTACGGTGAAATCCATTCACTTGCACCCAATACCGCTGCCCAGGTGCCACGTTGACGCCCTGAGGATGAAAGATCAGCAGATAATGGGGCTCGACTTCGGGATCCTCTTCAAGGGGCCTGATCTCGATCCGTTTGCCAATTTCAAGCCGCTTGCCCAGGGTAAGGTTATCGAGCACGGGTCGTACTTGAAACGCTTTTACCTCAAGAATGGATCTGTACCATTTGTGGTTCAGCATGATCGACCAGGGACGATCCGCCGAAAAATAATCGACCGGCGTGTAACCGGGCGCAGGATGCGCTACCACCTTCCAATCGGTGCCAGGCAGCCGCGAAATACTATCTTTGCTCATCGCGGCATAAGGGCCGACACTGCCGATGCCGACTTCTTCCATCCGCAAATTCAAGCATTGCCGACGATACAACACGGGCTCCTTCTCGGAGTCTCCTGGATGCGCCATAAAGGCATCAATCCCGGCGGCCGTGGTAGGGGGATCGATTTCGTCGGGAATCTTGACTGCCTGATGTTGTGGATAGGCGGCCGTCACGTGCTCCGGTTTTTGATCTGCCAAGATATCGGCTTCGTCCTCCGCCAAATTACAACGCTTCTCGATCAATTTGACGTTCGCGTTGACGCCGCAAAGGTATCGGTACGTTTGTAGACGGTGCCATGCGGCAAGCAGCTCCGGCGAGGCCGACTTGAAATTCACCTTTTGCTTGTGAATTTCTTGAATGGCCTCGGTCATCGTATCGAGATCACGAGGATGAACCTTCTTGCCCAAAAATTTAACGAGCACGCCTTCTTCAAAAGCGTGCGGTTTTTCCGGCCGTGCCCTCCGATAGGTTAGATACGGTCCGTCGAGTTTTCCGCGATCATAGTTTCCCTTGGCAACAGGATCGCTGTTCTCGTCTCTCTCCAGGAAAGGGCCATTTCGCAATCCATTTCGATACTTGACCGAGAACTTAGAGACTCCGTTAGCGTGGTACTCGACGTATTCTCCATCCAGTTTGCCGCGAATGTAACGAGCCTTGACCTTTAGCTCACCATTGAGATGGTACTCGGTGTAAGGTCCCGTCCGTTCGTCGTTCTTGACAAAGTACTCCGCTTTCTTCTCGCCTGTCTCGTATTTTTCGACAACCTTTTCCTTTTTCGAGGCGGCCAGAACTTCCGTCGTCTGACACACGCTGAGAACAAGAAACAAGACGAATAGCGGAAACCACCGCGGCGATCGAAAAGGCTGGTGCGGCATGAAAGGACCTAGTTTTGCACGTGGTGTCGATTCGGTCTGCGATATCACCGCGATCGCGATTCACCGCACCGCTGGATGGCCCCCGCTGCCAGTCCGCCTGAGGATGAGGTCGTCGGGAACAGGACAGATTCACACCCGTTAGACTCAATCCAACTCGATGAATTCGACAACGTAATGGAGCTTGATTTCCTTGTCATTGTTGTCGGTAATGCCCGTGACCTCAACGGCATAGCGATTTCCAGGAGAAAGATCGAGCGACTCGGGCTTAAAAACAAGCACGTTTTCCGGCCCCATGTCGACGTTCGGGGCCGCCTCACCAACGTAGCTGTGGTGTGCCAACTCCAACGGCTCACCGGGAACCAGGTTCTCGTCCAGCGGGTAGATCGTCGCCTTGGAGGTTTCATTCGACTGAATGTACTTCTTATTCAGCGACACACTCCAGGCGTGATGCGTGGAAAAGTACTCCAAGGGCAAGTAACCCTGAGGTGGGTAGGCAATAAATAGATGATCGGGCACGGGCCTGCGGCGATTGTCCATCGACCACATGACGCAGAAGTTCTCGTGGCGACCAAACCCGGTCGTTCGCATTTCGGGATTCATGCACCAGCGACGATGTCCGATGTTTCCGATGTTGAAGTTATCGGAATCGTAAAAGTAGTGATCTATAGAAACGGCCAAGTCCGTTCCCAATGCCAGATTGGATCGCGTCGTTCCCAAAAAGCCTTCCTGGTAACGCTTCTCGCCCATCCCGGCCGGTTTGGGAGGCGTGTGATCAAGCTGCCCGTGCAACTTCAATAGCTCCGCCGCTGCCTGACAGTGATAACTCTGGCGGGCTTCCAGCGTGATATCGGCAGGCAGTCCGCACAAGAATCGATAGGCATTCAGCCGTCGTAGCGCGGCGACATGTTCTTCCGGCGCGGAACGCAACTTGACCTTGGCCTTATAGACCTTGGCGAGTCCCTTTTTGACATCTTTGAGTGTGTGCAGCTGCGTCTTGGTGTCGTTAATCTTAAGCAGCTCACCCTTCTTCCAGGCATACTCCCAATGTCGCTTTCCATCGCGATAGATCGTCTGCTTGCCCTTCCTCTTTCCTGCGGAGTAACTAACGGTCAACAGCGGCTGACCTTCTTCACTACGTTCGACATAGGCTCCGTGCTTCTTACCTTTGCGATAATTGGCACGGGTCGCAATCTTGCCATTCTCGTGGTAACGAACGTATTCGCCGTCGAGTTCCCCTTGCTTGTAGCTGGCCACAACTCGTGGCTGTCCACTCTCAAAGAACTCTTCATAACTGCCATTCTTCTTGTCGCGTGTCGTTTCAAAGCGAATCTTAATTCGCCCATTCTCGTACTTTTCTTCCACGGTCTCGCCAAAGACGGCGAGCGGAGAAAATGCCGCGGCGAGAATTACCATCGCCAACGTGCCACGTGCAACAACCGGTGCGGCTGAAACGAATCGGTAGCGCTGCCCAAATAGATCCATAGCGGTGCCCTCTTTCCTTTGCTTAATCGAGTGCCAGTTCTTCTGTTCGTTTGTCTGCCCTCTAATGGCCCTGCATGATGGCCTGCCGCACGAATGCACAAGCCCAAAACGCGCTCCGCCACACAGTTGCCTAGACCACGTGGCGGGCAATTGCCCCTCTCCCTGTCAGTTTACGGAAACGCCTCATCGCTGGCCAGCGGCATTTTGTAGCGGTAATAATGGTGACTTCGCCCTCACCGCTGCCGCTTGATCACAGGCCGCGTTTGATTGACGCACATCAGGTCGATAGTCTGGTGGCTAGCAAGGGCAGCGGAGACCCAACTAGATTCGCGCGCCCTTTTCGCCTACGCATGATCTACTCATCCGAGATGACCTCAGCCCCGAACGACAGCATGATGCCAGCAATCTCGCAGGATCGAATGAGCCAGCGGACACCCGAGAGCTACTCTTTTTCGAACTTCCCGCTCCTCTTGGTCATTTGGACAGTTCTCACACTCGCAATCTACTTAGCAACAACGTCCTCCGCCGATGCTGCGCCAATGAATCAGCGTGACGCCGATCGGCGGCCCAATATCATCGTCGTGCTGGCCGACGACCTCGGATGGGCAGAACTCGGCTGCTATGGCAATCGCTTCAACGAAACGCCCCGCCTCGACGAGCTTGCGAAGCGCGGCGTACGTTTCACCAACGCTTATGCTGCCGCGCCGGTCTGCTCTCCCTTCCGCGCTAGCTTCATGTCAGGCCAGTGGCCCGCCCGTGTCGGCATCACCGACTACCTTCGTCCCTATTGGCCAAAACATCTGCCGACCGAACTGACAACCATCGCCGAATCACTTCGCGACTCCGGCTACGCGACCGGCATGCTCGGCAAGTGGCACCTCACCGGCTACCGCACCGCCGGCGTCGCCAAGGAAGTATTGCCAAGCGATCACGGCTTCAACGAAGTCATGCTCAGCGAGAACGCCAGCATCGGCGGTGGCAGCTACTTCCATCCCTATCACTTCAATCGAGCGGTCAAGCGTCGCATTCCGCCGGTGGCCGAGGAAGATCGCCACGAACTCCCCCCGGGGGCTGGCTGGGACACCCGCGAGTTCCTCGTCGACCGCATGAACCTGGAGGCGGTGGAGTTCATCGAGCAAAATCGCGACCAGCCGTTCTTTCTCTACAAGAGCCACTACGCAGTGCATACTGCGCTCAACGCACCGGCTCAGCGAATCGCCAAGTACCAACGGAAAGCTGGTGCCGCCAAAGGGCACACAGGAAAACCAAACAACGTCCACCTGGCCGCGCAACTCGAAGCGATTGACAGCGGCGTCGGGATGATGCTCGACAAGCTGGCCGAATTGAGACTCAACGACAACACGATTGTGATTTTCATGTCGGACAACGGGGGCGAATCGAACGTCACCAGCAACGCCCCGCTGCGGGCCGGCAAGAGCACACTCTACGAAGGGGGCATTCGCGTGCCGCTGGTGGTTCACTGGCCAGGCCGCAAACAATCTGACGCAACTTGCGATGTGCCGGTCTGTAGCGTCGACCTGTTGCCAACGCTGCTCGAAGCGGCAGGAAGCAGCCCTCCACAAGAGCAAACCCTCGACGGCGTTTCCTTCTCAGCCCTGCTCGATGACGCCGGCGCCAAGCTTCCCCGCGACACGCTCTACTGGCACTACCCGCTCGATAAACCGCACTTCCTCGGCGGGCGAGCCGCCGGAGCAATTCGCCAAGGCGACTGGAAACTGATCGAGTTCTTCGACACCGGCGATGTCGAACTCTACAACCTGGCCCAGGACGAATCGGAAACCGAGGACCTGGCCACTAAAGAACCGAGTAGGGCGGCCGCACTAAAACAAAAGCTGGCCGCCTGGCGAAAGTCGATCGGGGTTCGCGCCCCCGGCGATCCCGCCCCCCACGAAAAGGACGAAGACGGTTTTGTGAGTTTGTTCGACGGAAAGTCACTCTCCGGCTGGCACGCCATGCCCCAGGAGACAGCCGCTGACTGGTCGATTCGAGAACTACCAGGCGAACAGAAAGACGGCAGGGCAGGGGAGTGCGTCATTGCCGGCGGCGGCAGCGAGAACCGCCTCTCCTATCTCGTCTGGCGGGACGAAGACTTGGACGACTTCGAGCTCAAGTTCCGCTATCGGATGCTGACCGACGGCAACACTGGCGTCGAAATTCGCGCCGTCAAGGACAGCAGCGGCAAGCGACCCTACGAAGGCTACCATGCCGATCTCGGTCACGTCGGCATCGGGCCGCACATTCTCGGTGCTTGGGACTTTCACTTTGCCACGCGCAACGAACCTGCCTGCAATCGCGGTACGCAGCTGTTCATCTCACCCGACGATACGGCAGCGAGCGTCAAGATCACCAATCCCCTCACGGCGGCAGACATTAAGAAGCGCGATTGGAACGACGTTCACATTCTCGCTCGCGGCCGGCATTGCCAGCTGTTTATCAACGGGCGTTTATCCTCGGAGTTTATCGACGACCACGCGAATGCTCGCCTGAAACGAGGCGCCATTGGCCTGCAACTGCACGACAAGGGAATGAAGGTCGAGTTCAAGGATCTTCGTCTCAAGAAGCTGTCAAAATCGCCAGCGGCAGGTGCAAACAAGCTGTCCCCGCTCCCGCAGAGCCCAGCAAAGCAAAGCGTTTCCAAGAATCGCGAACGTCCCAACGTGGTGCTCATCATTAGCGACGACCACGCCTGGACCGATTACGGCTTTCAAGAAAGCCAGCGCGCCCGCACGCCCAACATCGATCGTTTGGCTGCCGAAGGTTTGACCTTCACTCGCGGTTACGTCACCACAGCGATCTGCAGCCCGTCATTGGCCACGATGCTTACCGGGCTTTATCCGCATCAACATGGAATCACCGGCAACGATCCCGTGCCTGGCCAACCGCGTAAGGCGTGGCTCGATCGTTTCTTCAAACACCCGCAACTGCCACAGCAACTGGCCGACGCCGGATACCTCACGCTGCACACCGGCAAACTCTGGATGCAGCAGCCGAGCCGCGTCGGCTTCACGGATGACATGGGGCCGACCGGTCGCCACGGCGGACAGGCATTGGCCATTGGCCGCGAGACGATGGAACCGATCCACCGCTTCATCGGCAAAGCGAAAAAAGAAGAGAAGCCGTTCTTCGTCTGGTACGCCCCCTTCCTCCCCCACCGACCGCACAACCCGCCGGAGCGACTGCTGCAGAAGTACACCAACGGCAAGGAGCTACCACCCAAAGAGCTGGCCAAAGCAAAGTACTTGGCCATGGTCGAGTGGCTCGACGAAACGTGCGGCCAGTTGATGAGCCACCTGAAGGAGCAGGGCGTCGACGACAACACCATGATCATCTACCTGGCCGACAACGGTTGGAACGAATACGGCAAGGCCTTCCCCTACGAAAATGGCGTCCGCACGCCGGTCATCATTCGCTGGCCAGCGGCCGTTGCCGCAAGCACGAACGAAACCCATCTCGCATCGAACTTGGATATGGTGCCGACGATTCTCTCCGCCTGTGGAGTCGAGGTACCGCAATCATTACCCGGCGTTAATCTTCTGGATTCCGCGGCGGTGACCAAGCGGCAAGAACTTTTCTTCGCCAACTTCGCTCACGACATGGCATCGCCGACCGCGCCGGAAGAGAGCCTGTGGACGCGTTCCTGCGTTCGCGGCAAGTGGAAGCTGATCATCTGGCAGGATCCCACACCCAAAATTCGCCCCTACAACAACGGCGATCGTCGTAAGAACGCTGGCGAGAATTTCGAGTTGTTCGACCTTTTCGTCGATCCACATGAGACGAAGAACCTGGCGGCCGAGCACCCCGACGTCGTCAAGCGGCTGCGAGCCCGCATCGACACCTGGTGGGATGCCAACTCTAAACAGCGGTAACCAGACGCCGCGCGTCGCGGCTACCTCCGGTAGTCGCCTTAAGGCGAATCGTCATCGTCAGAATCTTTGTCGCCGGAGTCGGAAGTGCCATTGCGCTTCTCGGCATGAATCACCAGACCATGGTGAATGATGTTGCCGGTGCCGCTCAAGACGAGCGGTCCCGCCAGGCCCACTCCCTCCGGCACCTTATCCCGATAGACCTGCTGCTCCGCGAGCTTGATCAGCAACGTGCGATCGTCGAACACCGTGATGGCGACCGTGACTAGCTGCTGCGGCGGGATCGGCAAATGGGCAATCTCTTTCCGCTCGCCGCCGATGGTCAAGACCGTCTTGGTGTTGTTCTCCTCGCCCCAGGAAAACTCCACATCGGCGAACTTGATGACGACATCGCGAACCGCCGGCGGCGCGGCACCGACCATCACAAAGATTTGGGCAGGGTACTTGTACTCTTGCTTGCTGGTGGCGATCGTCTCCGCACCCGGGAAGAAATGCAGCCCCTGCGGAATGACCTGATGGCCTTGGCCGATCGTAAAGCCAGCCAAACCTTCGGGCAGTGTGAACTTAAACGGGTGCTGTGGAAACTTGGTATTGTCCCAAGGTTTGTCCGATGGCATCGGAATGTCGGACTTCTCGTCGGCGATCTTTTTCGCTCCGCCCGAGTCGGCGCCGCTTCCGTTTGCACCGTCTTTAGCCACGTCCCCTTTCTCTTCCAAGTGCGATTTGTCGGCCAACTCCTCAGCCGGAATATCCTCGGGCTCCGGGCGGCCCTCGCTGCGATAGCGCTTCAGCCGGGCTGTCAATTCCGCCACGTCGTCGTCAGCGATCCCGACCCAACGTTTGCGAAACGAAGTAAGCCGCTTCTGGGCGATCTTCAGATCGGCCGTCTCAACCAGATCGTTGACCAATAGATAGTCTTCACGGTAACGCTTGCGAAGTTCGCCAACGAGTTCTCTCGCTTCTTCCACAAAATCGGCATCGCCGCCGTGGGCGACCGCTTTTTCAAAGCCGACGAGCGCCTTCGCGAAGCGATTCTTCTTATAGCTCGACTTGGCCTTGGTAAACCGCTTCTCCGCCGCGGCCGTTAGCGGAGCATCAAGAAACTCGATCGCCTGCCGCACCCAGCCCGGCTCATCCGGATTCGCGTGGTCCATGCCAGTGACCTGAATGTACTTCGCGCGAGCGAAGCCCTGACCTTTATATTGGTCGTAGACCTGTTTCACTTGCTCGCGGTTGTAGTCGTCGTCGCCCGTCATGAAGACGTAACGATTCTTGGTCTTGGCCGTCTGCATTTGCTTGGCGCTCGCTTTGCCGATCGGATTGACGCCACAGATCGTCCAACCGCCGTCGAATACGTCGGCAAACATGAGCATGAGAATGCCGGCTGCTCGGCCGCCACCAGAAAGGCCCGCGACATAAGTGCGATCGTTGTCGACGTTATATCGCTTGCGGATCTGATTGACACCTTCGAGCACCATGGCGTGCCGAAAGAGCGGATCGACTTCGTTGCCCGCTTTGAGGCCGCAGACCCAAATCAGATTTCGCTCTTCCAACACTTCCTTCCAAGAATTGAACAGGATGCCGCCGTCGCCGGAGTTGATATAGGCGATGATGCCGTGCGGGACACTGCCATCGTACGACTCCGGCACGAAGACCTCCCACTGATAGTTGTCGCCTTCGTTGTCGGCCAGCGACTCAGCGTCGCCATGCTTGCCACCTGACTTTTTGTCGGGAGTATAGAACCGCACGTTCGGCGCGTCGCTCCTGCCCCAACGCTTTACCAGCTCGGAGTAGATCTTCTTGTTGAGCCCTTTGACACCGAGCGTGTACTTGCCGAGTCGCGGCTCTTCTGTGTCTGCTGAGGCCTTCGCTTCGGCGGCCGCGGCCTGGACGCCGCCTGCCAATAGAACCGCCAGCGTCAGAGTGAAAGTTGTCGCCGCCTTAGCGCACCTTTGGCGCAATGAAAACTTTAGCATGCCCAACATGTCCTGCCCTCGTTCGTTTAGAGTGATTCGTTCGCGCCAGCTGTGATGTACGTGGTCTCGAGTTGCCCGGCACCGACGCGTGTGGCCCCCGCCAGAACGCCAGCAGCCCGCCCACGCGGTTGCCCTCTTCAGCTCTGCGCCTGCACTTACTGTACGCGGTTCAGGTGGCGCTGGCTAGGTGTTTTTCACGCGATTTCGCTTCGCAAGGAGAAGCATCGATCATGCCAGGCGAGGCTCGTGTACGAGTTGGAACCTCGGGAGGGTGAGGTCGCGCGCCGAGCCGCGGGTGTTCAGTGAGTGGATGAACCGCACCGCGTCACCCTGCACTGGTAGCGACCTACCAGTGACACCCAGTGTTCGTCGTCCATACCGGAGACTGTCCGCTACCGCCGTCGACCCACGCTTCTCACGCGCCGGCCGATTCGTGTCTTGCCCCGGCGGCCGCGAGTGGGCGCGGTCGATTTCTCGCTCGCTTCCTTATCCAGAAGCGCCGGCTCATCCGTCACCACTTCGTCGTCCGTCTCCCCGCCCGCGTCTGCAATCTCTACAGCCGGCGGAGTAGCCGCAGCCGCCTCGACGTATTTGGCAGGCGCGGTGGAAAACTGCGCGAGATTGCCTTCGCTGGCGAACAGGAGGATTCGATTCCTGTACCATACACCGTGGCGACGATCACCGCTGGCTCGTTCTTGCCGATCGACCCAACTCACCACATCGACACCAGAGAACGCCGCCCCGTATTTCCCCGGGTCTTGCTCAAAGAATCGCTTCTCGTCGGCGCCGACGAACAGGTAAACCATGCCCTCATGCTCGACTTGGTGCTCCACACGTCCAACTCGCCATACCCCTTGTTGCTCCAGTGTTACGGGGCAGCATCCGTCGAAAGCGTAGCGACGGTCGCGTGGCTTGATTCGCCTCCTCGAATCCCCGACAAGCTTCGTCTCCAATTTGGCGACGTGTTCCTTCAGCTTGGCAACCTGCTCACGCAACTGGGCTACCTCGGCCGCCAATTCGGCTTTCTCTGACACGGCTTCTTCGACCGCATAGAGCGCTGTCGGCAAGAGAACCACATTTAGAGCAAGTACCGCGACGCGAACGGCAAACATCTGGATCATCTCATGTCTCCAAGACGGGTGAGGCAACGAAAGGACAGAACCAGCTTCCCTTGCGGCAGGATTGTTCAAGAAATGCCTCCCCAGGTCAATCAAACTTCTGCGGCATTGCCTAAGCAGGATGCGGACACGCGATTGCGTGGCCATCCACAAAACCAGCCTGCTAGCACCGCCAGGAACGGCGAATTGAGGCAGCGTCAATCAAACCGATCCGTTACGATCAGGCCTTACGGACTCGCCTGAGACAGTGAAATCCTATTGAGAGCGAAGACGTACTAAGGGGCCGAAGAATGTCCAATCGCCGCACACCTCGCCGCTTTCTACAGTTCCGCCTGCGGACGTTGCTGATTCTTCTCACCGTGGCGGCGCTGCCACTGGCTTGGGCAAACGCCCGTCTCCAGCAATCTCGCGGTGAAGAAGCCGCCTTGCGATGGGTTAAGTCGGTCGGTGCCGCATTGAACGTTATCTATCAACAGCCTGGTAACGCCTGGGAGTCGCGGTGCGACCACTGGTTGGGCAAACGTATGCAAACCGCGACTATCCGCGTGCGTGGCGAAACCGACCTGTCACCGTTGGCTCAACTTTCAAACCTGGAAAACCTGACCCTGTACCTCGGATCGAAACCGACAGACCTTTCCGCCCTGGCCAACTTGAAGCAGCTGAAAACGCTCCGAATCCATGGCGAGGGTGTGGTCGACCTGAGCCCGTTGGCAACACTGTCAGAGCTCCGTAAACTGAACCTGACGCGCACCTCCGTCGCCAACCTGACACCGCTAGCGGGTCTCAGGAATCTCAAGAGCCTCAATCTAACTGAGACGAAAGTGGATTCGGTTACTGCGCTGTTGGACCTCCGAGATCTGGAACGCCTGGTCCTTACCAACACGCCGCTGGAGAGCGCGCTACGAATTCGAGACTGGAAGGTGATGCTGAACTACAAATCGCCTAACCACGATCTTCGGTTTTCGCCCAATTCCGATGCCGATCCCGTCTTCTCTTCAGGGTTCACAATCGTTTACCCGCCAGGATTAGGTGAGTACGACAAACTCTTCTGGGACAACTCAGATACGCGACAGTGGGATCCGCTCGCCGGTAAAACGCAAGACTCGTTTGGCACTCTCGATCCTCAGGAGCTTGGCAGGCAGCAGATCCGAATGCTGAACGCCGCCTTGCCAGGTTGCACCGTCTACTGCGAACCAAACGCTTACCCGCTAAACATGTTCACCTGTTTGTTCTGAACGCTTTGTTCTGAATAAGGCAGCGGCGGTCGGGTGCTTGGTCGCTTGCCGACCCCATTCGTCGACCGCTTCACACCAAGCCTGTTTTCACGGCCCCGCGTTGGCCTTCTCGTAATCTTTCCACCGTTCCATTAGCCGCGTCCCGATTCGATCGGCTTCAATTTCTTGGGTACTGCGCATCGGAAACACTCGTCGAGGTACTTGCACCTCCACATGCATGTGAATCCCCTCCAGATAGGTGCGTACATACACCAAGACCTTCGTGCCGTCTGGCATCGCCCTGCCGTACGTAGCGTGCGTCAACGTTCCGACAATGTGTTTTTCAAAGTTCGATCGCGTGTATCCTTCCTTGGTTATCCAGCCGTCGATCACTTCTTGGCCTTTGCGGTAGAACTCCATGCTTCGGCTGGAAGTGCTTAGCCAATACCAGTCTTCTGAATCGTAGCCCCGATTCATCCTTGCTGTTGCAAGCAGCACGGCCAGGATTACGACGACGATTAACAGGTGCCGAAGACGAAAAACCGAGAGCCTCGCGCACAGTCTCCAAATGCCTTCTTCGCTCGATCGGTGGTGCTCTATGGCCAGCACAAATATGCCTGGCAGCAATACGGACGCCCACGCCTTCAGGGCATGGGGCAACAGGCCACGCGTATGATCTCCCATCCCGAACGCATATCCCAGCAGGAACAGGGACCAGATGATCGTCCATCCGACCGGAAAGAAAACCATCGCCGTACGGAGCGGCAGTCGCCAGAGGATCAAGACCCATCGTATCGGCATGGCGGCAACGGCAAGCCACAACCAAGGAATCGCAATTACCAAAGATCCTCGCTCACCGGTTTCATTGATCGCCCCAAAAATGACACCAATGAGAAACGTCGTGACGCCAGCCCGAATCAGAAAGCCACGGATCGTGCCGATCAAATCTTCGTCCAAGAGACTTGCCCCGCGTGAAGTGTGTATTGGATGAGCGTTACTATATCACAGCGGCTGGCAATGTCGAATATTGACAATAAACGGGCCTTGCAGTAGGCTGTCAAAAGACACGCACAGGAGGATCCGGCATGGGAAGCAATCTCAATCTATCGTTGACCGACGACCTGCGGGCATTCATTGACGAAAACTGCGGTGACGGGTCGCTCTACGCGACTCCCAGCGAATTCGTACGAGACCTGCTGCGGCAAAAGAAGACGCAGCAAGATGCCGCCGCGGTCCGTGCCGGGATCTTGGAGGGTTACCAGGACGCGATCGATGGAAAGGTGTCGGAATTCCGGGGTGATCTGAAATCGCTGATGCGGAAGGTCAAGGATTGACTAAGAAGTGGGGATTGACCAAGAAGAAAGGTCAAGAAGTGGCCAAGCAGAAACGGCCGTCTGCCACGCGATTGTTGCTCACCGATCGCAGTCTCCGCGATTTGTCGGCGATCGAAGCGTACTCGATCGAGCAATGGGGCAAGCGAGCGGCGACGAAATATCTCTCTCAGATCGAAGACGCGCTGTCGCGAATCCAAGAGAACCCAGATCTATTGATGAACGCGACGGAGTTGCATCCGTCTCTCCATTTCTACACGGTCAACAAGCACGTGCTCGTGTTCGATGTTCGCGCTGAAGCGATGGTGCTGTTGACGGCCTTTCATGGCTCCATGGACATCCCAGCTCGATTGGCCGACCTGGAGCCAACGCTCGCGACCGAGATCGAGATCTTGCACCGCAAGTTGGGGCAGAGCCGCTAGAGTCGACGCTCACTCGAGGTGGGTTCTTTTTGAAAATTGACATTTGGAGAAAAGTCGCTATAGTATACGGCCGTTTAGAAGGTGAGAGGAAGTTGTAACACGCCGTCGCCCACGTAGCGGAATCACTCGGCGGTTCATTTTTTGACAGGATAACAGGATGAAGCAGGATTGCTCATCTCGCCGACTTTGTAATCCTGTCGAATAGGCACTGGCAAAGCCAGTGGCACCCAATACATAACCCGAAACGTCAGTGAGAGTAACTGAGCACGACTGCCTTGAATGGCAGTCGAGCGCAGGGCGGTAGCTGCAGGGCGACCAAACGGTCTGCCACCATGGCTCAGCGGGAGCTTCGCCCTCCCGAAATAGAAAAGAAGACAACACAACAATCGCGTCGGAGTATCCGCAGAGCTTGCAGGCACAGAACTTCTAGATAACGTGCCTGCAGGTATCGAAAAGAGCCCGCGCCGATTTGGTGGCCGGAAGTGTCCGGAACATGATCCACCGAGTCCGCGCGGGCTTTTTCGTAGGGTGCCACAAGCGGCTCGGGAGGGCGAGGCTCCCGCCGAGCCGCCGTTAACCCGCGAGTGGACGTGCCACGTCGCACCACCGAGCACTGGCAGAGCCAGTGGCACCCAATACAGAACCCGAAACGTAAGTGAGGGACACAACCAAACGACGTGAAGGCGTCAGCCGAGCGCAGGGCGGTAGCTTCATGACGACCAAACGGTCTGCAACCACGGCTCGGCAGGAGCCTCGCCCTCCCAAAATGAAATCACCAGTAAACAAACGTTGAACAAACGCCAAACATCCGTCGAACAACCATGGAACATCGCGCGAACATGCGCCGCACAAACGGTGAACAATCGCTAGAAATATCGAACGCGCCGCTTCGCGAAGAAGCTGCCCTACTGGCGGCGGCATTTGATGTTGCGCCTTCGCTTCGTGGCTCGCGGCCGCTTCGGCGGGAATTTGCGCGGTGGCTCTTGGAGCAAGAAGGCGAGTGGCCCTCGCGCAGAAATCGAAAGCAACAGCGTGACGTTCGTCGGCAATCCGGAAGGTATCCACATAGCACTGGTATCGTAGTCACGCTGAATCAAAAAGGATCCCGCCAATGGGGGCCCAGCCCGAGATCGCGAGAACCGTGCGCAAAACGGTCGACGAGAGCGTCGGTCCCTACGGCGACCGGCTATCTAAATAGACCGCCTGACAGCCCCAAAATTTGGCCAGAAATGGGGCGAATAGGGCAACTCTCTGCTAGCGGGCCGCGTAGAATAAACCGCGCCCCGCTGCCGCTGGTGACTGCTAGCAGAGGGGGGCGAGTTGGCACGAAATACCGGGCTAAAAATCTTGCCGGAATGTCCGCAAGATTCCCCGACAAGCGGAAACAAGATACTACAGGCATGGCTGCAACCGAATCGTCCACCCCACCTTCTGAAGCGGCTGGTCAGATTGACTGGCAGGCAGAGCTGGCGGAACACGACCGCTGGCTCCGCACCGTCGTGTATTCACGCGTCGGCAGCCCTCAGGCCGTGGACGAGGTCATGCAGGAAGTCGCCCTGGCCGCGGTGCGTCAGAAATCCCCCATTTCTGACCCCACGAAGGTTGCTCCATGGCTCTACCGGTTGAGCGTCGTGCAAGCGTTGCTCTACCGCCGGAAGATGGGTCGCCGGCGAAAGCTGGTCGACCGCTTTACGGAGGAGTATCGGCCAACCGAGGAGGACCGCCGCACGATCGATCCGCTCGATTGGTTACTGGCCGAAGAGCGCCGCGCAATGGTACGGCAGGCGATGGGAACGCTGCCGTCGCGCGACGCCGAATTACTACTGCTGAAATACACCGAGAACTGGAGCTACAAACAGATCGCCGAAAAATTGGGCATGACGCACTCGGCCGTAGAAAGCCGCCTGCACCGTGCCCGCGGCAAACTACGGAAAGCTCTGGCCGCCCGTCAGGTGACTGGAGTAACGCAGTAGAGAGACCGGTGCCCGACGAGAACTGGGTGAGAGTAGAAGCAAGAGATCGAAACGAAGCGAAGATCGAAACATGGAACACGAAGACAAAAAGATGCTGGGGCCGGTGAGTGAAGAGGCACTTGACCGCCTGGTCGATGGCAACATGCTCGACCGCATGGTCGACGGCGAGCTGAGCGATGAGGAGCGGAATCATCTGCTCGCTTCGCTCGATGCCGCTGCCGCTGGTGAGGAGAAGGACGGGCCTTGGCGAAAGCTGGCCCTGGCCTACGTTGAGGCTCAAACCTGGCAGCAGGATCTTGGAGCCTTTCGCGCGGAGGCGGAACCGCCCCGTAAACTCTCGAAGGACTCGAAGGCGGGCAAACGATCGACCCGTAGCGAGCCCGTGAAAGAGCGACCCGCCAAGGACAAACCGGAGACAATGCGGTTGGTGCTTGCCATGGCGGCCAGCTTCCTGATCGCAATCGGCGTCACCTGGCAATTTCGCGATGGTGGGAGCGACGGGGCTGGCGTGAGTGGTGAGATCGCCACACAGCCTGGCAGCACCACCAGTGACTCCACGCAGCTGGCCAATTCGACGACGCAGCCGCAGCCTTCTGCCACCGAATCTGTCGGACCGAACGTGGCGATTCCGTCCGCGCCACCGGCCAATGCCCCGATCTTCAACGTGGGAACCGACGCTGGTAGCGGATCGTCCGCGGCCACGGTTCCGCCGAACATCGCCGACACGCTACGCCGGCTTCGTCACCGCATCGAACGACGCCGCTCTTTGGTGCCGGTCGAGATGGAAGACGGCAGCCGGAAGTTGATCCCCGTGGAAGACCTCGAGGTGCAGTACCTGGGTGATGACGCGTATCAGTAATCGAAACAATGAACCCATGCCTCGCCAGGAATTGCCCTGGTGGGGCGCAAAATCGCCGGACCTTGAAGGATCAGGGTCCTTATCCGCTTAAGGAGCTCCGAACCATGAAGCTGACAATCACATCACTCCGCTCGATCACGCTGCTGGCAACCGCCGCCGTCGGACTCTGCGCAGGCCCCGCCTTCGCACAGCCGGCCGTGAAACTTCCTCCGCAGACCCAATACGAGGCCGAAGAAATCCCCCCTCCGGCCGCGGAAGGTGAACCGGCGGCTAAGCCGGCGGTTCGATACTGGATCGGAGTGATGTGTCATGCCGTCGATGATGCATTGCGAACGCACCTTAGGCTGCCCGAGGGCCAGGGGTTGCTGGTTGCGGACGTGGTGCCTGGGGGACCGGCTGCTGGGGTCGGCATCGCACGGCACGATATCCTGCTGACCGCGGGTGGTCAGCCGCTCGCTACGCCGAAAGATCTGGTGGCGGCCGTTACCGCGAGTAGCGACAAGCCGCTGGGGATCATTTTGGTGCGAGGTGGCGAACACCTTAGCGTCGACGTCACGCCCGCAGCCCGACCGGCTCGCGGCGTCCAGCGAGCCGTAATCGCCCCGGGAGAACAACAAGACCTCGAGGCTTGGGCTCAGGACCTGCTGCGTCAGGTTGAAGAGCGACGGGCGAACCCCGAGCCGCGTCGACCGCTTCGTTTCCGCTTCTTGAACCCGGATGGTCAAGGCGGACCGCCGATCACGATTCCACTACCCGATGGCGCGAGCGTGACGATCATTCGCGAAGGCAACCAGCCGATGCGACTCCGCGTGAAGCAGGGCGACGAGGAATTTGAGATCGCCGGACGTGATCTTGAGAACGGTAAGGCGGGCACGCTGCCGGAACGAATTCGTCCGCACATTCGTCCGATGCTGGAACACTTCCTCAACGGCGGTGACTTCCAGGGCCTCTTCAACGGAGCGAAGAAGGCGGCCACGACCGAGAACGACGCCGAGACCGAAGCGATGATTCCGGAAATCGATATCCCTGGTTTGGAAGAAGTACCGGCCGAAGAAGTCTACGGCGACGAGACCGAAGGCGAAGCTCTGCCGGCGGTTGAGATTCCGGCCGTGGATGAAGAGACGGACGACGCGCCGGCACGTGAAGCGGATGCTCATTCGGATGCGGTAGGAGAAGCAGGCGAGGATACGACGGCCAAGACCGTGGCGGGCGAGATTCGCCGCGTGTTGCCGGAAGCGACCGCCGAAGACGCCGACATTGAAGCAGCCATCATGGAACTTCAGGAGAGGCTCCAGGAGGTTCGCAAGCGGCGACAAGAACGCCGTGCCCAGCGAGCTGCCAACAAGAAGGCGGCTGCTGAACAGAAGACCAAGAAGAAGGATTCCGAGAAGGACGCCGATGACTCGGAGGGTTCGATCTAACGGAGCGGCGCAGCGTGGCCGCGTCGTGGTGATGCATCCGGTACTGTCTTCGCGGTGGCGAATGTGGCACTAGCGGCCGGCCTGACGGTTGCGGCTCGTGAGTGCCGGAGCGGGTGCAACGGCCGACGCCGGCTGCACAGCCGAGGCATCGTCCCCACCTTCAACATAGCGAACCCAACGACCGTCGGACGAGCCTGAGAACTCATCGCGAATCTCTTCCGGCAGGCTTTCATAGCGCTCGAACGACGCCAGCGCGGCGGCCGACTTCTCATGAGTCGGGTCGGCCATCAACGCCGCCTGGAAGCATCGCTTGGCCTCTTCGCCACGGTCCATCGAGGCCAGTACAAACGCCAGGTTGTACTGGGCATCGGCTTCGCTACCAGCTCGGCGGAAGCTCGCCAAGGCCTCTTCGATCTTGCCTTGGTTACCGTAGACGAGGCCGAGATTGTTGCGGTGACGTGACTCGGCAGGCTCCATGGCAACCGCCTTCACTAAAGCACTCTCCGCCTTGGTCATCTGCCCCTGCAAGAAGTAGCAATAGCCAAGGTCGCCAAATAGCTCTCCCTTCATCGGCGAAAGGCGAATGGACTCAGCATATAGGGCCTCGGCCTCGCGATGTCGCCGCTGACGATCGGCCACGACAGCCAGCCGGTGATACGGCTCATACCGCTCGGGGAAATTGACAATCAGAGCTTCGTAGACGCTACGGGCCTGGTCGTAATTCTTCTCCGCCTCCAGGCCGCGAGCCTTGGAGAACTGCTGCGAGAACTTGGCCTTGGAGAGCTTGGGATTCTTAGCGGCCTGCTTGCTGGCGACAGACTGACCAGCGTCGGCGATATCCTGCTTGCCGTCGCGCTTCAACCAGGACATGGGGCCAGCGCAGCCGCTCGTCCACAGGCACACTCCAATGGCGGAGAGCAAAAGCATACGGCGGGTCATGTAGTCGTAAGTCATAGGTCTATTTCCTTTACCGAAAGATTCCGCCGGTGCCGCGGCCGGAGCCGCCGCCGAATCCACCACCGAAGCCACCACCGAATCCACCGCCGCCACCGAAGGTGTTGAGGGTCCGATAGTAGGCCGCTTCGCCTTCGGTGGCCGTGATTCCTTCCGCCAGGGCCGAGGCGATCACCACCCGCTTCTCGGAATTCACCACGCCCAAGCGGGAG